>Ga0129299_1000896_pt1 | contig 19824 bp, 16 predicted proteins | sample ConPoolayeCmetaG_FD_94477 | JGI IMG/M metagenome (GOLD analysis project Ga0129299, IMG submission 94477) | Hot spring microbial mat communities from California, USA to study Microbial Dark Matter (Phase II) - Cone Pool mat layer C metaG ...
CCGCGGGTGACTTCTCTCCTCATCGCTTCAATCCTTCTCAAACAAAGGTTGATACTCGCCTATCCGTATCCGCCGCACGGTTCTGTTGATTCCCTATCACTTATTCCCCGTAACGAAACAATGGTACCACGACAGAATGATTTGCAAGAAAAAAATGGGCGCCTAGCGTGAATTTCTTCATTGATCTAATCCGCTTTCTTTCACTCTTGACAACTTTCTCCGCGAAGGTTACCGTTCACATGAAAAGGGTCTGTGACTGATTGTCTGTGCCAAGGAGGGATGCAATGAACATGGGCGAGAAGGTTGCTCTCGAGTGGGGAACACTGGGATTCAAGTACATCAAGACCGATAAGCGCTTTATAGCGCGGTGGCGGAATGGCGGGTGGGATACGGGGATTCTCACCGAAGACAACATCCTTCGTATCGAAGAGGGGGCATGTGCTCTCCACTATGGTCAGCAGTGTTTCGAGGGGCTCAAGGCATTCACCACGAAGGATGGGCGCGTCGTACTCTTCCGTCCCGATGAAAATGCCAAACGGATGCGGCGCTCGGCAGAAGCGCTCCTCATGGCTCCGGTTCCCGAGAGGATGTTCATTCGTGCCTGTGAAGAAGTCGTCCGTGCCAACCTGCGTTGGGTTCCCCCGTATGGATATGGTGCCTCGTTCTACCTACGGCCATTCCTCATAGGAGTGGGAGACAATCTCGGCGTGAAACCAGCCCCCGAATACATTTTTTCGGTTTTCGGTGCACCGGTTGGCCCCTACTTCAAAGGAGGGCTTCAACCGGTCCGCTTCATCACCTCCGAGTACGATCGCGCGGCACCCAATGGCACAGGCTCGGTCAAGGTCGGCGGCAACTACGCGGCGAGCCTCCGTGCCCATGAGATAGCGGTCAAAGCGGGATTCGCCGACTGCATCTATCTCGATCCGGCGACGCATACCTTCATCGAAGAGGTCGGCGCGGCGAACTTCTTCGGTATCACGAAGGACAATGTCTTCGTCACGCCGAAGTCGAACTCGATTCTGCCCTCCATCACCAAGTACTCACTCATGTACCTTGCAGAGCACTACCTCCACATGAAGGTGGAAGAACGCCCTGTGCCGATAGACAGTCTTGGTGAATTCGTCGAAGCGGGTGCCTGCGGCACCGCCGCAGTGATTACCCCAATTGGCGAGATCGTCCACGAGGGGAAATCCTACACCTTCTATGCGGGCGGCACAGAGGTCGGCCCAGTCTCGCGCAAACTCTACGACCTCCTCACCGGTATCCAGACCGGGGTGGTCGAGGCGCCGCAGGGCTGGATTCACGAGGTCAAGTAGATCTCACTTCTCGCTGAACAGTTCGACCTGAAAAACAGAAATCTCGGTTGTCTTGTCCTTGTAGCAGTTCCACGGTAGCCCCGCCTTTTGGGAACAGAGCTCGCCGAGGAAGGTGTCGAGGTCCCAGCCGGTCTCCTCTGCTACCTGCGGCAGGAAGACACCGCCGCGAGGACCGTTGCGAACGATGACGCCATCGCGCTTGAGGACGATTTTTTTGTAATCGTCTATCTTGTGCGGCGGGGTGAGGATGGAGACCTCAATTGTGATATCTTTCATCTCCTCTTTACGCACCGGGCGGAATCGCGGGTCGGAGAAAGCGGCGGCGTGTGCCCGGTCGGCAACCGCCTGATAGAGCGGCATCACTGCCTCGAGGTGTCCGATACAGCCGCGCAGGTCCCCGTGTTTCTTCAAGGTGACGAAGACGGCACGCGGCGCGGTGAGAATCCCGTCGGCAGGCTTTTCTGGCTGGTAGGGTTTACCGGTGGCGAGAGTGTATTCGATGCTTTTGCGTGCCAGTTCGAGGAGGTACTTCCGATCCGCCGTGGTCGTTTGAGAAGCGCCGGGTGCCGGTGTCGGTTGTCGGTGCGCAGTCTTCTTCTCAAAGATGACGGCGCCATAGCCGACTACCCCGCCAGGACGCGACTCTTTTACCACATCGCCTGAATTCTCTGCCTTGATGACGGTCCCCTTGGCAACACCATAGTGTTCGAGAAGTCGCGACGCGATGTGAAACGCATAGAAGCCGCACGCTTCACAGGCTCCGGAGAATATCTTTTTTCGTAGTTCGTCCCACTTCCCTTCGCTCATGAGGCGAAGCGTCTCTCCGTCCATCTTTCGCGCCGTTTCGTAGTCGTGGTAGTGAGAAAGGTCGGTGCTCACGACAATGAGCACTTTTTTCTTGGTCGTATCGAGCACTGTGACGAGTTCCTTTGCAAAAAGGTCGAGCGTTGCGAGATCATTCGTTGCGGTGAGAACCGGCACGAGAGAGAAAGAGTGCAGTTTTGTTTGTAGGAACGGCAGTTCGGCCTCGATGCTGTGTTCGGGAGCATGAATTTCGGCGGAGAGAACGAAGCGCTTGTCTGTCTTTACGAGCCGTTCGGTTATTTCGCGATCAATGGGAATGAGCCCAAGAGGGGTCTTGAACTGATTGGCGGGCGAGAGGGCTATCGTTCCGTTCTGGAACGAGTGGCTCGTCCCAATGACAATCACCGTATCGAACTGTCCTGGTTTCAAACCGGCAAAGGCGTGGGCTGCGGTACGACCAGAGTACATGTAGCCGGCATGCGGTGCTACGATGACAAAAGGCTCGAGCGAAAAAACCGGATTTTCTTTCGGCACTTGTGCAAAGAGCGTTTGTATCTCGGCAGCGAGCGCTTTCGGATCGGCGGGGTACCACTGTCCCGCGCGTGCCGGCTCACGGACCGAAGCGAGGAGTGTTGATGCCATAGTAGCGAGAACTACGAGAGCGATGACCTTTTTCATTGTTCCCCTCCATGGATGCCTCTTAGTTCGTTCGTACAAACTCGGCGCGCCGATTCTGCGCCCACGCATCTTCGTTGTGGCCAAGAGCAATCGGCCGTTCTTCGCCATAGGAGACGATGCGGAGGCGCTTCCCATCTATGCCGCGCTTGAGAAGTTCGTCGCGGACCGCTTGTGCGCGCCGTTCGCCGAGCGAGAGGTTGTAGTCTACACTACCACGTTCGTCGGCGTGCCCTTCGATGCGAATGGCCGCTTCGGGGAAGTTGCCCATCCATTCGACCATTGTAGCAATGAGAGGCATATCTTGAGGCCGGATGGTCGCTTCGTTGAAGTCGAAGTGAATCACCGGGAAGCGCATGTTTGGATCCTTCGGGTCGTAGGAGAGAGTCTCTTCGATAAATCCCTCTGTTGTCCTTGCTCCTATCTTATCCCCTTTTTTTGCCTCCCTCGGGTTGCACTCGTCGGGATGGGAACGGACATACTCGGCGATCTCGTCGGACTTCTTCTTGGCGGCGAGGAAGAGTTCTTTTGCTTTCTCGTACTGTTTGGCGTTGACTGCCTCGCGCGCCTTGTTGATGAGTTCTTCGGCGGCAAGATAGTTTTCACGGGCACAATCCTTACCTGAAAGAGCGTCACGGAAAGCCTTTTCGGCGAGCATGCGTTCTTTTTCGGGCGGCTTCATGCGGCACGCCGGGATTACGAGAATCGTTGCAAGTGTTATGAGCATGACGAAGAGCGTCGTATTTTTCATAGTAGGCCTCCGTTACGGTACCAAGGTTACTTCTGGCGACCATGCCGGCGTAATCGCCTCGCCGGGCCCACTGTAGATGAGCGTCTGCCGGTCACCGGTAAGGTTGGTGATCCAGAGAGTATTTTTGCCAGTGCGATCGGACGAAAAGAGGATGAGTTTTCCGTCGGGCGAGAAGGAGGGGTTCTCGTTCTTTCCCTGCTTTTGGGTGATGCGGCTGATAGTGCGCGCCTGAAGATCGAGAAGGAACAAATCGAACATGTAGAACTCGTCGCGGCCGGTGAAAACGATGTGACGTCCGTCCGGACTGCAATCGGGATCTTGATTGTAGCGTCCCTGATCAGTAAGTCGCTCGACGCGTGCCGGGTCATCTACGAAAAGTCGGTAGATATGGGGATCGCCCGAACGGTTTGAAACGAAGGCGATGCTTTTTCCGTCAGGACTGAAACTGGGGGCAGTATCAATCGCGAGGTTGCTCGTGAGTCGGGTGAGTGCCTTGGTTTCGAGGTTCATGAGATAGATTTCGGCATTGCCATCCTTCGAGAGGCGGAGAGCGATATGCTTGCCATCCGGGGATGCCGATGCCGAGGTGTTGAGACCGGGGTGGTCTGAGACGAGCAATACCTTTTGTGTTTTGAGGTCATAGGCGTAGAGGTAAGCCTCGCCGGTGGTGTAGGCGGTGTAAAAAATGCGGCTCCCATCGGCTGACCAACTGGGAAGCGTAATAATCTTGTCGCTCGTGACGACCGCCCGCGCGTTTGCGCCGTCAAAGTCGGCGACCATGAGTTTGTAAGTCTTTCCCTCCTTCTCGACAAAAGCGATGCGGCTCGAGAGAAACTTTAGTTTTTCGCCGGTGAGTGCGTAAACGAGGTCGCGCACAAAACTATGGACTGCCGGGCGAAGCCCCGCAGGGGCTGCTTTGTATTTCTTATGGAGAATTTTCTTCCCATCGGCGACGCTAAATGCCTGTACATCCATTTCGACAGGATCGTTTCCTGCCAGCGTTGCTTTGACAAGGCCTTTTGCACCCACCTGTAGCCAGTTTTTGAAATTGACCTTCTCGGCTGGCACGTCGGGTCCCTCGATGAACGATTTTTCGTTGAGGACATCGAAGTAACCGGTGAGGGTGAGGTCGCGGCGCATCGTCTCGGTGAGTTTTTGCGCCAGTTCGTTCTTGGGGTCGCCACCGAAGGTGAAGGCAGGTACAGCAATCGCGTAGGCGACAAGGGTTCCCTCGCGGATCTCTCCTTTGAGTTGAGCGATCGCCACTCCGCTCCACAGGAGCATGGTGCCGCCGAGCGCGATGATCAGAAAGCGCTTGAGGTAAATTGCCATTGGAGTCCCTCCGTTAGCACATATTTCTTGAGTTTCTTATCTTCCGGTAGCGGGATAGCGGCGGTGAGTTTGACTGCTTCGAGAACCGATGAATCGAAGTGGGTGTTTCCCGATGAGGTTACGATCCGCAGATCGTATATTTCTCCTGCCGGTGTAATACGAAAGAAGAGTTCGGCTTTCAGCGAGCCGAGGTCACTGGGAGGTATGAGAGAAGGAATCTTCCAGTTGCGTCGGATGAGCGTCGCAACCTGCCGCACATAGAGGTTGCCCTTGATTGCGAGCGAGGGATCGGTTACATCACCATCGCGGACACCGTCGGGGGATCCTTCTTTCGAGACCTCGGCACGTGCGTCTTTCCTTATCTCGTCGAGGGCGCTGCCAAGGAGCGAATCGAGAGTGGTGGCTTTCTTTGGCTCTTCCTTTTTTTTCTCCAATTCTTTCTTTTCTTTTTCTGGCTGCTTAGGAGTTTCCTTGTCGGTGAGGGTGTTGGCAGGTCCCTTTACCGTTGCAGGGGCTGGCGCTTCGTTTTTCACGATGCGCGGCAGGAGTTTCTTGTCGCGAGGCTGTTCGCCGAAGCGGACAAGACGCGCCTCGATTGCCTCGAACTCTATCTTCGGGGCGAGGTTGAGGTAGGAACCAACCCCGATGACGGCGCCTACTACGATGACATGGAGAAGTATCGAGATCGCAGTGAAGCGAGTCAGCCATCGCTTTTCTTCTGCAAAGACCTGTGGGGCAAAAAGGTAGGCACGGTTCATGATTCCTCTTCTTCGAGCGGGTCGGTGACGAGGTATATTTTGGGCACGCCCGCCTTTTTGATGAGAGCCATGACCCGCACCACGAAGCCGTAGGAGAGACGCCGGCTCGCGTAGAGGTACAGTTCTTTGTCCTGTTGGAGTTTCGCGTTTGTTTTGAGTTTCGTTTCGAGTTCCTTGAGCGGGATCTCGGTCTTCTCGATGAATATCTTTTCGTTTTTGAAGACACGGAGGATAAACTTATCCTTTGGATTTTCGATAGGGATCGTTTCGGTCTGCGGGAGGTCGAGATCGATCCCTTGCTCAATCATCGGTGCCGCTACCATAAAGATGATGAGGAGGACGAGCATGATGTCCACCATCGGTGTGATGTTGATTTCTGAGAGCGGGCGCCGTTTCTTAACGGTATCGTTCGAGAAAGCCATCAGACGAGACTCCGTTTGATCGAGTTGAGAAAATCGCTCGTGATGTTTGCCGCTTCGCCTTCTAGTTTCTGAAGGTTGCTCGTGAAGTAGTTGTAGAATATCGCAGCCGGTATCGCCGCGGCGAGGCCGAAAGCGGTTGCGATGAGCGCCTCCGAGATGGCGGGTGCGATAGTGGCAAGCGTTGCATTACCGGTTTTGCCGATAGCATGGAATGCGTCCATGATGCCCCATACGGTGCCGAAAAGTCCGATGAAAGGTGCCGACGAGGCGGTAGTTGCAAGGAGTGTCAGAGAATTTTCGAGCAGTTGGTTGCGCGTTTGCGCTTCGCGTTTCATTGCCCGCTCGATGTTGGCGACTAGTTCGTCGACCTTCGATCCGATGACATGGATTCCTTTTGATTCCCACGACTTCTTCGTTTCGAAGAATTCGGTGTAGCCGGAACGAAAGACCGTTGCGATGGGAGAGTCGCCCAATTTCTCGCTCTTACGGTATACCTCCTGGAAATCGGTGTTCTTCCAGAAGAGGTCTATGAATTGTTCAGTGGCGATGATTGCTTTCCGGTGCTGGATGAACTTGAAGAGAATGACGCCCCAGCAGAGAATCGAAAGGAAGACAAGAAGGCCGAGCACGAGATTCACGACAAGCGACGAGTTGCGGATCACCTCGACAATCGAGATGCCTGACGCCGCTGTTTCCATTACGTCGAAGAGAAAAGGTATCGTGTGCATACTGTTTCTCCGTGTTTGTCTTCCATCGAAACATAGCAGTACAATAAACGGGACAAAGAGTCAACCTTATTCCGCTTTTATCAGGAAAAGGAGATATCGGTAAATCACATCAACGTGGTTTAAAAAGACCCTCTTCATTCGCACCAAGGAAACAGTCGCTCACAAGGTCGCTGTCAGCCAATGCAAGGGATGCTCTCATGTTTTTGTCGATCAGGGGGATATGGGGCAGTGCTGTAAGGCGTTCCCCAATGAAGTTGAGATCATTATCGCTCGTCATCCAGTTTTTGCCGCCTATCCGGTTCACGTTTACTGGTCGCGTATAGGAACGGAGCGATTTGAACCCACGGGTATTAAAGTAGAAATCGAAGTAAGACATTACCAGTTCGCGGAGGGTCCGATATACCGGCTCACGGTAGCGCAGGAGCGTCGTGTTCGATTTGGCGACAGCGCCCCACCGACCGTTTCTGCGAAAAGGAACAATGAGGTGGTCGTCGTCGTTTTCGGCAAGGAGATCAACGACGAGTGGTCGTGAGCCAGTGAGTGCAAAAACTGCCGCCGCGAAGTAAGCTCCCTCAGCGCAGTGAGACTGTCGGTTTTTCATGACATACCACGGTGATTGGCAGATCTTGTGCGAGGGATAGGAAAGGCTGTTGAGGAACTGCTGGATGTCATGGGGTGTTTTGAACTTCTGCGCAAAACGTGCAAGTTCCTGTAGTCGTTTCGTGTGCAGTTCAGCCATCAATCGAAGGTGAGAAAGTTTATTCGCAGGTTGAAGGAGAAGAGATTCGGTATTTTTGTATCATCGTAGATATAATCGAATACCCAATCGTAACGTGCGTTGAATCCAACGCTGAAGTCGTCTGACGTGTAGATATCGGCGCCGAGATCGAGGTAGATCCCCGGTGCGAAGCGGATACCGGCAGGCTGGTTGTGCCTGCCGCCGTAGGCATCGTTGGGGTCGTAGGCATTGAGGTTGAAAGTGAAGCCGATGCCCATGTAGGGAAGAATGTTGTACACATCGAACAGGAATTTTACACCAATGCCTGCCTGAGGTACGTGGTAGAGCATGTTTTCTTCGGTACTGTTGTGCGTTTCGACCCAGTAGAGAAGATTGTAGCGTGCACCAACGACGAGATTGAGTTCTTTTGTAATCGGTGGTTCGTAGTGCAGACCGATGTTGGCTCCCATCGCATCAGGAAAAGGTGAGGTGTAGAAGTGGCCAAAAGAGAAACCGAAGTCAATACCGAACATTCCCTCTCCGCTTTCTTCGCCAGCGAAAAGAGAAGTGCACACGAGCACCAGCACGAGAAACATACCCTTTTTCATGACGCACTCCTCCGTTGCATAGTCCACATACAGCACATCCTTGATACGATGCACAAGATATCCGAGAAGGGTATTTATTCAAAAAAACATTTTTCATCCGGCATCCTCGCGTGTGAGTTTCGAGAAAAAAGAGGTATCGCTTTGGAGATACTTCGATTTTCCTTGCGTCACGAGAACCATGCCGGGGGGCATACCCTTTTTCTTCCTGACGAACTTTCGTTCAGTGTACCAGACTTCACCTTCCATCGAGTCACGTGCCTTGCTGTAGAAGAGAGCGAGACAGCATCCGAGGAACACCTCCTCTTCGGTCGCCGTCTCTCCTTTCCCTTTCCGCAGAATGACATGGCTGCCGGCATGTCCCTCTGCATGGAACCAGAGGTCGTGCGGCGACGAGATTCTGAAAGTAAGTTCGTCGTTGTCGACGGCGGACTTCCCTACGAGGAACAATCGTCCCGAGGGGGAACGGAATCGGCGATAGGGGAGACGACGCTTTATTCCCGTTATTCCGCGGCGTTTCGTCTCATCTTCAGTACGTAGCACCGGCGGTGGCGACTCTTCGAGCATGGCGACTTCCCTTTCTGTCTCGGCGATACGCTGTTCGAGCGTTTTGATGCCGCGGTGAATGCGTTTTGCCTCGGCGAAAAAGGCCGTCATATTTTCTGCAATGGTTCGCGCCGGATCGAGCACTATCGTTTTTTCGGTTTCCTCGGGAGTGGTGATCGTCACCGTGGCACGCCGTTCCTGTGCCGGTAACGTGTATATCCATGCCTTGATAAGTTCGGCGTCGGTGCGGTGGCGCGCGGCACGCGCCGCCGCCTCTTGCCTCTCTGCGCGCATCCGGACGAGTCTTTCTGTGAGTATTCGGCGCTTTTCTTCCTTCCGCTTCCGCTCTTCTTGTTGCCGTCGTTCCCTTTCCTCGGCGAGAAAACGTCCTTGCCACGCAAGTGGATCGGCAAGGCGAGGCTCCTTGTCGCCGAGAGGAGCGGAGAGCGGCGGCAGATCGGTGTTTGCGTGTTCTTTCCAGATGACAGATCCCTCTTCATCGCGGAGATGTACCGCCTTGCCAGCGAACAGAGGAATCACAAGCGTAAGCATGCCGAAACGAACTGCCACAACACGACCGCGCACTGCGTCAACCATTGCGTCGAGGAGAGGTTTTCCCCCGATATACTTGCGAAGTGCCGCCTCGAGATGGGTGATCTCTCCGCGAGGGAACGCCGTGATGTCGCGGACAGGGAAGAAAAGGCGGTGCGTCGTGGAGAAATAGATGCCGCGTACCGGCGGAAAAGCACCGTAGAGTACGATGAGCGTACCGTCACATGAGCGGTACACGGTGTCTACGAACGACTGACGGGCGAAGCGGAGGAGCGCCTCGACAGCGGCGGTGAGTTCCGAAAGGTACATGGGGTGGCTACGGTGACTGGAAGAGAGATTCGATGCGAAGATTTCCTGACGCGTTTCTTGCTCTGCCTCGCGCCCACATCCGCAGTTTCTTTATCTGTTCCTCATAGGTTACCGCGAGCGGCACAGTACGGCGCATGACCTCATCGAGCGTCTTCTGCGTGAGGTCGCGTCCCTTCGCATAGTCGGCGACGAGCGCATCTATGATGACTTGTTCGATCTCAGCGCCCGAAAAGTGTTCGGCTGCTGCGGCGAGTTTGGCGACATCGTACGATTCCGGATCGCGGTTACGCCGCAGGAGGTGAATGCGCAGAATTTCGGCGCGTTCTTCGGATGTAGGGAGATCAATGAAGAATATCTCGTCGAAACGTCCCTTGCGGAGGAGTTCCGGCGGCAACACATCGACATTGTTCGCAGTTGCAACGAGGAAAACCGGCGATATCTTCTCCTGCATCCACGTCATGAGCCACCCGAGTATCCGCCGAATCTCGGCGGACTGTTCTTCTTGGAAGAGCGCCTTCTCTATCTCGTCTATCCACAGCACGATGGGAGCAAACGACTCGGCAGTTGCGATGGCGTCGCGCACTAGTTCTTCGACACTGTGTTCCTGCTGAAAGAGGCTGACGAAATCGAGGCGGACAAGGGGAAAATGCCAGATGTTTGCAATGGTCTTCGCAGTGAGGCTTTTGCCGCATCCCTGTACGCCGAGCAGAAGGAGTCCCTTGGGCATCGGAATACCGAATGCGCGCGCCTCGGTCGAAAAATTGGTGCGTCGCTCAATAATCCACTGTTTGAGTTCGGCAAGGCCACCTATCTTTTCCAGCCCTCCTTCGGCAGAGACAGGTTCGAGGACGGTGTTGCGCTCGAGAAGGCTTCGCTTGTTGGCGAGAAGTACCTCGACTGCCTCTCCTTCGGGAAGATGCGCAAGGCTCTCGAGAAGAGTCTCGACCCGCATGGCGGGGAAACCACGGATGTTTTCGGTGATTATCTCTCTGGTCTCCGCGCTGAACGGGAGTTTCTCAACAGTTGGCTGAAATATCTCGCGGTGGTCTGGCTCTTCCTCTATAGTGGCGTAACGGAGGAGGACAGGAGGGAGAGAAAGGTCGCGGCAGTAGAGCGTGATCGGTGCACGTGCCGTGAAGGTTGCCTCCAGAAAGCGGAGCGCCCGCTCATTGGTCGTGATGAGGTGTTCTGCATAGGGAACGGCTACTGGTTCGCCACGCTGTATGGCGGAGATGATAGAGGTGAGAAGGGCATCGGCATTGCCGCTGCTCCAGTCGGCGCGTCCTAGAGCAGTACGGATGCTGAAGAATGGGTCATCGGTGCGGATGATGTGAAACATAAGCATCCTCCCCTTGCGATACAGAATAGATTATATCCCTAAACCAAACCAATAGCAAATCCACGTTGCTCGAATGTGTGGTTGACAAACGTAATTCGGTACCTGATACTGACTGGTGCCAGAGGAGGCAGAAATGTTCATCCCCACCACACGAGAGGAGGCGACCCGGCTCGGCTGGGACGCGTTTGACGTCATTATCGTAACCGGCGATGCCTATACCGATACCCCTTTCAACGGCGCCGCTATCATCGGTCATTGGCTGATCGCCCACCATTTCCGCGTCGGTATCATTGCACAGCCCGACCCGACGACCGGCGCCGACATCACCCGGCTTGGCGAACCGTGTCTCTTCTGGGGCGTCACCGCCGGCGCCGTTGATTCGATGGTGAGCAACTACACCCCGCTCAAAAAGCCGCGTCGCAAAGACGACCTCACCGCCGGCGGGCTCAACAATCGGCGCCCCGACCGCGCAAGCATCGTCTACAGCAACCTAATCCGCCGCTTCTTCAAACAAACGGTGCCTATCGTGCTCGGCGGTATTGAGGCGAGCCTGCGCCGCGTTCCACACTACGACTACTGGTCAGACACCATCCGGCGGAGCCTTCTCTTCGATGCTAAAGCAGACATTATTGCCTACGGGATGGCGGAGCGCACTGTCGTGGAACTGGCAAATGCCCTCCAGATCGGCGCTCCGTGGCACAATATCCGTGGCATCTGCTATGCGGCACATGAGCCAGTGGAGGGCTTCATTGTGTTACCCCCCTACGAAAAGGTAGTGGAGAACCTCAAAACATTCGAGGACATGTTCATGACGGTCTATCGGAACGCTGATCCGGTAACCGCTCGTGGCCTCTGCCAGCGGCACGGCGACCGATGGCTCATCCATAACCCGCCGCAGCCGCCTCTTACCCCCGCAGATCTCGACGCGGTCTACGAACTTCCCTACGAATATCGTGCGCATCCCTCCGAACAGGAACGCGGCGAGGTACGGGCACTCGAAACGGTCAAGTTTTCGGTCACCACCCACCGCGGCTGTTACGGCGAATGTTCCTTCTGCGCCATCCACCTCCACCAAGGAAGGCAGGTCGTATCGCGCTCGGAGGCGTCAATTGTGCGCGAGGTGGAGTGGCTGACTACCCTGCCCGGTTTCACCGGTACCATCTACGACCTCGGCGGCCCCACCGCCAACATGTACGGTATCGAGTGTGTCCGCAAACAGCGGAGGGGCGCCTGCCGCGGCCGGCGGTGTCTCTTTCCAACCGTCTGCTCCTCTCTCTCGGTGAACCACGAACGGCAATGTACCCTTCTTGCCCGTGTCTCCGCCGTCCCCGGTGTGAAACGGGTCTTCGTTGCAAGCGGCATCCGGCACGACCTTATCCTCGCCGATAAAACAGCGGGGACAGCCTACCTCGAGACGCTCGTTGCAGCACACCTCTCTGGCCAGATGAAGATTGCGCCAGAACACACCGAAGATCGCATTCTTGCCCTCATGGGAAAGCCGGGGAAAAGGGCTCTCCGCCGTTTTCGCGAACTGTTCGAGGCCGCTGTGCGGCGCACCGAGAAACAGCGCTTTCTCACCTACTACCTCATTGCGGCACATCCTGGCTGCACCCTCGCCGATATGCGGGCGCTCGCTCACTTCTGCCGCCGCGAACTGCACCTTGCCCCAGAACAGGTGCAGATATTCACACCGACTCCTTCGACGCTTTCGACCCTGATGTATGTGACGGGACGCAATCCCTTTACCGGGAAAGAGATCTTCGTCGAACGAACGATCGAAGGGAAAAAGATGCAGAAAGAGGCGGTGAAAGGAAACGCTACTTCACGAGGAGCGCATCGTACTTGAAGGAGGCGTGGAGCAGGAAGATGTGGGAGTTGAAGGTATCCTTGACATAGTTGTAGTCGAGAATGCCGTTGTCGGCAAGATCTATCGCCGCATCGTACTTGTAGAAGACCTCCCGCATCCAGCGCCAGTTGAGCCCCACTTGGAAGTACTTCGTGGCATTGTAGTTTACCATCATCTCGAGGCCGAGAACTGAGTTCTTCTGATCTTCGACGAAGGTGTAGAGGTAGGGCTGTTTGCTATAACTGAAGCGAACCATCGCGTCGAAGTCCCAGAGGTGGGCGTAGGGCGCCGCAAAGAAGCCGTATGACTGGTAGAAGGTGTTACCGTAGTAACTGGTGCTCGCATCCTCGAGAAGGCGGTACTCGTAGATGTCATTGGTCGTGGTGCTGTTGTGGTCGGTATCAACCACCTTCATGGGGTTGAATATCTGGCGGTAGGAATAGTAGAACTCCGCGGCAAGACCGAAGTCCAGCGTCTTGTCCAACTTATAGCCGATATCGGTGCCCAGAGTCAGCAGGATGTTCATTTTCTTACGCATGAAGTCTTTGAGATAGATGGGCGAACCCTCCTGTCCCGGCACATCGTAGAGGTAGCCGAAGGGCTCCCCGCTCACCGGGTCGGTGCGGTTGAGCACCGTCTTGATAATGCCGTTTGGGTTTTCGGTGTCCATGTCATGGTAGGCGGTGCCAATGATGAGCGAGAGGGCCGAGATGGTGTGGAGTGTCTCCTTCATCTCGAAGCGCACATCAATCCCATGCGCCGGGTCTTGGAAGTACTGCCCACCGTCGAGTTGCATGTCGTTACGGCCATTGAAAAGGAAGTAGCGCGCCTTGAGCCGCATCGTATCGGAGAGCGGCACATTGGCACCAAGTTGGATCCCGAGATCGTTGAATCCACCGCCAAGGTAGCGCTCGAAAGCGAGCGGCCGGAAGTAGAAGGGAATCTCGTGATCGTACATCGTGTTTTCGACACCGAATGGCATGCCGAACTTACCGCCCTTCACCTCGATGAAGTAGCCGCCAATGTTGGGAAAGTAGAACGACACATCCTTTATCATATCGATGAGGGCAACCGTCTCTGCCATGTCGGGCTTCGATCCGGCAACCGTATCATCATAGGCGTAGTTAGGGAGAATGACTCTGTTCTGCTTGAGGAGGCCATCCATGAAGTCAACCACCAAGCGCACCGTGAAGGTATCAGTACCGCCCGTGAGATCTACCACCGTTTGCGGAACCTCAAACTGATAACTGTTGTGAAGGACCTCTCCTCCGAAGAGAGAGATACCATTGGCAAGTTGTCCTACAAGCCCCATCGAAAGGGTGAAATGCTCGGGAACCTCCGGCTTTGGGGCAGGTGTTGGTGCAGGTTCGGCAACCGGTATAGGTTCCGCTGCCGGTGCAGGTGCCGGTTCAACGGCCGGTGCCGGTTCCGCTATCGGCGCCGGCGTTGATTCAACAACCGGGACCGGAGCCGGTGCTGGGGCTGGAGCCGGTGCTGGGGCTGGAGCCGGGGCTGGAGCCGGAGCCGGAGCCGGTGCTGGGGCTGGAGCCGGTGCGGGGGCTGCAGTGGGGTTGTACTTCTGAAGATACTGCTGGTAGAGTTGCTGATAGTCGGTGCCCTCCTCCTTCTTCTCCTCTTTCTTTTGTTCAATCTTCTTTTCTTCTTTCTTCGCCGGAGATACCGGGACTAAAGCCGGTTCCTGTGCGAAAACAGCAAGGCTGAAAGCCGCAAGAGTCATCACCATGAACAAACGCATCGTTTCCCTCCTGTAAAAAAGTTTTCGTATGCCGAACGAAGGAAGTGTAGTACAGGAAAAAACGAAATACAACAATTTTTTGTTGTCGGCTTCGATAATAGAGAAAACAGTTACTCGAGTTCATCCCACCGGCTGCCCACAGAAACAGAAACATCGAGTGGCACCGATAAATTGGGTAATACCCTACGCATTGCATCAGCGGCAACCGACGCACACTGCTCTGCCTGCTCTGCTGGCACTTCGAGAACAAGTTCATCGTGAATGGCAAGGAGTGTTCGTGCCGGGATTCCCTTTTTCTGCAGCGTCTCGCGCACCTGCACTGCACCCCGTTTCATAATCTCGGCCGCTGTTCCTTGAATGACCGTATTGACTGCGATACGTTCTCCTGAACGGGCTATATTCTTGTTGGGGTGGGACAGTTCGGGGAGATAGCGCCGCCGTCCGTGCATCGTCTCGATCCATCCATTGCGGGATGCTTCCGCAATCGTCGTATCAATAAACTGTTTGACGCCAGTGTAGAAGCGGAAATACTGCTCGATGTATTCTTTGGCGAATTTTATCTCGACGCCAGTGTCCTGTGCCAGTTTGAAAGCCTGCATACCATAGATGATACCGAAGTTGACCGCTTTAGCGTGCCGGCGCATTGTTTCGTCAACGAACTCGGGAAAGACACCGAAGATGACCGAGGCAGTGCGCCGGTGGATGTCCTCGCCGCGCCGAAAGGCGCCAGCGAGTTCCTCGTCCCCCGAAAGCGCCGCAAGAACCCGTAGTTCGATCTGGTTGTAGTCGAGCGAAACAAGCCGATGCCCCGGCGCAGCAGGGAAAAGAGAACGAATGCGCCGCCCCTCTTCGGTGCGGACCGGGATGTTTTGGAGGTTCGGGTCGCGGCTCGCAAGTCGTCCTGTTGCCGCATGGGTCAAAATGAAGTTCGAACGCAGGCGACCATCGGGGGAGACTTTGGCGGCGATAGGCTCGAGGTAAGTCGAGAGGAGTTTCTGGAACTTTCGATGCTCGAGAATGAGTCCCGGCAGAGGATGGAGCGGAGCCAACTCTTCGAGGACATCACTGTCAGTCGAGGGCCCGCTTTTGGTCTTGCGGCGTATGGGAAGTCCCAGTTTCGCAAAGAGCACCTGGGCAAGTTGTTTGGGCGAGTTGAGATTTACTGGTTCCCCCGCCCACTCACGGGCTTTTTGTTCAAGCGAGGCAAGGGTGGAGGCGTACTCAGTACGCAGTGCTTCGAGACGGGCAAGGTCAACGGTAATCCCGGTATGTTCCATTTCGCGGACCACCCAGAGGTGGGGCATTTCAATTTCGTAGAGGAGACGGGTCCTCCGCTGATCGGCTGCTATCTGAGGCATAATCGTGTCCCGTATTCGGCGGAGGAGGTCTGCAGTTGCTTCGGGCGTTCGAGGAGGGGACCCTCCTAGACCGAGGTATGTTGCTACATCTTCCTGCTCGTAGCGGTGACGCCCACTGTCGAGAATAAAGTAAGCAAGTTGCAGATCGGTACACTTGATTTTTTCGTCAGTGTCAGCGGGAAGTGTCTTTTTGAGGTCGAAGCCGATCCAGTGAATGGCAGGATCGAGGGATGCCGCCGTAAGGGGGTGGAGAGATGTCCCGGAGGTTGCGTAGAGGTGTCCTTCGTGGAGAAAGAGGAACTCTTCCCGTAGCGGCGAAGAGATTGTGGGAGAGTTTGGTAGTGGTGGTACCGCGGGGGGATGAAGAGGGTGCCCAGCAGAAGAATCAACCGAGGAAGGGAGGTGTTTTTCCAGTGAGCGAAAACCAAGATGTTCAATGAAAGAACGAAACTTCTCGGGATGCGGACCATGCCAGATATCCGCAGGAAATTCCGGCACGGGAATGTCGCGGACAAGTGTCACCAGATCACGGGATAGCATGAGTTGATCCCGGTAGGTGACGAACTTCTCGCGCAGTTTTGCCGGTAACGTATCGAGATGTAGATAGATGCCATCAATGTCGCTGAAGTCGGTGAGCAATTTTGCCGCCGTCTTCGGTCCAACGCCTGGTACTCCCGGTACGTTGTCAGAACTGTCGCCAGTGAGTGCGAGAAAGTCGCGCATCTTTGCCGGCGGTACGCCGAACTTCTCCGTTACTGCCGCTGCATCTATGAGACGATCTTTCACGCCGTCGTAGAGGAATGTTTTTTCATCTACCAGTTGTGCCAGATCCTTATCTGAACTGATGATGACAATCTCGTCGTTTGCATAAACGGTGCGGATTCCCGCTACAATATCGTCGGCTTCGTAACCGGAGATACAGACTGGTGTTAGTGCAAGCGCCTCAAGCATCGCAGGGATATGTACGAATTGGCGCCGCAGATCTTCGTCGAGTTCCTTGCGGTTCGCTTTGTAGGCCGGGTACCGTTCGCGGCGGAAGGTGTCACGTCCGCTGTCGAGCGCTGCAACAGCGCGGAAGGAATCAAAGCGTTTTGCAACACGGAGGAACATGGTGGTACATCCGTATATTGCGTTGACGGGACTCCCGTCGGGAGCGGTCATCGGGGGCAAGGCATGGTAGGCACGGAAGAGGTACGAGGAAAGATCGAGAATAACAATCCGTCCCACCTTTTCCCCTTTACCGTTTTACTGCAAATTGACCAGCCAGAGCCCGGCGATGATGAGTCCGATTCCCACCCACTGCCATGGGGAGAGGTGTTCTCCGAAGAATAAGAGTGACCAGAGCGTTACGATGAGAATACCGCTGGAGGTCATTATCGGGTATGCTATGCTCAGATTCATCCGTTCGAGTGTTTTGGAGTAGAACACCAGTGCAATACCAAAAAAGAGGATGCCAAGCATGAGATGCCCATTGGTGAGATAGGAAACGACGAGCGTTCTGATACCAGCGTCGGTGACTACCGGACGTTCACGGACGCCGTACTTCATCATGATGTTGGCGAAAGCGTTGAAGAAGAGAGCCAGGAAGAGTGTAATAACCGGCGCCTTCATAAGGCAATCTCCCGTCGAATCGCACGCCAGTCCTCGGCGGACAGTTTTGCTCCGATGCGGCAAATAACGCGTGCCGCGAGGAGTGACCCCACCGCAGCGCACCGTTCCAATGTCAGGTTGTGCAACAGCCCGTAGAGAAAGCCTGCAGCATAGAGATCGCCTGCCCCGGTGGTGTCACGGCAGGGAGCGGCAACGGCAGGTACCGAGACCTTCTCTGACTGCCGGCAGGCTATCGAACCTTCTTTCCCTCGTTTGATGATGGTGATTGTGCATTGGGAAGCCAGTTCATCGAGTGCTACTTCGGGTTCCTTGCCGGTGAAGGCACGCGCCTCTTCTTCGTTTGCGAACAAGATATCTATGAGCCGTTCGGCGACGAGTCCCTGGAGAAAGGAAAGGTTTTCTCGCACAATGTTGTGGCTGGCCAGATCGAGCGAAACGAGAGCGCCTCGTTCGCGGGCGCAAGAGACTGCACGACGGAGAAGCGCATGATCTTGTACGAGAAATCCTTCGATGTGGACGAAACGGGCACCATCGAAGAGCGGCGGAACAAGTTCTTCGCTCTTCAAGTGAACCGCGGCTCCCAAGTGGGTCGCGAAGGTCCTTTCGCCATCGGGAGAAATGAGAGCCAGTACGCGTCCTGTGGGAGAGGCGGCATCAATAAAAAGGCGATCATCGATGTGGTGGGTAGAAAGATCGTCCCGAAAAAAGCGGCCGGTCTCGTCGGCGCCTATCTTGCCGATATAGGCGCAAGAAACCCTCAATCCGGCAAGGCCATGGATGGTGTTCGCTGCAGAACCACCGGAAGCGACGGTGCGTGGGAGTCCTTCTGTTTCAGCAAGAAGAACGGAAATCCGTTCTTCATCAACGAGGTTCATGGTTCCACGTGGCAGTCCGAGCCTTGCGAGAAAATCATCGCTGGGCAACGAGACAAGAATATCTACGAGGGCATTGCCGATACCGACGATAGCAGCCATTACGACTAGGCCGCTACTTGGTGATGGAGAGGCGTCCCATCTCTGGCTTGGGGAACTTCTTGTATTTCTTGAGATATTCGACGAGGATAACCGGCAAGGCGATGAAGGTGTCTTTCTTGTTCTTGAGATTCTTGAGCATCGTATAGCCATCGCCGCCGTTTGCAAGGAAACTATTTGTCGTGAAGGTGTAAACCTTGTTCTTGTCGAGCGGTTTCCCGCCAATTTTGATGTCGAGCGCCATCCCTTTGTATATCTTCATACTGAAGCCAGATATTTGTAGAAAGCCGCCTGCCCCCTCACCCTTTTCGGCGAAGTGGTCGAGCACCTCCTGGAGTTCGCTCCCTTTTATTTTCCCGATCACGAGCGTATCCATAAAGGGGAACATGGTATACAGTTCGCGCTCCGTTATCTTCCCTGCCGGCAATCCTTGACGGATCGAACCGGCATTGAAGAAGGCGATATCAGTCTTCCCTCGCTCGCGCATGATGTCTGCGATGATATCACCCAGTTCGATTTCTCTGAACCGTGCTTCCTCGCGGGAGCCCTCGAGAGGTGTCTCGATTGTTCCCAACACCTCTTCTGAGAAGTCGCATTTGAACCCGGCGAGCATTTCGAGCATCGCCTTATTCTCTTTGATTTCCTTCTCCACGAACTCATAGGTGACCTTGTTGTCGACAACAACCTTTTTCTTGAGGTTTATGGGGTAGAGTTTGAAGTTCGTCTTGATGATTTTTCCCCCTTTGACAACGAAGTCGAACCGGCCGAGGTAACGCCCCATTCCTTCGGTTTGGACAATGAAGGTATCTCCAATCTTGACCGGTGCTTGCAGGAGGCGGTGCGTGTGGCCGCCGATAATGAGATCTATCCCGGAAACCGATTTTGCAAGGAAGTTGTCTCCCTCGAAACCGTCATACGAACGGTCAGTGTCGAAGTAGCCGAGGTGGGTGAGTGCAATGACGATATCGTTGTTCTTGCGGAGAATGGGAACACGCGTCTTCGCCTCCTGGATGGGATCGGTGACGATAATCTTTCCCTCGAGACCAGCGGTGGTTATCTGCTCGATCTCGCGAGTTGAAAGACCAAGTATCCCCACCTTGAGTCCGCTTTCGAAGTGCTTTTCAATATATTCTCTGTCTGCAAGCGGCTTGGTGCCCCCGTCTTTGTAGATATAGATATTTGCCGATATCCAGTCGAACTTCGCTTCCTGTTTCATCTCGTTGAAGACGTCAATGCCGAAGAAGAGGTCGTGATTGCCGACCACCGACGCATCGAAGCCGATGAGATTCATTCCTTTGGTGACTGGAAGGTTGTGACACACGTTGCTTCGTGGGTCGCCGAGCGCGGTATCGCCCGCCATGAGAACGAGGATGTCACCCCCCTTCCCCTGTACCTCTGCGCGGATCTGATCTACGAGAGTTTTC
>Ga0129299_1000898_pt1 | contig 19819 bp, 13 predicted proteins | sample ConPoolayeCmetaG_FD_94477 | JGI IMG/M metagenome (GOLD analysis project Ga0129299, IMG submission 94477) | Hot spring microbial mat communities from California, USA to study Microbial Dark Matter (Phase II) - Cone Pool mat layer C metaG ...
CCTAAGCTCTTCCTGAGTCACGCGCCTGTAAGTCACTGCGTCCTCCATGTGTTGATAATACACGAAGAACGTACCTTGCCGCGTGACCACCTTCACATCACAACTGTTGCAATGGCCGCTCGCGCGCGGTGGCCATTTCCAGTTGTCCCTTGCGCTGAATATGGGCTCTCCTGTGAAGGCGCCTTTTTCATGACCGAAGAGCTCACTTTCCAAAAGAGTCTCAGGAGTAGCCCCGCAATTCAGAGCGACAAAGGGTCCTTCCCGCCGTCGGCTGCGCCGATGAATCGCCAAGGCAGCCATTTCTTTCCCTGTTCCGCTTTCGCCCAGAATCAACACCGGGGCGTCCGATGTCGCCACCTTGCGGCTGGCTTCGAACACTTCCTGCATTTGGGGACTGCAGCCCAGCATTCCTTCAAAGCCTTCCTGCGCCGCGAGCCGCGACTGCATTTCACGATATTCCAGTTCAAGGCGCTGAACATAGGCGGTGCGTTTGAGAATAATCTTGAGCTCGTCGAGATCGATTGGCTTAGCCAGAAAGTCGCAGGCGCCGCTCCCGATGGCTTGGAGGGCATTGTCTTTTTCACCCTGGCCGGTAATAACTATGATTTTCGTGTGCGGCTCGTGATCGAGCACTTCAGCGAGCACGCGAAAACCTTCTTCGGGGCTGTTGGAACTGGGGGGCAAACCGAGATCTAACAAGACCACCGCCGGCTTCTCGGCATAGCTGAGGCGCGATCGTGAGCCAGGAACACCGTCCATTCTTCCGTCAATGCCCATTTCATTTGGGTGCGGATGGATACGTCGTCATCCACGATAAGAACTTTCTTTTTTGAGTCCTTCTCGAGCATGCCTATACCCCGCGCAGGTTAAAGCGCCAGGCTCCTGTTTAGTCGGCCAGCTTTTTGCGCTTATGAATCCACGCGTAAATGATGATCAAAGCAGCCGCGCCCAAAGCCGCCGCTATGGTTGCTCGCTTGAGATAGGGACGCCACAAGTCCTCGCTTTGTCCGGCTATGTAACCGATCCAAGTCAGCACCGTCACCCAAATTCCGGCGCCCAGACCGGTATAGAACAGGAAACGCAAGATGTTCATTCTCACGAGGCCGGCCGGCAGCGAGATGTACTGACGCACTACCGGAATAAGGCGGGCCGTGAATGTGCCAATCTCGCCGTGACGTTGAAAAAAGCGTTCAGCTTTTGCAAACTTTTCCTCAGAGATAAAAAAGTATTTGCCCCACTTGAGCAGCAATGGCCGTCCCAACCACAGGGCGAGGTAATAGTTAAACAAGGCGCCCAACCAACTTCCCAGTATGCCGGCCAGGATGGCCAGCCCCACATTCATTTCGTGCCCAGGTTGATAGTTTGGAGAGGTCAAGTACTTCGGGGAGCTAAGATAACCGGCGGGGATCATGACTACCTCGCTGGGGAACGGAAAGCAGGAACTTTCAAGGAACATCATGATCACGATGCCGGGGTATCCCCACTGCCCGACAACACCTACAATCCATCTGACCAGGTCTTCCAGCATGTCCGCCTCGAATTTTTTGAGACAGAGTTGCAAAAGTCACGCGGTGGATCAAGATTGTAATTTGCCCCCAATTCCTTAATCCCAGACTTTGCGTTGATGAAATGGCCGGTTTGAGTAACATGTTGAGGAACAAGGCGGTCAAATCAGCGGCTCTGCGGAGCCGATGCCTCACTCATGGGACTAGCAAAGGGCGAGACCTCTGGGCGAGCCGTGGATGCGGCTCGAACTTCCCGAGATTGGCCGGATTCGTCGTGAGAGGCTGGCGGGATCGATGTACAGCAGCACGCCGCCCCGCACTGCGCATCTGCCGTATCGGGCTCAATAGCAAGATCTAGGTCAAAACGAATTTGCGGAGGTGACAGGATGGAGTTGTCCAGATCCCTGGTGGAGATCCGGAACCTGAGAATCGGATTCTACTCTCACCAGGGCTGCGTTCAAGCTGTGGATGGGGTCAGCCTGGTTGTGCCGTCTGGCGGCAGCGTGGGTCTTGTTGGAGAGAGCGGCTGCGGCAAGACGCTGACGGCTCTTGCGATTGCAAAGTTAATTCCGCAGGTGCGGGACTTGCATATCGAAGGCCAAATTCTTTTTGAAGGCAGAAGCGTGTTTGACATGTCAGAGTCCGAACTGAGTTTGGTCCGGGGCGGTAAAATAGCTTACGTCTTCCAGGAAGCAGGGGCGGCGCTCAATCCCACCATGCGTATCGGTCGGCAAATAGCTGAGGCGATCGCAGCGCATCGACGAGGCAGCAATACGGATTCGGAAGTTCATAATTTGCTCAGACAGGTCGGGATTCCCGATCCGAGCCGGATCAGCCGTTGTTATCCTCACGAATTGAGCGGTGGTATGCAGCAGCGCGTCATGATTGCGATGGCCGTGGCATCGCGTCCCAAATTGCTGGTGGCCGATGAGCCCACAACGGCGTTGGATGTCACCATTCAGGCGCAGATTCTGGAGTTGATTAAAGCCATCCAACGCAGTACGGGGATGGCACTGCTTCTCATTACGCACAATTTGGGGTTAGTGGCCGATTCTACCGATCTTCTGGCGGTGATGTACGCGGGTCGCATCTTGGAGTGGGGTCTGACAGAGGAACTGTTGACGGCGCCGGCCCATCCTTATACGGCCGCGCTGCTCAAGGCTGCACCGCAGTTGAGTTCCACCGCGTGGCGCGCAGAGCAATGCCTGGAAAGTATTCGCGGTGTGGTTCCAAGTCCAGCACAGCTTCCCGTCGGCTGCAAGTTTGCCCCGCGCTGCTGTCGAGCCCGGCCGCTTTGCCACGAGGCTGAACCGGATTTGTCGGGTCTTGGGGGACCCTTGTCAAGCGGTTCGACGCCAGTCGAGGAACAGCCGGACAAGAGAATCACGCTTTCAGATCGGCGCCGCGTGCGGTGCTGGCACCCCTTGAGCGAGACGGACGGGTGACAGCGTCAGGGAACCCAAGTGCGGTCTAGGTGAATCTCGACGGCAGGAGTCTGACGACTGTGAGTACATCGGAACCGGAAAGACAGCACGAGAAGCTATGACGATGACCATAATTGAAACCGAGAACCTCTGTATTCGCTACAATGGCAGCGGAAAAAGTCCCGGCATACGCGCTCTCGATGGTGTGAGTATTACTGTCCGCCAAGGCGAAAGCACCGGCCTGGTGGGGGAAAGCGGTTGCGGGAAAACTACGCTGGCAAACGCGGTTCTTCGTATGCTTCCGCCGACGTCCGGTGCGGTGCGGTTTGAGGGTCGCGACGTTTGGCGGCTGTCCGGTGCCGAACTGCTCCGCTTTCGGAGGCGGGTCCAGATGGTTTTTCAGGATCCCACTGGCGCGTTGAATCCGCGGCTCTCGGTAGGGGCGAGCCTTGAGGAGGTGCTTCGGGTTCACGGATTGGCGAGCTGTGCAACGGTTCGACAACGCGTGACGGAGCTGCTTGCCGCTGTTGGTCTGGAACCGGTATATGCCACACGCTATCCGCATGAGCTTAGCGGCGGCCAGCGTCAGCGGGTGGGGATAGCGCGCGCTCTGGCTGTGGAACCCGCATTGTTGATTTGCGACGAGCCGGTTTCTGCTTTGGATGTCTCAGTCCAAATCCAGATCCTGAATCTTCTGAAAAGTATCCGACGCCAGGCAGGTTTGGCATATCTGTTCATTGCGCACGATTTGGCGGTGGTGCGCTATATGTGCGAACGCGTACTGGTAATGTACCGTGGTCGAGTGGTTGAGGAGGCGCCAACCGAGGATCTGTTCCAGCATCCCGCGCATCCGTATACCGTGGCCCTATTGTCGGCCGTACCGGATGTGGAAAGAGGGCTAAAAGCCCGCCACGGTGATTCTGGTCGGATTGTGCTGCGGGGAGACATGCCGTCGCCGGTGGAAGATATTCCGGGATGCCCATTCCATACGCGGTGCTGGCAGACCACAGAAATTTGTTGCCATACTGCGCCCCCCGCGGTGACGGTGGCGGACGGGCACATAAGCGTATGCCATTTTGCAAAGCACCACTTGCGGTGAGCTGAATCGCTTTTCGCCCGATTTGACTATGTTCAGTCCCGCCAACGCCGATGGGCCCAAAGGTACTGTTCCGGATGTGCGCGGATGGCGTTTTCAAGTTCCGTGTTAAGCCTGGTCAGAATTGCGCGAACATCTTCTTCGCGTCGGCCGGAACGCGGGTAGATCATAGGAGCGCGGGCGCTAAATCGGAACCGCATCGGGGCGACTCGCGTACAATACCCAAAACAGATAGGCGCTCCGGTGATAAGGTGAAGCAAGGCGGGCGAACTGTGCGTGGAGGCGGGATGGCCAAAAAAGTCCACCATTATTCCCTGTGAGCCGGCATACTGATCGACCAGAAGGGCCAGAATTTCCCCGCGTCGCAGTACATCCAAGAGACGCGCTGGGCTGGCGTCGTGCTTGGGAGTAAGACGGAACTGACCCCGCTCTTTGCGGGCACGTATCAGGCCGTTCGTATACGGATTGTTCATTGGACGCGTTATGCCCACGACCGGCTTAATGCGGGCCAGCATTTGGGCGGCAATTTCCCAATTCCCGAGGTGTCCGGAAACAAGCAACACACCTCGGCCTGGCTCCTCGAGCAGGCGAAGCGTTTCGGCCGGGATGTCGAACTCTACATGACGGCGCCAATCCTCACCGCAGAGCAGGGGGTCAGCCTTGAGCGATTCCACGACGAGGAGGGCAAAATGTCTGAATGAGGCCCGCGCAACACGCCGAATTTCACGGTCTTGGGTGGCGATTCCGCTACGAAGAATGTTGGCTTGCGCGTGTCTCCTGCGCTGCGCATCGAGAATAAACCAGACGTCTGCCAGCCGAATAGCCAGCGCCGAAGCAGTCTTAATGGACAGTTTGTCGGCAAGCCGAAGTCCAAGGCGCAGACCCAGGTATTCAATGATATGTCTTACACGTGAACGTTTGCGTGCCATGTTGGCATTCAGTGTTAGGACTCTGCAGCTGAAAGTCTCTTGCCCGCTTACCTGGAGACGACCGTCTCGACAGCAACGAGCCATTTTCTGACTGCAGCCGCATCGGGGGCATTGGGCCGCAACCTCAGATATTCCCGATAGTGAGCCGCGGCCCCGGCCTTGTCGCCCAGCTTGTCGTCGTACAGAATCCCCAGGTTGTAGTGCACGTCTGCGTCATTCGGGTCCAGTTGCAGCAGCGCGAGATACTCACGCTCTGCTTCTCGATAACGTCCCTGCTTGACCAGTTCCGCGGCCTTGCGCCCGTGTTCGGCACGCCGTGCCGCTTTGGATACTGACACAGTCGAGGAAACGCTTGCCGGCACAGCCTGGGTTATGGCGCGCGAGGGAACCGGCGCTTGCCGCAACGCACTCAGTTCGCGCTCTTTGGCAGTCAACAGGGATTCCTTCGTTGTAAGGGCGCGTTGGAGCTTTTGAATTTCGGCGTGTTGATCGAAAATCTGCTTGCCAAGTTCAGCTACCTGTTGACGGGCCCGCGCTTCGGCTGCTTTGACCACTGCCAGCTCATTGGTCAGTTCCCGCAGCCGGGCTAACTCTTTCTCTTGCAAGGTTGTCTTCAAATCGGTAGTTTCAGCCAATTCCTGAGCGGCTCGTTGCGTTTTCTCCAGTTCCCTGCGGGCGCTTTCCAGCTCGGTCCGAAGGGCTGCTATTTCTTGCTTTTTCTCCTCGAAGGCTCTCCCCTTTGCGGCAGCCTCGTTTTTGAGCGCCGACACGATCTTAAGCATCTCGGCCATTTGTTCTTTCTGTTTGGCGATGGTCTCGGCGTCCTGCTGGGTTTGAGCTTTCAGCGCTGCAATTTCCTGCCTGAAATCATCGCTGCTTGCCGTCTGGCGAAGTTGCGTTAGGGTTCGTTCCTGCTCTTCCAAACGGCCTCTCAAGTCTGCTGTTTCTTCTTCGCGGTCGGCGATTTGTTGTAACAGCTTGGCGATGGTCGCCTTGTTCTCCTGGACAGCGCTCTTGTAATTTATCAACTCACGCCGCAATTCATCCCGTGCACTCATGGCCTGCTGCAGTTGCGCCTCGAGATTTTGTTTCAGCGACTGCTGAGCAGTCTGAAGGGCACTGATCTGCGTGCGAGCTTCCGCCAGGGAACGTTCCAGATTTTGAGCCGTGGCGATTTGTTCATTCAGTGCTTTGTCTTTCTCTTCTGCCACGGAACGTAGGCGCCCCATTTCCTCTTGCAGGGTGGCTATCTGGGCCTGCATACCTTCCAGGGCCACGGCTTTTTGAGTATCTGCGGCTATGCTTTCTTCCAGTTGGCGTTTCAGCCGGTCATATGCTTCAGACGCTTCCTTGAGCTCGGTCTCGCTTTGCCTCCGCAGTTCAAGTTCTGTCTGCTGAGCCTGTTGGCGTGCTGCGGCCAGTTCGGCTCGCAAAGCCTCGATCTGCTTTTCATTTTCGGCCAGACGTTGGGTCTTGTCAGCATCTGTCTGGAGCACCGCCGCAACTTTTTTCTCGGCTTCAGCAAGCTGTTGCCGGAGTGCTTCCAGGACCTTGACGTCTGCCTCCCGCGCTTGCTGGAGCTCTGCTAGCTGGCGTTGGAGTTGGTCGCGGACAGCTATCACTTCGCGCAGTTTTGCTTCTGCCCGGTCTAATGCTTTTTCCTCTTCCGCAATGCGTTTGGCTTTGAGCTTGGCGACATCCTGTGCCAAAGAAGTAATTCGTTCCTGCCGTTCCCGTAACTCGGCTTCCTGGGAACGGGCCTGAGATTTCAAGGCCGACAATTCTTTTTTGGCCGACAGCAACTCCTGCTGGGCGCTTTCGAACTTTTTAACGAGTTCAGCATGTGCCGATTTGACTTCGGCGTATTGGCAGTCGCGTTCATCAAGCGCATCCGTGAGGCGCCGGACATCAGCGGCCATCATGGAGCGAAGTTGTGTTTCACTTTGGGCCGCTTGCAGTCGAACCTGTTCGGTCTCTTTTCTTAGACGCTTGAGCTCCTCCTCCTTTTCCACGATCATGGCATTTCTTTGTGACAGATCAGCCTCGAGCTTGGCAATCCGTGCTTGGCGCTTTGCAGCTAGTCGCTCTTCGGCATGGGTTGTTCGGGCTTGCTCAAGCTCCTTTTTGAGGCCTTCTATTTGCGTATCTTTTTCCAAAGCCGCGGTTTTGACGGCGGCCAGATCGGCCTCTTTCTGAGCAAGCTGCTGACGCAGCTCGGCAAGCTGCGCCTCGGTGTTTTGCGCCTGTTCTCGTGCCGCCTCAGCCTGCTGTTGCAGCTCGGATAGCTGCTGGCGCAAGTGTTGCTGCTCGGCAGTTGCCGCGGCCAAAGCCTGGCTCTTTTCCTCTAAAGCGCGGCTCTTTTCGTCGACAGCGGCCTGCAAATCAGCCACTTCGCGGCTGGTGGATTCAGCCATGCTGGCTTTCTGAGCCAGGAGCTGGTTTTCCTGGGTCTGGCGGTTCAGTTCCTCGCGCAATCGCTCTGTCTCCTTGCCGGCGGCGGCCAGATCGGCCTCTTTCTGAGCAAGCTGCTGACGCAGCTCGGCAAGCTGCGCCTCGGTGTTTTGCGCCTGTTCCCGAAGGGCTGCCAGTTGGTCCGTGAAACCGCTGATTTGTTTGCGCAGAAATACTTCTGTTGCTTCCAGTTGGTTGACACGGTCCGCCTGACGGCTTGTCTGAGAGAAGCTTTTCCGAATCTCTTGAAGTTCCTTTTCCAATTGGGCAATTTTGCGGTCCTTGTCGGCCACAATCTTCTGCAAGTCCCGGACCAATTCGGCCTGTTTACGCTCTTGAGCGCCTTGTGCGGCGAGTTGCGCCAATTGCTCGCGGAGTGACCGCGTTTCCGCCATCATGTCCGCGGTTTCCTTTGCTCTCTGCTCCAGAGTTTTGTTCTTTTGTTCAAGTTCCTTGCGGAGCGTGACAAGTTTTTTTGCTATTGTTTCGCGCTGGGTCTCAGCAGCGGTAGCTCTGGCTTGCCATTTCTCAGCTTCGGCGAGATTGTTTTTCAACTCAACATTTTGTTGGCGCAGTTCTTCGATCGTCTTACTGCGTTGACGGGCCGCCTGTTGCAGCTCGTCAATCTGCCGTTGGAGCGTCTGCTGTTTGGAGCGCAAGTCTTCTAAATCGGCTTTTGCCGCGACAGCGCTCTTCGGCTGGCGAATCAGCACTAAATCGCGCTGCAGGCTTGCTATCTGCTTATCTCGCGCGTTAAGGGCTGCAGTTTGTTCGGCCACAGTTCGCCGTAATTCGGAAATCATACGCTCGCTGGCCTCGAGGCGTTCGCGCAGCGCCGCCACTTGCCGCGATACTTCGGCCTCTTTTTTTTTTAGCGCTTCAACTTCGCGTTGCTCGCCCTCAGACTCTTTACGCTGTTCCTCTGGCGCTGCCGCGCCCGAGATGGAGGGGATCTCCCGCGACGGGGGAACCTGATCCCACGCCCGTCGTTTCTTCAAGGTTGCGACTTCGGCTTCTTTTTGCGCGAGCAGGGCCTTGAGCGACTGCAATTCTCTCTCGAGACGATTTTGCCGTTCGTGGGCCTTGCGAAGCGTTTCTTCGGCTTGCAGGGCACGTTTGGCGGCTTCCTGGTTGGACTTGAGTTCCAGGCGGCGCTGAGCCTCAAGGGCCGCCAGTTGACTTCGGAGAGAGGCGTTTTCCCGCGCTAATTGCTCGGCCGGTGTCTCTGATTCAGTGACTGGTAGCGACTGGCGGGGGTTCAGCGACCAAAAATGAGCCTTCCGTTTTGGACTGGCGGGTTCCTCATTTACTGGCACGGTGACGGCAGCTTGTTCCGGAGCCGTCGCGGTGTCTGCCTCCGGAGCGTCGTGCGTCGTCGTGTCCGCCTCAGGGCCATGCCCGAGACTTTCCGGCGCGAGGACATCGGAGGGCAGCAGGTCTAGCACAGTCACAGTGGGGATATTCTCCAATTCGCTGCTGGCAGCAGGCCCCTCCTGAGCGATTGCCTCTCGGCCCACCAGGGCGGTAACGGCAACGAGTGTGAATAATATGCGCGGTAGTATTCTTTTTTTCATGCGCCTTTCTCCTTCAGAAAACCAACCAGCGCGCCAACCGTGCGCACGGAGGCAAGCTCCGTGGGATCAAAATCAAGACCGAAATCTTGCTGGATGTCGTAAATGAGATCCAGTATTGAAAGCGAATCGAACCCCAGGCTTTCAATAGTAGTGTCGAGGGTCACGGTTTCCCAGTTCGTGCCATTGGGCGATGATTTCTTCATGGTTTGGCGCAGTTTCTCGAGAATTTCGGCTTGGTTCATGTTGGTCGGCCTCCAGTTTGGATCCTAGGGAACTATGCGCAGGGGCTGGAGCAAGGTCAAAGAAAATCAGTCATCCCAGCGACGAATGACCAGAACTGCGTTATTGCCCCCGAAACCGAAACTGTTTTTCATGAGGATGGGCGCATCTAGGTCCATCGGGCTTGACCCCACCAGCCGCAGATTGCAGGCGGGATCTGGCCGGTCCAGGTTAAGGTTGGGCGGAACACGGCGGTGTTCCAAACCAAGTATGCCGACTATGCTTTCGACAACTCCGGAGGCGCCGAGCAGGTGTCCAAAAAATGACTTGTTAGAGGCCACCGGGATGCGGTCGGCGGCTGCTCCGAGGGCGGCGCGAATGGACTGGGCTTCGCATTCGTCATTAGCCCGCGTCGCGGTGCCATGCGCATTGATAAAGCCGATATCTTCCGGACGAAGCCCGGCCGATTCTAGCGCGACCTGAATAGCCCGGCTTTGACCTTTGATGCTGGGACGGGTGATGTGCTCAGCGTCTGACGTTTCGCCGTAACCGCAGATTTCAGCCCGGATGCGTGCCCCTCGCGCCCGGGCGTTTTCGAGCGATTCCAGAACGAGGGCTCCTGCTCCCTCACCGAGCACGCAACCGTCGCGATCGGCGTCGAAAGGACGGCAGGCCTTAGCATGGTCTGGGTTGCGTGACATTACGCCCAGGTTGTTCCATGCGCCGAAGGTGGCGGGGTCCAACATAGCGTCGGCTCCGCCGCACAGAACATGTTCGGCGTAGCCGTCGCGGATCATTCGATAGGCGAGGCCGATCGCGGCCGTGGACGAGGTGCAGGCGCAAACCACCATGTAATTGGGGCCTGTAAGGCGAAAACGCATGGACACTTGCGCCGAGATTGCATTAGCCATGCAGCGCGGCACGGTAGTAGGCCGCAGGCCACGCACGCCTTTGCTTGCGAAAGCCATGTAACTGTCGTAGATCGCGTGGGCAGACCCCGCTCCTGTTCCGAAAACTGTCGCGACGTTACGGGGCGTGTAAGGCGGGGGACCCGAAACAAGACCGGCTTGTTCAAGCGCCTGCGCAGAGGCAAGCAGCGCGAGGTCAAGAGTCCGCTCTGAAGGGGTGATCTGCCGTGCTTGCAAAGCCGCTTCTAGGGCTGCGCTTTCGATTTCCGAGGCGACTTTAGTGCGGTAGTCTCTGGTGTCGAAACCAGAGATTACACGGATTCCGCTACGTCCGGCCATAAGGTTGTTCCAAAGGGTGATTTCGTCAAAGCCAATGGCAGTAGCTACACCGAGACCGCTGACCACCACAGTGCGGGGTTTGTTCACATCCAAAGTCCTCCATCCACGTGCAAAACCTCGCCCGTGATATAGGATGCGTGTTCAGAGAGCAAGAAAACAACAGCTTCCGCCACTTCACGCGGGTGTCCGAGACGTCCGAGAGGAATACCCAACCGGACGCGGGATTCCGCGGGGATGCACGCCGTCATATCTGTCTCGATCATCCCAGGCGACACAGCATTGACACGAATTCCGAAGCGCGCCGCTTCCAGAGCCAGGCTCTTCGTCAAGCTCACCAGTCCCGCCTTGCTGGCCGCGTAGTCGGCTCGCATCCAGCGTCCCGGACCGTGGGCTGCCAACGAGGCGATGTTTACGATCGCGCCGGCACGTTGCCTGCGCATCAAAACGTATGCTTCCCGTGATGCCAGCATGGCCGCTTCTAGGTTCACACTGAAAGTCCTGTGCCAGCTTTCCAAACTCAGACTGCGGAAGGGACCGGCATCTCCTCCGCCGGCGTTGTTGACAAGTCCGTCAATGCGTCCGGCGCGTTCCTGGAAGGTTTTAACGGCGAGTGCGGCCTGGTCAGGGATAGTAAAGTCAAACGCCATCGGAATCGCGCAGGTCTTGTCCGCGCATAACTCGTTGGCGACCTCTGCTGCGCGATGCGGGTCACGGCCGTGGATACCCACGATCGCTCCTCGCTCAAGAAGTAATTCCGCCACGGCCCGTCCGATACCGCGAGTTGAACCGGTGACAAGTATGCATTTTTGGGCAAAATCAGCTTGCACGGGTCGAGCTCCTGAGTTTGCAGTCGAACGCCTTTACGCCAGGGAGGGCCTTGTTCTTTGGGAACCTGGGATGTTTTGCGGAGCAATCAAGTGGAAAGAATTCTGCGACCTTCATCGAGGAAGATACCCTGTAAATTCATTTTCAGGGCTTCAGGGTTTGTAGAAGCAGCCATGCCATCTTCAACTTTGATCATGCCGTTGGCAATCAGTTCATAAATGGCTTGGTTGAAATTCTGCATGCCGTCATCATGTCCCGTTTCGATGGCCGCTGCCAGCAGCTCCAACTGGTTCTTTTCGATGAGTTTACGGACTGTTGGGGTGTTAAACATGATCTCCACAGCCGGCACAACGCCACCCGAAACTGCAGGAATGAGGCGTTGACAGATGACCGCGTGCAAGTTAGTGGCAATGGCCATGCGAATGTGGGGCTGCTCGGGAGCAGGGAAAACGTCGAGGATACGCGGGATAGCCCCGTCGGAGGTGCTGGCGTGCAGGGTGGTCATCACCAAGTGACCGGTTTCAGCCGCGAGCAAGGCCGTGCGGATGCTCGTTTGGTCGCGGATTTCCCCGATGAAGATGCAATCCGGGTCCTGCCGGAGAACATGTTTGAGGGCGCTCTCGAAACTGGGAGTATCGAGGCCGACCTCGCGTTGCGTGATGATGGAAAGCCGGTCTTCAAAAACGTATTCCACAGGATCCTCGATAGTGATGATGCGGCGTCGGAAACGGTTGTTGATTTCGCCGATGATTGCCGCCATGGTGGTTGACTTTCCGCAGCCCGTCGTTCCGGTTGACAGGATAATCCCGCGCTGCACGGCGGCCAGTTTCTTGAGTCCGACCGGCAGATGCAACTCTTCGAAAGTGGGGATGTGCGTTTTTACGTAGCGCATGGCCACGGCTGTCGTGCCTTGGGTGACGAACACGTTCACACGAAAACGGCCCACGCCATCCTCGACATGCGAGAAATCTGCTTCGTGTTCTCGCGCGAACCGCTCGCGGAGGTGAGCCGGCAGGATGTTCTCGACAATCACGGCGAGGTCGGCGGCGGTCAAGGTGTCAAATCCGCTGGGTGTGAGAACTCCATTAATTCGAAAATAAGGATCCCCGCCAGCTTTTAAGTGGACGTCCGAGGCGTCCATCTCGACGGCTTTATGCAACAGTTCTTTAATGACGGACATACTTTTTTCAACCTCACCGCATTCTTGCCACCATTATCATACCGGCTGCGGAAAAAAGCATATTGGGCAGCCAAGCACCCAGCCACGGTGTCAGCAACTGGCGTTTGGCCAGCAACAAGCCGAACTGACTCAAAGCATAGTAACCAAAGAAGAAAGCGACGGCAAGGAAGATGCCTGTCAGGGCGCTTTGACGTGCGCTTCTGGCGCCGGTAGGGACGGCAAACAGGGTTACTACCAGGCACGCCCAAGGTATGGCGAGCCGGCTGTGAAGGTCGTAGCGCTTCTGGGCCCGGGTAGCGCGCGACAATTCACGGTGATGGCGTAAGTATTGCCACATTTGGTACGAATCAAGGAATTCCCAAGATTGGACGGCACCGGCCAAGTCGGTGGGACGTTCGGTGAGAAAATCTGCTTCCAGCAAAAGCAGCGCTCGGCGGCCCTGCTCGACGGGCAGAGGTTGATCTTGGAGACCGAACAGCTGGATTTGCACATTTTGAAGCCACCAGCGGCCATCCAGCCATTCCGCTTTTTCGGCAGAAATCTCCTTTTCGCGGGAACCGTCCGGGCGTTCCTGCGTGATTTTGATCTGCTTGAGACGGGTAGGTTGATCGGGAGCGAAATCTTCAATTAACCACAGGCGGTGTTCGCGCACATTGTAGTAGGCGGCGTGCTTTATTTTCTTAGCCTCGCCACCGGAAAGCTTGCGCGCGAATTCGGTGGTCCATTTCAGCGCTTTTGGGGTGATGGTTTCTTTGACTGTGGCCGACAGAAGGCTGCAGATCAAGCCAACCGCAAGAAAAGGTGCCGTGATGCGGCGAAAGCTGATGCCGCTGGCGCGCATAGCGGTAATTTCGTTGTTGCGGGTCAGATGCCAGAGGGTATAGAGCGTGGCTAGCAACAGCGAGGCTGGCAGGATATATTCCAACGTCGGAGTGAGCAACAGGCCGTAATACTGGAGGATGTGCGGCAAAGGGGTCTGCGACCTGAGAAATTTGGCCACGTGCCCAAACAGATCGAAAATAGCGTGGATCAGGCAGAACCCGGTCACGCAATAAGCCAGAGGCCCGAGATAGCATCGAAGAAGATACCGTGTAATCAACTTCATAACCTTTCCTCTTTCTAGCAGTTCTACTCCGCGTACTCAAGCTTCACGCTGGAGATGGGGGTGCCGATTGCGGGGGGTGAGTTTCTCTTCTCTGTGGACCCGAAATGCATGGAGAGAAACGTTCCGGCGGGCGAAAAAATTGATCCAACAGCAATGTACCTCCCCGTCCGCTGTGTTCACGGAGAACGTCACTACTTTTGGCGGCAACCGGGGGTCTGCGAGAGCGTTACTGCAGCCTGGGGGAAGCGAACCGGAGTTGGTGGGCCAATCTCGCTGGAGAGCTGGAGGCGGCGGGGGAGAGGGCGGCACCGGGTCTTGTCTGTTTGTGGTGGCGAGATTCATAATCAGAATTGAAATACAGCCCTAGAAAAAGTACAGGATACGCCATGTCACGGAAAATAATTTCGAAAGAAACTGCTGAGACTCTGGCCCAGAAGCAACGGGAAATCTCCGTTTCCGAGTTCTTTCTCAAGAACCGGCACTTGCTGGGTTTTGACAATCCCAGAAAAGCGTTGTTGACGACAGTGAAGGAGGCCGTAGATAACGCCCTGGATGCCTGCGAGGAAGCGGGAATCTTGCCCGAGATCAGTGTGCAGATAGAGCAGATTGCCGAGCGGCGATTTCAGGTGGCGGTTACGGACAATGGCCCGGGCATAGTACGGGCGCAGATACCGAAAATATTCGCGAAACTTCTTTATGGATCGAAGTTTCACCGGCTGCGCATGTCGCGCGGTCAGCAGGGCATCGGCATCAGTGCCGCGGGCATGTACGGACAGCTAACCACAGGCAGCGCTACGCGGATTCTGTCCAGACCGGCGTCGGGACGCAAAGCGCATCTTATGGAGGTGCATATCGACACGCGTAAAAATGCGCCCGTAATCCTGAAGGACGAAGAAATCGACTGGCGTCCGGAATTCCCGGCGCTGGACACAGAAGGCCGCGCGCCCAAGGGACCGATTTATTACAACCACGGGACGTGTGTGACTATCGAAATGGAGGCCTCTTATCAGCGCGGCCGTCTTTCGGTGGATGAATACCTGAAGCAATGCGCCATAGTGAATCCCCACCTGCAACTTCATTACAGGCTGCGGCTGCTTAAGAACGATAGAAACGCGGGACCGGGCGTGACCACCGCCAGGGAAGCTGGCGCTCAGTCCGCTGAGGATGACGGGTGGCAGCACGTGGCATTTCGCCGTGGCACCAAGGATCTGCCACCACCACCGCGGGAAATCAAGCCGCATCCTCACGGAGTGGAGTTGGGTTTGTTGATGCAGATGTTGAAAGACACTCGTTCGCGTACCTTGCGCGGAATGTTGGCCGAAGATTTCTCGCGGGTCACGGCTGCAACAGCGCTGCAAATTTGCGAACGGGCAGGTTTGTCGCCCAAAGCGAACCCGGTGCGCATTGCCCACCAAGAATGTGAAGCGCTGTACAAGGCGATTCAGGAGACGAAGTTGATGCGACCACCTACGGACTGTCTTTCGCCGATAGGTGAGGAAGCGATTATTGCCGGGCTCAAGAAGGAGGTTGGCGCTGATTTTTATACCGCCGTGACCCGTCCGCCCACGGTGTACCGCGGGAATCCTTTTCAAATCGAAGTTGGGTTGGCTTATGCCCGGCCGGGAGAGAGCGCCGAGCTCGGGGCCGAGGAGCCGGCGCGGGTGATGCGGTTTGCCAACCGGGTTCCTTTGCTACACATGGCCGGCGCTTGCGCGGTGACAGAGGCTGTCACGGGCGTCAACTGGAAGAATTATGGTCTTGTACAGCCCAAAGGGGGGTTGCCCTTGGGCCCTTTGGTTATTTTAGTGCACATGGCCAGTGTGTGGGTGCCGTTTACGAGCGAAAGCAAGGAAGCGATAGCGCACTATCCGGAAATAATCCGGGAAATGACTGTCGCCTTGCAGGAATGCGGGCGGCGGCTGTCTCTCTACCTGAACCGGCGGCGGCGCGAGGCAGAAGCGCGCCGTAAACGGGATTATATTCAGCTTTATATACCGCATCTGGCGCTGGGCTTGCGGGAGATCCTGCGCCTGGGCGAGCGGGATGAGAAAGTGATCATCGCCAAACTGATCAAAATGCTCGAAAAGACGCACCTTGATGTGTAAGTATCAACCCGCCGGAGCGCGTGCTATCCGTCGGCTGAAAGGGGGGAGGCAGAACACATGCGGAAACACTCAAATTCCGAAGCGCCTGGCTGGATGTCGGCTTCCAGGCAGAGCGCCGCCGAGAAAATTTTGCAGGTCACGATGGCGATTTATGAGGACATCGTCAAAAGAAACAGGAAGCCGTACATGCGTTTCCCGGTGCGCTCACTGGCTAACGTCAAGTACGATCCTAAGCGCGGTCATTTTGAAATTTTGGGGAAGATGGCTACCCGTACGCTTTCCTACAATACGGTGAAGACCTTTGCACAGTGCGTGCGTCTGCTGGCGACCACCAAGAATGATTTGTTGGATAAAGGCGATATCGCGAGCAAGCGGGAAGTCTATTACAACAGCAAGAGCTGGGGCGAATGCCGTTTTGACGAGCAACCGGAAAGCGACACCCTGCTCGACGACATCGAGGCCATGTTGGGCGTCAATCGTGAGCAGCTCGGCTATATCCCCGATGAGCGGGGCGGGGAGGTCTGCGGACCGCTCATTGTGATCGATCGCGACCCAGCCACCGGCCAGGAAATCAGAATTGATTGCACGAAGCTGGGCACGGGCGCGTGGAGTATTCCCTCGCAGGTTGAACACCTGCGTTTCCAAACCAAAGCCAAGTTTGTTTTAGTGGTCGAGACTACGTCGCTGTTCGGGCGCCTGGTGCACCACCGTTATTACGAGACCGCCGATTGCATATTGATTTCCATGAGTGGCGTCCCGACGCGCGCTTGCCGCCGATTTGTCCGTCGTTTGTCCGACGATCAGCGTTTGCCGGTATTGGCATTTACTGACGGCGATCCCTATGGTTATTGCAATATCTACCGCACGCTCAAGGTCGGTTCCGGTCAGGCGGCGCACATCAATCGTTATTTTTGCGTGCCGCAGGCCAGATACTTGGGGGTGACGCCCTGGGACATAAAAGACTATCAGCTTGAAGATGCCACGCATCCGCTGGAGGAAGTCGACATTAAGCGGGCCAAAGACGCGCTAAAGAACGATCCTTTCGTGCGGCACCACAAGGAATGGCAGGATGCGCTCAACTTGATGCTCAGCCTCGGGGTGCGCGTCGAGCAGCAAGCCTTTGCCAAGCACGGCCTCAATTTTGTTCTGGAGACGTACTTGCCTGAGAAGCTGAAGAAGCGGCAGTTTTTGCCGTGACCCCTTTGTTGCTGAGGAAAGGCGAGCCGGGGGATATGTTTACAGTGGAGGATCCTTTCAGCTTTTTTTCAATTTCCGGCTGACACTTGAGGAAGACTTCCACCACTTGCGGATCGAACTGAGTGCCGCTTCCTCGCTTGATTTCTTCACAGGCCTGGGTGGGGCTGAGCGGTTCGCGATAGACGCGGGCGGAACGCATGCTGTCATAGGCGTCTATGACGGCAAAGATCCTGGCGGCGAGACGAATTTCGTTACCCTTCAGGCCGCGGGGATAGCCGGTACCGTCGAAGCGCTCATGGTGTTGCAGTACGATCTCGGCGGCATCCTGAAATTGGGGGCTGGCGCGGAGAATGCGATAACCGACCTCGCTGTGCTGCTCCATGATTTTCCATTCCTCCGCTGTCAGCGGACCCTGCTTGAGAAGAATGTGATCCTGGATCGCGATTTTGCCGATATCGTGCAGAAACGCGCCCTGGGCCAGAGCCTCCAGTTCGGCCCCGTCTAGCCCCATTTGCTGCCCGAGCAAAACGACCATGTCACGCGTTCTGAAGCTGTGTTGGCCGGCCTGCTGCTCGCGGGCATCGAGCATGCCTACCAGCGCTTCAATCGTGAACTGATAGGATTGCCGGACCTCTTCGAGCGTGGCCTCCAACTGGAGGCTCTTGCGGCGAATTATCTCCTCGAGGTGAGATTGATACCGCGCGTTTTCAACCTTCAAATAGCGATACTCCAGAGCACGTTGCACCAGGCTGGAAAGGTGCGCGTGCCGCACCGGTTTTTGAATGAAGTCGTAGGCGCCCTCCCGGAGGGCGTTTACTGCGCTTTCCACCGTAGCGTAACCCGTCATGACAATCTTGACGATAGTATCATCGAGCGCCGTAATTTCGTGCAACATATCCAGCCCGGATTTTCCTGGTAAGGCTAAGTCCACTAAAAGCACATCGTATTGTCCTGGGTTGTTCCTGATTGCTTGAATGGCTTCATCGGAAGAAGCGCAGGCTGTAACCAGATACCCATCGCTTTCCAGCATCTGCCGGACTAAGTCGCGAATTGGAGCTTCGTCGTCTACCACCAGAATATGGTCTCTGGTTTTGACAGTGGAAGCCGGCGGGATCTTTTCGGGGACAGTTTCGGTCTCCTTTGAGCGGCCAGCGACAAGAATCTGATCCGGCCAGATGCACATCCGGTCCCGCCCCGCGCGTTTCGCCCGATACAGAGCGCGGTCGGCCTGGCGCATTAGGTCGTCGCTGGTGGTGGGTCCGGTGAGATTTGTGCTGGTGGCGATACCCAGAGACGCTGTGACTCTGACAGGGTGAGTTGCTTTGCAGCATTCATGCTCACGCAAGGTACGCATGAAGCGCTCTCCGAAGGCGCGGGCATCATTCTCATCGGCGCGGGGAAGAATGACCACGAATTCGTCCCCGCCGTAGCGCGCGACGATGTCGGAGGTTCTGACCACGCGCAGTATCAGCCGCGCGAATTCACGAAGGATCTCGTCGCCTACGGTGTGGCCGTAGGTGTCATTCCAGGTCTTGAAATTATCCATATCCATGATAACTACAGCCATGGAGTAGCCGTAGCGGCGCGCCATCAGCCAGCACCGCTCGAGTTCGTCTTCGAGACGGGAACGGTTAAAAACTTCGGTGAGCGGGTCCCGTGTGGCTAGATGCTGAATGCGCTTCAGCGCGGCGAATATCATGGCGATGTGATTGGCGGCATGGTACAGCAGGGCAGTCTCCCCGGCAGTGAAGGGCGTCTGCGTTTCCGCGGCCAGCGTCAGCAGTCCACCGAGCCGGTCTTCAACGATCACCGGCACAGAAACCATGCGGCCGACGCGCTCGGGTGCGTTCGTCAGGCATGGCTGTCCTGCTATTTGGACGTGCATAGCACTGCGGTCGAGTTCATGTCCGCTGAGCATGCGGTAGCGCGCGAACATCTCCTCCTCGACAGCAGAAATAAAGTTCGAGCTCACGCTCTTTTGACATGCCAGGAGAAGATTAGGCTCGTTACCATTTGCTCCGGTAACCAGAATGCCCACCACATCGTCAGTGATGACGGGACTTAACTCGCGCGTAAATTCGATGAGGGCTTCCTGAAGTGTAGCCGTGGCCATGATCTTATGGCTGATGCGGGTAAGCAGACTGAGATGATCGCGCATCATGGCCAGCGCTGATTCCAGGGGGATTCCGGTTGCACGTGGTTTACGTTCCGCGACCGCCTCGCAAACGTGCTGATACAGGGTGTTGAGGGGAGTGGGCTTTTCGAGAATATGGGTGACGCCCAAGGTGTTGAGCTTTGCGACAACATCGTTGTCGACATAGGCCGACCAGACCACAATTCCAAGCCAGGGCCAAATTCTTAAGGCTTCTTGCAGAAAGAAGAGTCCGTCCATCTTCTCCATGCGAAGGTCAACTACACAGGCGTCAACGCTTTGACGCATAAGAGCGACCAAAGCTTCGTGCCCATTGCTGGCGGTGCTGACAATGCAGCCTTTTTCCTCAAACCCCAGAGCAAATACCCGTCGAATTTCAGGTTCGTCTTCGACGATCAATACGCGGGGTTGTTCCCCTTTTGGGCTGGGCTCAGTCGTGCTCATCGGTGGCTCGGTTTAGCGGGTGACATAAATTCTGTGCTGGTTTGTACAAGGGACGAAAGCCGTGAGACAGAAAGAGCGCCGCTCGAGAACTTCCGCCCTCGGCGGGAAAACAAAATACAACTATAACTCTTGTGCTCCGTTTGCAATCTCGTTGTTTATCCAAGCTCCCTTTCCACAAAGCAAAATAATCCCCAAAAGTGCCCTGCCAGTCAATATCGGCAAAGCTGTACTGGTGGATCAACCCAGGACTGTGTCTCGGATAGTGAGAAGAAGATGGTAGAGAGGAGGTTGTAGGTTGGGGCTGGACAGTCCCTCGCCTTTCTGCTATCACGGGGGCATGAAAACAGAAGCTTGGAAACATTATGC
>Ga0129299_1000899_pt1 | contig 19794 bp, 22 predicted proteins | sample ConPoolayeCmetaG_FD_94477 | JGI IMG/M metagenome (GOLD analysis project Ga0129299, IMG submission 94477) | Hot spring microbial mat communities from California, USA to study Microbial Dark Matter (Phase II) - Cone Pool mat layer C metaG ...
ATAAAAACGGCTTTTGGGAGGCAACTATAACCTTTGATATTTAAGAGCAGGTAAAGATGGCTGTACTGAGTGATTTCATCCAAATTACCCCATATGTTTGGGAAATCCCTAAGACTAAGCGGAGCGACATGCGCGTTCCAGCACGAATCCACATCAATGCCGCCATGCTGGAGTCGATTCTCAATGATAGATCGGTTGAACAGCTTATCAACGTAGCAACCCTGCCGGGCGTGCATGAGTATGCTTTGGCCATGCCGGACATTCATCAGGGCTATGGCTTCCCGGTCGGCGGCGTGGCGGCGGTGCGCACCAAGGACGGAGTAATTTCACCTGGCGGCATTGGCTACGACATTAATTGCGGCGTACGGCTGCTTTGCAGTCCTTTTTACTACGACGAGTTAAAAAACCATCTCAAAGATCTCACTCAACAAATGGGCCGCGATGTGCCCTCCGGAGTCGGTAAAGGCGGGCAGCATGAGCTTTCAACCAAAGAATTGGACCAGGTGCTGAACGAGGGAATGCGTTGGGCTTTAAGGCATGGCTTGGCCTCCGACGCCGATCTTGAGGCCACCGAAGAGGACGGCTGTTACCGTCAAGCCGACGCCGAATGCGTATCAAGCGAAGCCAAGCAGCGCGGTTCGGATCAACTAGGCACTATCGGCGCTGGCAATCACTTTGTTGAAATTCAAAAGATCAGCGCCATCTTAAGCCCAGACCGCGCAGCAAAATTTGGACTCTCGCTTGGTCAGGTGTGCATCATGATCCACACCGGCTCACGTGGCTTAGGGCACCAGGTTTGTACCGATTATGTACGCCTCATGAACAAAGTCATGGGCTCTTACGGCATCACCCTTCCCGACCGCGAATTAGCCTGCGTGCCTTTTCATTCCGAGGAAGGAGAGCGTTATTTGCGGGCTATGGCCGCAGCAGCCAACTTTGCTTGGACCAACCGTCAGCTGGTTACCAGCCAAATAAGGGAATCATGGCAACGAGTGTTAAAGACATCGCAGGCGCAAGAACTAAGGCTGCTGTATGACGTTTCGCATAACATCGCCAAGCTCGAAAAGTACGGCGGTGTCGAATGCCTGGTGCACCGTAAGGGTGCTACACGTGCGTTCGCGCCCGGCTGCCCGGAACTGAAGGGGCGTTTCCAGGAGACAGGGCAACCAGTTATTATCCCCGGCTCAATGGGCACTAATTCATATGTCCTGGCCGGTACGTCCCAAGCGATGGAGAGCACATTTGGTTCCTGTTGTCATGGAGCAGGCCGGGCCATGTCTCGCATGCGAGCCAAGAAAACTCTAGACTACCAAACTCTGTTAAAAAGGCTTGCCGACCGGGGAATTGTGGTGCACGCCGGCTCAGCTAAAGGGTTGCTAGAAGAGGCCCCCGAGGCATATAAAGATGTCGACGCTGTGGTGGAAGTGGTCGCTCAGAGCGGCGTTGCTGAAATTGTGGCAAAGTTAACTCCGGTGGCGGTAATCAAAGGGTAAATTCAAAAACGTGGCTGACGAGCGCATCGCGGGGAAATACCGGGTCATCCGTTCACTTGGGGAAAGCGACTATAGTAAAGTATTCCTAGCTGAGCACGCCGAATCAGGGACACGTTATGCCTTGAAGCTTCTTAAAGAAATAACACGTGCTGTTGACACTTGCGCCGAAGATTTCAGGCAGGCAGCGCAAACAATCCAGCGCTTTCAGCATCCTGGTTTGGTGCAACTCAGAGACTTCGGTCGGACAGCGGACGGCCTTTATTATCTGGCCTCTGATTTTTGGGAAGGCGTGACTCTGGAGGAGCTAATTGCAAAATACGGAAGATTTCAAGTGGGCCAAGCTCTGGACATAATGATTCAGATCCTGGACGTCTTAAGCGCCGTGCATCAAGGCGGGATTGTTCACCGGCATCTGAAGCCTGCCAATATTCTAGCACTTGCCAGTCCAAGCGGCACCTTGTCAATAAAGATTCTGGATTTGGCGAGCGCTCAACTGCAAGACCTGCTGTCGCGTGGCTCAACACCCGGGACAAAAAACAGAGCTCCGTTTTTAGGCAGCCCGGCTTACATGTCGCCCGAGCAGTGCCTGGGAGAAAACAACATAGATCAGCGTAGCGACTTATACAGCGCGGGAATAATAATGTACGAACTCATAAGCGGCGACGTCCCCTTCAGCAGTGATAACGCGGTACAAACCTTGCTTAAGCACCTCACCCAGCCGCCTCCACCATTGGCGGCTGACTTGCGGATCCCAGATTACATCAGGCAAATCATCTGCAAATCTTTGGAAAAAGATCGCGGCCGCCGTTTTCAACAAGCTTCCGATTTCGGCGCCGCCTGCCGGAGGGCCCTTGAGCAGCTGCAGTCCCGCCCGGCCACCCCTGACAAACAAAAACAAACTTCCGTAGACTTCCCCTGCTCGACCGCAAAAGACACAAATACACACTCTAAAGTTAAACAGATCCCCGCGAAAAAGATACTCTGCCTGGATGACAACCAAATGATTCTTCGCATTCTACGCAATGTTTTCGAACACCAAGGTTACCGAGTATTCACTGCCACCACCTTTGCCGTCATTCATGACATAATATTCCTAGAGCAGGTTCCAGTCATGTTGTGCGATGTACGTCTACCCGGCTTACAAGGTGACAAGGTTTGCCGCTTGCTCAAACAAGCTATGCCCAAACTCAAGATCATCCTGTTCTCAAGCATAGGAGAGCAGGAATTAGTGAAACTGGCCGCCAAGTGCCAGGCCGATGGCTGGTTGTGCAAAAACGCCAAGCCGAGCGAGTGGGTGGCAAAAGTCGAAGCCCTCAAGGCATTTTAAGACGTCAGGGTAAGAACTAATCACGATTTTCGGCTTGAGCTTCCTCAATCTTTTTTTGAATCTGCCTGCGCATTTTTTCACTTGGTTCCTTAAGCAGCGCAGCTTGTAGGATCTTCAGTTCCGCCGGTTGCCTTGGATTGAGCTTGGCATAAGCTAAAGCCCGCGCCAAAGCTTCCTGATGCCCGGTCAGAAGCTCCATTTCCGGCAAGGCAAGACTCCAAGACTGAACCGCCAGGTAACGCGAGGCCTCCACGTTAAAGGCGTCAAGCTTTCCTACTTCGCGCCGTTCCAGCAGTATGGCCATCACTGATTGCGGGTCCGGTTTGGTATCAAACCAGCGGGCGATAAACGAATAAGCGGCTTCACCTTCCAGTCTGAAGGCTGAGAGCAGCGCAACTACCTGATATCTATTTAAGCCATTCTTTTCACCGGCCAAAAAAGACAGCATGCCCCCTGTTTTCTTGGCCGACAACCTGTCAGCAAGCCCTTTTGCCGCCTCTCTTCGCACCGCCGCCCCAGGAAATTTCAATAAATCCGCCAGTTGCTCAAAGCTCAAAGCACTTGACGGAAGGTAACCCGCAATTAAAGTTAATTTATCGCGTTTCGACACTTTGTCCCATTCCGCCACCTTTTCGGTCTCAAACCATTCCCAACGGCGTGAAAAAACGTCTCCCCGCCGCGATAAGACCGGCACAACGAATTCTTGGATATCGGGATACAACTCGATAAAAGGCAAAACTATCAACAAGCGTCCTAAGACCACCGTCTCAGGACTCTCACGCCCAATATAAGTCTCCAGCACCTCTTCGGACAGGTTACCAATCAAGATATGGCACAAGGCCTGAGCCGGCGGAGCCCCTAAGTTGGTAATACCGTGTTTCCCCAGCTCACTGAAAGCCCAGCCGAAGGGCATCGGTAGTTTAGTCAGCTTACTAACCGGAATATCGCTAAACTGCCCCTCACTCATCTTGAGGCTCAAATCTCCTACCACTGCCAAGATTAAAACCGGACCAGCCTCGGCGAGCGGTATTAAGCGCCCGGTCTCAGGCGGCACCAGCCTTGCCAAGGCCAATGTCAAAGCCACCTTGCGATCGGCAGGCGAAAGTTGATTAACCCATTTCGGGTCGAAAGCCGCACGCAACAAAGCGCTGCGGACCTCGCGCCGGTTGCGGCCTTGCAGGGCATCATTAACTATTACCGACCGCGCTGCCTCGTCGGCATCCCTAAGGGCTGCTTTGGCCACATCCACCATGTTAACAATCTCATCACTCTGCCATAACTCACGGTAACGCCGTTCACGTTCCGCCAGCGAAGGATAAATATTCAAAGCACCATAACGCTGCAAAACCCCCAAAGTAGCAACCACCAGCAAAAGAAAAAACAACCAGGGTCTATAACCCCTTGAAAGCTGTTTTGTAACAGGAGGCGATATGGCCGGAAATTCCAGCGGCTTGTTATTTGTCGAAGGCCGAATAATCTCACCTGAACCTTTAACCGGCGACGCCCGTGCCGGATCAAAGGCTGTAACAGACTGGTTCGGCCCTAGGACTCTGCCGGTTTTAATTACCCGGCTACTAACATTCAACCCTTGTTCGACGCTGGGTTTACTAGTAGAGGGAGGCGGAAAAAAGCACTTTTCAACTTCCTCTAAGCCAGGCCGTTTGCGGCTGTCAGGCGAGAGCATCCTTTCAATCATAACTGAGTGGTCAGCTGAGAGCTTTTGGGCCAACAACTCGCGGAGAACCAGGCCTAAGCCGAAAATATCACTGGCGGCCGTAATCATCTCTCCGCCGGTTATCTCCGGCGCTGATTTTTCAGTATTTTCATTCGTCGGCATGACATGGGCATAAAACCCCGGGTCCAAAAAAACAGGCTGCTGACCTTCCAGTGCAATGTTTTCCAAACATAGATGCCCATGAAAGATCTTGTGACCGTGCCAAACCTTTAGAGCATTCAGCACCCGTTGTGCCATTTGCACCGGAGCAACCAAAGTGCCGGATTGGCTCTCCATACGGTACATGTCCGCTGCTGTTTGCTGATAAAACTTGCGCTTTATCCAAAGCTGCCCTTCCGTTTCACCAAAAGCCGAAATCGCCGCCCGGTTTTTTAGCCCGAAAATCAAGCTAATCACCTGTCTCAAACTTTCATATTTGTAACGCTCTAGCGCCAGCGCTGGATCACTCCAGCGGATCAGCATCACAGTACCGCTTCCGGAAACGTTTTCTAATAACAACGGCCGCAGGTCCCAGCCTTGCCGACCGCGCATTACTCCCACCAAAACTCCAATCGGCTGACCGGTAGCGGCAATACTCCTTAAACCACGCTCAACAGCGCCACGTTCTTGTTCTGACAATATTTCCGCGCTGACAATACGTTCCTGTGCGGCCGATGAAGCAGAAGCCGCCCAGGGAAACATTTTGTCGCTCTTATAGCCAGGCATGGTCATTTAACCCCGCTTACGGGAAGCAATCAAATCAACAAGTTCGGCTTTAAGTCTTTCTAAAACATCCTCATAGGAAAAAGCCCCGATTAATTTTGTGCCGCGCTTAAGGTTAACATGATTAACGGCGCACCAAAGTCCTAGGTCGGCTTGATCGCTTTCACCAGGACCATTCACCCGGCAACCCATGACAGCAATAGTAACATTTTCATGCTCAGCAAAACGGCACACTTCTCTCACACGCCCGGCTAATTCGACAAATTTTTCATTTTCCACCCGCGCGCAACTCGGACAAGAAATGATATTAAGCCCCGAACCATGCCATGCAGGTCCCTGCCCAAGACGCCCGGCATACACATCCTCAACGATACGCCGCGCTATCAATACTTCCTCAAATTTTCTCTCAGCCGGTAAAGTCAAAGACACACGAATGGTATCGCCGATCCCCTCGGCCAATAAATTTTCCAAAGCCGCACGGCTCTTGGCCTCCCCCTCCGGCAGCATTCCAGCCTCAGTAACTCCTAAATGAAGCGGTATTTGCTCAAATTCCGAGGCAAAACGGCGGTTAGCTTCGACGACCTCTTCGGGGCGTGCGCTCTTTAAGGAAACTACATAGTTCTTAAAAGCTGAATCTTCCATGATCTGGACGTGCTGCCGCGCGAGGGCCAAAGCATTTTCCACAGTATTTCCGCGTTCATCACTGCTTTGCCCCGCCAGCGAGCCGCAGTTAATTCCTATCCGGACGGCACAAGCATGCCGCCGGGCCGCTTCGACAATCAAGTGCACTTTTTGAAAAGCCGTCTTTTCTCGATCGTGATGAAAAAGATGACCGGGATTATAACGAATTTTTTGCACATAGGGCGCCACTTGAGCCGCCAGTTGATAATTCTCTTGTAAATCCACTGCCAAGGGAACGTTCGTCTTTTGCCGAATAGCCTTAAGAGCTTCCAGATCTCTGCGGCTGTCGACGGCGATACGCACCAGACCGGCTCCATGTTCCGCCAACGAGGCTATTTGCTTAAGGGTCGCTGCAACATCCCCGGTACGGGTGGCACACATCGATTGGATCACTATTGGGTTTGAGCCACCTATCAAAACCTGCCCAGCCTGTACAACCCGCGTTTTTCTTCTAATGATTGGCTGCATATAAATAACAAAACGACGCTTTTTGACTGCGGTCAAAATATGTTAAGGTCCCCGGAGATTCAATTCAGTTAGCGCTAAAGAAACTCGTATCATACAGGCTTTTGACACACATGCCAATGAATTCAAGACACTACCAGGCTCAGAGACTAATACTTTGTGTGGCGCTTTGTTTATCGCTAACAGGCTGCGGCCAAGCTGGTTTTTTCGCCGCTCAATCCCGGCCTAAAACTCTTGATGGCGCTCAAAACGTGAAGCCGGGCCAGTCTACTTTTGTCCTCATAGAGTCCCAGCCGGATGTACGAGAGGACACAGGGCAGGATTCCCGACCCACCAGCTTCCTTCCAGTCTGGAAACTCATGAGCCGCACTGAAAAGCAGCAGTTTATCGCAGGCTATATCTGGGGCTGGAAAGACGCCGCAAAGGTTATTGAAATAGCAATATCATATATTAAGGATAACCCGCGAGAAGCTGTCGAGGGGCTTGAGAGAATCAAGGCGCTCTACAGCCGCCCTGAACTCAAGCCCGGCCCTTTGGTAGAAGCCATCGACCGCTTCTACGCTGACCCAGCTAACCATGGCGCTGCCTTGTCGAGGGCTATAAGCGCCGTGCGGTAGCGGCAATGTTGCATGAAAAAACAACATTGCGGCGGAGGCGGCCATGGATATTGCTTATGAACCAAGCTTCCGATTTCCTATGAAAGCCAAATTGTGTTAAGAATCAATTCTCGAAAAGAAGCACGGCCTTACTAAGCGATAGCCATGGTTTCCATCGACGATATCAGCGAAATTTTTGAGCGGATTACTGAGACGTACGAGACACCGGTTCCAATTGGGGGCCGTTGCGAAAGCAACGTATATTATCGAGTTGAAGACCTGGGGGAAGATGATCTAAACGCTTGTGCTGAATATGTGGCTTACCGCTTAAGAGACGTTTTGGCTCCTCAAGTACCGCATGTATTCCTAAAGCTTCCAGGCGGCTACACTTTTTTTGCCGAACGGCTGTGCACTATGTATTCTGAGACTAACCCTGGATTGGGGGAGATCCCACTTGAACAGTACGTAGAGAGCAAACTTTCCAATGGTCATGCCGAAAAATACCGAGGCAAAAATGCAATCCTGGTAACCGACGTCATAACTACGGCGCGCTCCAGCCTCGAGGCGCACACCAAGGCCACTTTACGGGGCATCCGTATACTGTGTTGGGCCACTTTAATTGATCGAACTTTCGGCCCTGGGCCGGTGCCGGTTATTTCGGCTTTTACCGGAGCGCCGGTACGTGTACTGACTCAGATTGGCTGAGCTGCTCCGACCCAACGTTACATTCTTGGGTCTCCAAAAGGTCTAAACATTCCTCCAGCAGCCAAGAGATGTGCTTTTCTTCCGCTCCAAGCCGCCCCAATAATAAAGCGGCTTGACGGACATAAAAACACGCCAAAGAGCGGTTTCGCTTGGAAAGATTGACCGTTGAAAGCGTCGGCCTTTCATTTGTTTCAGAACGATAATCTTTTTTCCCGCGCAGCCGGCCGCAATATGCTTGGAAATCAAGTACGGTATCAGCCATCATTCATGAATGAAACTTAAAGCGGGCCTATATTCCTTCCCTGGCCGCCCACTCATTCAAGCACAGGCAACAACGTCTTTGCTTTAAGCAATTTAAAACAAAAAAGCAATATTAATTTAAGTTTTCTTTTAAAAAGCTCAGCGCTTTCTCAACGGAATCACACGTGCCAACTGTTGTGCGGGATGATCTTCAACTAGTTGCTGACTTGCCAGCAAAATAGGGGGCCGCGGCGCGTGGCACTGCGCACATAAATTCTCCAACTCATGATGGGCGGCCTGCAATGCTTGCACACGCGCCTTGCTGGAGATCAGCACCCGGCCGACGACTGCCGCTTTAACAAAGTCTCCTTTTTCCGCCGCTGCTATTAACTCACGCTGTTTAGTATTAAGCTCGGCTTCAGCATTGCGAAAACTAATTTGGAAGCTTTCCCTCAAGGACAAAATTCCGGCCACTAGTTCTCTGGGGGTAGCTTTTGCCAATACCTCCGAAAGACCCTTAATCAACTCAGCGTTGATGCTACGCCACTCGGCAGCTTGCATCTCAGTATGCTCTGCGCCTTCCACTCCCCGCGGCATGCGTCCCATGGAAGTGTAAAGACGATATGCCTGTCGGCTTTTTTGCAACAGCTTAAGAAGTCGAGAACGCAACGTTTCGCTTTCCATAATAAGCTACCAACGTCTGAGGAACGAGCCAAATAGGAAGCAGTCCGCCAAATTTCGCACTATTTTACCCCAGCTGAAAGGAAAAACAACTTAATCATAACTCAAAGGTCACACCCAGCCTGAAGTGGTCAAAACATTTAAAGGCCGGGCGGCAAGTTCTTCCAGATCTGTTCAGCATTAAAACACAACCGTCGTTTTGTACGGCAGGTTTTTCCACTCGGACTCAGCCGGCCGGATGAAACTTTTGAATCTATCTAGGCGGTTACGAGTCCTATGCCACGACGGCACAGACTTTGCTCTTATTCAAACCAGATCGCAAGCACTGTTAAGCTCATTGCGACTAAGTCAAGATTCGGAGATCCTCCTTTACCACACACTGCACACACACCACCTCCGGATTTGCTGACTAACCCGCAATGTGCAGAAAGCTGGATAAATGCCTAGTTTTGGAACCAACCATGGCTCCAATAGATTGTGCTGGCGGCCGTGCGTTCCTATGCGAGGCGGCGCGCGGTCACTGGCCGGCACCGGCCCACAAAACTTGCGAGGTAAGAAATCACGCTGTCAAAGCCGACCAGGCAGCTGGTCGGCTTTTTTTATTCGCTTTGCTCGGCAAGTTTTACAAAGCTTCTTGTTTTAGCTACCCTAGCCGATGCTATGCGCAGAAGTATGCTGACTTTTGCTTCTCTAGTGCTGTTGCTCAACGTCTCAACGCTTAGCGCCCAGCATCAACTGCCCGCCCCCTCCTTATGGGAGAAATTCGGTGATGACCTCGAAATAGCCACGCTCAATTCGGAAACAAAGCCTTTTAGTTCCTCCGTAATTCTAGTGCGCTCAGCTCTGGAACGCTATAGAGTGGCGGTGTTAAGAGCAGCCGAGTTCGGCTGGCAACGTGCTTCGGTGAAAAGCCTGGCTCTAGCCGGTGGGGCTGCGGTCTGCATCAATGCTAATTTCTTTAACGAGACCGGCGCACCTTTGGGACTCGTCATCAGCCGCGGCGTTTTACAGCATAAACTGCACCGCGGCGGAAACACCTTAACCGGAATTTTTCAAGTCACGCGCAACGGCATGGCAATCATCAACCGTTCCTCTTATGAAGGGCCGTTCGCACTCGAGGCCGTACAAGCAGGACCGCGCCTCCTGTCCCAAGGGATCCCAATCCACGGCCTTACAGACACCCGCACCACCCGCCGAGCCGGTATCTGCATAGATCAAAAGCAGCGCCTTCTTTTTTTCATCACCAGTTCAAATCTTGGTGGCCTCTCAATTCAAGATCTGCAAATTTTGCTGACACATCCGGAAGTCGGTTGCCAGGAGGCTCTAAACTTAGATGGCGGCGGTTCAGCTCAACTTTACATCAGCAGTACGGCACCTGGAACGGCTGTTGGTGCGAAAGAAATATTCATCAGTGGTCATCATAACGTGCCGGTGGCCCTGGCATTGCTTTCAGGACATTAGCCCAACCAGCGGTGAAAAGCACTTTTCAATAAGTAAAAAAATTCAATATCACGTCGCCCCCACAATTTGTTGGCCGCCTGAGGCACCAGTCGAACAGCAAGTCTATATTAAGAATTTAATGCGACCAGCACTCGCTTGTCCATGGAAACCTCAAGAGAACTAGATTAGCACAGCGACCTGTTATAGAATACAGCTCGGCCCGTACCCGGGGGATAATATATTGACAGCGCGGCATAGGCCATTTACTTTAGTCATTAAATCATAGGGGGGCACATGGGCGTTCAACTATTGGAGCGGGAGTTCACCGCTAAAGAGGTTCAGGGGGTTCTACGAAACCTTATTGGAGGAGCGGAAAAAATAGGTTTGGCACTGTTGAATTATTATGCCCGCACAAATTTGGTGCCAGCCACGGGTAAAACCAAGAGCCGCGGCCGTAAGAAATACTCATACCCCGATCTCATCTTGCTCTGCTGGCTTTTCCGCATGAAACGCGAGGGCCTGCCGGTTAATCGCTTCCGGCGTGGTATTGATTATTTAAGAAAGCACCTTCCTCGCTTGCATCGTAATCCGGCCGATATGGTGCTCTTGACCGATGGGCGTCATCTTTTCATCAAGCACCGCGTCGACGAGAAAGGCCAGATCGCTGAGGTTTTGACGGGCAAAAAAGCGGGGCAGTATGTATGGGCCTACTCTATAGGATCTTTAATTCAAGAGGTCGACCGTCTGGTTGAAGAACGCCACCATGAAGTTATGGAGAAACGCGAGGCGGCATGAGTAAAGGCAGCACAGTCCGAGAGTTATTTGCCTTACTTTGGGAAAAAAAAGCCTGGTGGTTAGTGCCTATGATCTCAGTATTCTTGCTGCTGGGTATCTTAATCGTGGTAACTTCCAGTTCCCCGTTGTCTCCGTTTATTTACGCCCTCTTCTAGAAGCAGTCTCATAAATACTTTTATGCGACCGCTTCTAGGGCGGCCACGGATAGCCGCCTCAGCGACCGAGCTTGAGCTCAAGCGCTGGAGCGTGGTTTTAGCGGGGCGCGTTGGGGGGTCTCCGCCAAAACCTGACGCGACATATAAATGCCATGGATGGCATTTATGAGATAGCTTATAGAATAATTAATTCACTTACAGCATTCCGTTTCATCTGCAACTGGTTGCGGGAAAAACTTTATAAGGGGAGCCAACCCGCTGTGCTTGGCGCGCCACTCTTGGTCGGTATAATAAAGAAAACAAATCACCTCTGCCACTAAGCGGTAGGTATCCGGGCTTATGAGCGCACCCCATTCTAATTTGCCCAGCAACTCCGCCAGAGCTCCATCCCGATACAATGGAATACCATGCTGTTCCGCAATTTTTATAATCCGGCGTGCGACCTCACCAACGCCGCTTGCCAAAACGCGCGGAATTTGACCAACGTCATGATACTGGATCGCCACCGCGCGTTCTTGCCGTGGCGTATCCGCCAACTGAGAAGTCTTCGCAGGCCGGCTTCTTGAATTCATAGCATCAGGTTGTAACCTGCCACCGGCACCGTGCCTCAGCGGCAGGAAGCAGGTTGACATTTAAGCGCTTTCTCTTGGTTTTGTTTGGCCTTGGCCCTGGCCAATTCTTGAGCCAGCCGCCAGCCACCCGGCTTTGGTTGTTCATCTTCGCCAAATAGCAGGTGATTAGAACGCTCATAGTCAAAAAGCGCCTCGATAAAACTAGTGGTGGCTCGTTCCTGATACTCACGCACAAAGTATTGAAGAGAGCGGCTGGCATGAGCTAAAGCACGCCGTAAGTCGCGATCCACTGGAACCATATTATCGCCATTCTCAACAAACACCTGACGAAATCGTTCGTACAATTCCTCTGCAGTTGTATCGTCTTGCCATTCCATCATTTCAATAATGCGGTGTGATTTAGTACGCTTGGCCTCGCGTAACACTATAAAGCGCGCGACAAAAGCAGTTCGCCTGGCTCGTTGCAGCGCCCGCTCCATCTCCGGGCTAAACTCTCCCTGTAACTTGACAGCGCCGTTTTGATCCGTATTTGCCACCATATTCATGATGCTTTCCCCCTTGCAAAACGGACTCCAGGGACAAGCCGTTAATTGGCGGAGCCGTTCTCATGTAAAGAAGATCGTCATTTTAATAGACCGCCTTGAGACCTATATTTCTTATGGCCTTCAAGGGGTTAAAGCCGGACTTATAGGTCTAATACCGCCCGCCATTAAGGTGCCGGCTATCTTAACCCCTTGCGGCTTCCGGATCCAGGTTTCACTTGATATAAGTGGAGCCCATGGATCTATCTGCGCCGACTTCGCATAACATAGCCCGTTTCCTTTTGGCATTTAATGAACGCCGCCTGGCTCTATTGCAGGACGACTTCGGCCCTCTCGATCGTTCAGTCTTGGTGGCTGCGGCGCAAAACATGACAAAATCCCTCATGAACGAGCTTTTGACCCTAAGCGCCGGTGTGGTGTTTGTAGCCCTCAGCCCCGCCCGAACCCAAGCTTTTATGCTGAATCCAATGTCCCGTCTGCGGATGACAGCGTCAAATACAAAAGCAGCAGCGGAAGATTACCACATCCCTTTACTATGCGAGTCAGTGGAAGCCCGTGAAGGAGTAACGACAGGGATCAGCGCTGCCGACCGGGCCTTGACTACCGCAATCTTAGGCGAGGAACAGCCCGCTCCGCGTAAGCTTGTCCGGCCGGGACACATCTTCCCCATAGAGGTGTGTGACGGCGGAGTTCTTATGCGCAACGCTCTGCCGGAAGGAGCACTGGACATCGTGAAACTGACGGGGCATACCGAGGCCGCTGTTTTCGCTGATATACTTGACGAGCAGGGTGACTTCATGAACGCCTGCCGGTGCCGCACGCTTTGCACCCGGCATCAGATTCCCATGATCTCGCTCAGCAGCTTAACTTTAATGCGGCTGCAAAGCGAGGCTTTGGTTTACAAAGTGGCGGAGGCCAAATTACCGACCCGCTTGGCGGGCGAACTTAGATCCTGCATTTATAAATGCAAAATCCACGACGGCGAACATTTGGCTCTAATCAAAGGCCAGATTGACCCGGAACTGCCGGTACTCACACGGGTTCAGCCGGAATTTACTTTCAGCGATGTATTCGGCGGCAGCACACCCCCTTCGCGCCTGGTGTTGGAACGTTGTCTTAAAGCAATTGGAGAACGCGGGCAAGGCGTTTTCATATACTTAAGAAGGCCTGCAGCGGGGCAGCTTAGAGAGCAAATAGAATCCTGGCAAACAGCATATCGCCAAAAGCCAGCCCTGCTTATGCGCGAGTACGGGCTGGGGGCTCAGATTCTTCGCCATCTGGGAGTACGCAAGGTGGAACTTTTAAGCGCCGGCCGGCTTAGCCTGGTTGGTCTAAAAACCTTTGGCATGGAAATTATCTCGCAGAGACCCATTCCACCATGAAGGAGCACATATGTTTTCCACCGTTTCTTTCGCTGACGTAGTGCATCAATCAATTTCTTTCTCTGCTGCTGACCCGGCCGAAGCCCTGCTGCTACGACTGATTGATACACCATGGCTACAACGGCTGCGGGATGTCAGCCAAACCGCCAACACACGCTTGGTTTATATGTTTTCCGAACATTCGCGTTTCGGTCACAGCTTGGGAGTAGCTTATTTGGCTAAGCTGTTGATAGATAAGCTTATGGGGCAGCGGGCCGGAGAAGTGGCACCCTATCGCCCGGCCGTATTGTGCGCCGCTTTGCTGCATGACCTGGGTCATTTAGCCCCCGGCTCACACACCGCCGGCCGTGCTTGGTTTCCCGAACATCATGACAGTCATGAACTGTTGGCGCTTAACATCATCCGTGCGGATCCGTTGATCCAAGAAATTCTCGCCCAGCATTCAACATCCTTGGCAGATGAAATTTGCCGGGTCCTTTCCGAGGACAGATCTCTTCCGCCATGGACCTGGGAAATTGTCTCGGGCGGCGGATGGAATGTCGACCGCGGCAACTGGTGCATAGTTGACAGCATCATGGCTGGGGTTACCTACGGGCAATACAATATCCCGGCCCTAACCGATTCAATTGTGCTGACAAACGACCAACATCTAGCCTTACGCGAAAACCGCTTAGACGCCATGATGCATTTCATCGTTTCGCGTCATGCCATGTACCGTCAGATATATCAACACCGGGTCTTGCTGGCAGCCGATACCCTCACGCGCGCGATTGTCAAGCGCGCGCGCGACTTGGGAGCAAAGCTCGAGTTTGTAGACTGGGCTATGCGTCAAGCATTGGATGCCTGCAATCCTCAGGATTTACCGTTGGCGGCGATTTTTGCAATGCGCGAATCATGGTGGCGTTACCACCTCAATCGCTGGTGTGAAGGCTCGGATACCATTTTGGCCGACTTAAGCAACCGTCTCCTGCACCGCCGCCTCTTTAAGACCGTTCGCATCGCCGAAGACGACGATCCGCAAGCATTGCTGCTACAGGCTTCACAGGCGGTCAGCCAAGCGGGGTACGAGCCGCGCTATTACCTGCATCAAATTTCAACCAGCGATACTCAAGCCGGGGACCGGCACCAATCAATGCTGGTGTTGACGGACAGCGGGCGGCTGAAACCGCTTAGCGAAGCTGATCCCTTATTTGGCACCTTAATTAAACAAGAAGCTCGCTGTGCCAAAGGCTGGCTGGCTCTGCCGGCTGAAGCCAAAGAGCTTTTAGGACGCAGAAGATAGTTTACCTAAACCCCCGACCACCGTTATAGACCTGGCCGCCGTTTCGCCGGTAAAGTTGCAGGACGGAGCGGCATTCTTCAGATAAAACGCCCGGGATCCACTTGATTCTCCGTATCCGAAGTTCATCTTCCAAGTCCTTAGGTTGCGGACCTTCATCGAAACCAGTAATCACTTCAACATCGGCGGTGGAAGCGCCGGTTACCAAAATACGCACCCCACTCCATATGACGGCGCCAAGGCACATGGTACAAGGCGCCGCATTGCAAGCCAGACTATACGAGACCTTGGGATCAGCACCCAAATCATAATGTCCAAGCCGACGCTGAGCCTCCCAGATAGCGACGGTCTCGGCGTGAAATAAAGAACCGCGCGCCACCACGCTGTTTACGCCGAAACCTACGACCGCCCCGCTTTGGGAATTGACGATGACGCAGCCAAAAGGGCCGCCAGTACGATGTTCGACATTCAACCGCGCCAGGGCATTAGCTGCTCTAATTTGTTCCTCCGCAGAAAAGAAAAGCTCTGACTCAAGGATCCTTTTATGTTCCTGAAGCCAAGCTGGATGTTCAAAATCAAGCCTTTCCATCGACATACGCCGCGCCTTCAATAGCCTGAAGCGCCGCTCTCACCGAGCTTGCTTGTTATGAATCCGCCGAGTAGCATCCCGATTCAAGCTCTCTTGCTTTAAGCCGCTTGTTAAAGTAGAGGATCAAGGCATACAATACATGAGTTAGTTATTAAAAATAGCGTGGAAAACCAAGCTAAGCTATTGAGATTAGTCCGCTTTGTCACCGGACAAACTATTCTTTTCATAGCCTTTTTTTTTCCTTCCCCTTGTCAGGCCTATGTCGGGCCGGGAGCCGGTTTTGCTTTTCTTGGCTCGGCGGCTGTATTCCTGCTGACCGCCGCCATGGCCGTTTTTACTTTCGCCTTTTGGCCCCTACAGTGGATCTGGCGCCGTTTAACTGGCAAACGTCTAAGTCCCGCCGCCCGCAGCAAGCGCATTGTAATCGTCGGACTGGACGGGTTGGAACCCTCTTTGATTGAAAAGTATATGCAAGAGGGGAAGCTTCCTAACTTCAAAGCACTCCAGGAAGAAGGCTGTTTCAGCAGGCTTCAATCTACTTTGCCGCCCCTTTCTCCTGTAGCCTGGTCGACGTTTCAAACCGGAGTTAATCCCGGCGCTCATAATATCTTTGACTTTTTGACCCGCGATAAACGCTTTTGCCTGCCGCTTCTTTCTTCAACCAAGACCGACACGGTGGGGCGGGGCTTTAGGATCGGCAAGCTCCGCTTTTGGCGGCCTCGCGCCAAGATACAGCTTTTAAGAAAGTCCCAACCTTTTTGGAAGGTGTTGGGAGAACATGGTATTTTCTCCAACATCATTAGAGTCCCCATCTCCTATCCGCCAGAGAGCTTTCATGGGAACATCCTTTCAGCGATGTGCACTCCTGATCTAAGAGGCACCCAGGGAAGTTTCTGTGTGTACACCACAGCGGATTTACAAAACCGCATAGCAGCCACAGGCGGTGAGTTTAAGCCCCTTAAGCGACACTCCGGCCGGTCCCTTGAAGCATATCTGGAAGGTCCTCCCGATCCAAACGCTTTGGACGGCTCGCCCTTAAGAGTTCCTTTCCGCTTGACCTTAGAAGGTACTGGGGCTCTCCTCGAAATCGGCGACGAAAAAGAACAGCTTGCCCTTAATACCTTCTCCCGCTGGGTGCCAGTCCGTTTCCACTTCGGCCTAGGCCGGAAAATAGAGGGCATTTGCCGCTTTTGCCTGCGCCGGATTGAACCGGAAATTTTCCTTTATGTTTCGCCTATTAATGTCAGTCCCGAAAACCCGGCTTTGCCGATCTCATATCCGATTTACTTTTCCCGCTGGCTCGCCAAACGCAACGGCCTTTTCGGCACTTTGGGGCTGATGGAAGACACCTGGGGGCGCAATGAACAAGTCTTGGACGACCAACGTTTCCTTGAACAGACTTATTTGACTCATGAAGAACGTAGGCGCATGTTTTTCGACGCTCTCGATCGCACAAGCGAGGGTTTGTGCGTCTGTGTGTTTGACATAAGCGATCGTATCCAGCACATGTTCTGGCGTTATCTTGATCCATCACACCCTGCCGCACGCGAGAGTGGAAACGGCTGCCGTTTTGAGAACGTAATCCCAGACATGTATCAAAAATTGGATCAACTGATTGGAGATGTACGCGCAAAGCTTAAGGCGGACGATAGCCTGATAGTACTAAGCGATCATGGCTTTGTCTCTTTCCGCCGTTGCATCAATCTTAACACCTGGCTCTACAAGGAAGGCTATTTAGTGCTGAAGGAGGACGTGTCCAGGGCGAAAGGTTATTTACAGGACGTGGATTGGAGCAAAACCCGTGCTTTCGCCATTGGGCTCACAGGGATCTACCTGAACCGCGCCGGACGCGAGCGCTGGGGTATTGTGAAGGAGGCGGAGGCTGCTGCTTTAGAGCGTGAAATTGCAGAGAAGCTCGAGTCATTGCGCGACCCGCAAAACAACCAACAGGCTATCCGGCGGGTGTATTGCGCTACAGAACATTACCGTGGCCTCTACAGCACTGAAGCTCCGGATTTAATTGTATCCAGCGAGCCGGGTTACCGTGTTTCTTGGGAATCGGTGACTGGCGGGATTGAAGCCGAGGTGTTTAGCGATAATACCAAAGCCTGGAGCGGTGATCACGACGTCTGCCCAGATGCCGTCCCTGGAGTTTTGTTTTCCAACCGTAGACTTAAAGCCAAGAACCCAGCCATCGTCGACATAGCCCCTAGTGTGTTAGATTTATTTGCAGTTCCCATCCCAGCCTATATGGAGGGAAAAAGCTTATTTTGATCAGAAGCTGACTAATGGCGGAGTAAAAACAAAATGTTTACACCAAAAATAAAAGTTCCAACTGAGCTGTACAAGAAGTTATCAGATGCAGCAGCTTTGGCTGGATGCACTTCAGTACAAGAATTTGCCGAGGGAGTGCTGCAGCGTGAGGCCGAACGGATCCTTACTCAGCAGGGTTCGAAAGCCAAGGTCAGCCCGGAAGAAGTAAATGAAATAGCCTCCAAGTTAAAAGGGCTTGGTTACCTTGACTAGCAGAGAAGCAGTGGATTTTTTAAACTGGGTGGTGACCGTTGCCTTTAAGAGCTTACTATGGCCCTTTTGGGCATGGCCGCCGGTTTGGGGCTTGCTCTTTATCTCCATCTTGTCCGGAATTATTTTGCTCCTTCTTTACGGCCGTGTCTCGAACCAAAACAAGTTAAAAGAGATTAAGCGTAGCATTTCGGCCGCCCTCTTGGAGGCTGTGATTTATAGACACGATCTCAAGACTTCTCTTAAAGCCCAGCTTGAGATGGGCCGAGGGGCTTTACGCTATTTGGGCGCTGCGCTGCCACCTATTCTTATCCTTATGATCCCCTGCTTACTTATCTTGGCCCAAGTCAACCTCTTTTACGGCGCACAAGGCCTGCAGGTGGGACAAAGCGCTATCATGCGCCTAAAGCTGGACCAGGGGGCAGACCTGTTTAACGTTACGCTTAAAACTTCGCCCGGTCTCAGAAGCACTCCGCCCCTTCGTCGGCTGCAAAGCGCCGAAGTACTTTGGCGCCTTGATGTTCTGGAAAACTCGCCGCAATCGGCGCTGATTTCGCTGCCCGGCAGCGGGTTGACGCTGGAAAAAGCGATTCCTGTTGGTCAGGCGCCGCTGTTTGTTCCTACGGCCCGTTTTCGAAGTTTATGGCTTGGCTTACTCTATCCCGGCGAAAAAATGATTCCTCACACGGCCCAGATAGCAACCATCAAAGTCGCTTACCCTTCGGCTTATTACCGCATCTTAGGCCTAAATTTACATTGGCTGCTTGTTTTTGCTCTTTTTTCTATAGGAAGTGGAGTAATTGCCAGCCGTATTTTGGGAGTTGAAATATAAATGAACAATCTTTTGTGGATCATCTTTGATAGCTGCCGTTTCGATACTTTCCAAGCCGCTAAAACCCCCAACATATCGCGTCTTGGCCCTGTGGAGAGGCGTTATTCATACGCCAGCTGGACCGTCCCCTCACATGCCGTTTACCTCATGGGCGCCGGCCCGCATCACAGCCCACGCGGAGTGTTTGCTTCCGAGGTCTACAAAAAAGATTTCGCCAATTGGACCACCCGGCTTGGCATAGAGGGTATTTCTTTCCGTGGCTTTGTGCCGCAACTGTCGCTACCGGCTTTTTTAAAGAACCACGGCTACCGGACCAACGCTTTTGTGTCGCTCCCGGTTCTGAACCAAACCACAATTCTTAACCAACATTTCGACCACTACGAGTTGATGAAAGAGCACAACAACTTTAACGCCATGCTTGACAAGCTGCAGTTTGACAGTGCCGTACCCTCTTTTTACTTCTTGAACATCGGCGAAACTCACTATCCTTACACCATCCCCGGAGAGACAGCGGCCGATTTGCCAATTCTGCATGGCTTGCACGGGGTTTTTAAACACATGGACGATTTTCTTAAGGAAAAAGACGAACACATCGTAGACAAAGCACCCAGCGATTTTTTTCATTTGGAGCGCCTGGCGGCGCTTAAAGAAAAGCAGCGTAAAAACGTTGAATATCTGGACGGCTTGTTTGAAAAGCTTTATCAACTTGCCCCGCGTAATACCTACTACCTGGTGACCTCGGACCATGGAGAGCTTTTCGGTGAAGACGGTTACTTCGGCCACGGTCCAGTCTTTCATGAAAAGGTGTTTGAAGTTTTTTTCCTGGAAGGAAAACTAAACTAAGATGGCGCAAGGTAAAATAACGAGGCGAGAGTTTATCAAACAATCAGCCGGCTGCGCCGCCGGGCTTGCAGCGTGCGCTTTAATCAAACCTGAAGCCTGGCTGGGGCCCTTTTTAAAAACCTCCCGTCTTACCTCCAAAGTAATTGTGCTTGGAATAGATGGCATGGATCCGCTCTTACTTAAACGTTTCATCGCCGAAGGCGACATGCCGGCCTTC
>Ga0129299_1000900_pt1 | contig 19786 bp, 10 predicted proteins | sample ConPoolayeCmetaG_FD_94477 | JGI IMG/M metagenome (GOLD analysis project Ga0129299, IMG submission 94477) | Hot spring microbial mat communities from California, USA to study Microbial Dark Matter (Phase II) - Cone Pool mat layer C metaG ...
TCCCTCTCCAAGCGCGTCAGAAAATGGATTTCATGCTGTTCAATCTTGGCAATCCCAATGACCCCACCGTCGTTGACCCCGTGACGGGAAAGACACAGGGAGATATCAATCAAGAAAATTTCGAGAAGATGGCAACTCAGTTTGCAGCGGTCATTGCGCCGATGTTCCACGGCGAGGCCGAGTCACGCGGCGCCGAAGGATTCGAACTGGGCTTCGGCTACACCTTCACGAACATCAACTACACCTCCCGCTACTGGACGAATGCTCTCAACGACAAGCCGACCGATATGCAGGTGCCGACTTTCTACAACGGTGCCGACATTCATCTAAAGAAGGGATTCTCCTTCGGGCTGGTCGTGTACGGCAACATCCGCTACTATATCCTTACTGAAATGCTCTCGGGAGGGCTCGGTGCCGAATATGTGCTCAACGAGGGACTCAAGAACTGGCCCGATGTTTCGGTCGGCACCGGCTACAACGGGCTCTTCGGCGGCTACGACTTGTACATGCACCAAATCGAACTGCGTGCCAAGATATCGAAGACCTTCGTTGCAAAGAAAGAGATTAAGTTGATGCCCTTTTTCGCTTACAGTCACCTCTTCTCGTGGGCATGGTCAGGGCGTCTTGGCGGTTACTGGCCGCTCGATGATCGGGCATCGTACTATGCCGATTCTCAGGGCGACCCTTTCTATTTCGACACGAAGTTCATCAACATAAATCGTGTTCTCATCGGCTTCAAGTTCGCCCGCGCGAATTTTTCCTTCTCTATAGAAACCGGACTTCCCTTCAACGCCTATAAAGCAGTCAACCTTGCCGGCGGGATCTCGGTGATCTTCTGAGGCACCGGGATTCATGATAGACGTTCACTCACACATCCTTCACCAACTCGATGACGGTCCCGACTCGGTCGAGGAATCGCGCGCGTGCCTGAGTATTCTTGCCGATATGGGATTTACCGAGATCATTCCTACGCCACACCGGTTCCACATGCTCTACAATCCGTCTCCCGACGAGGTCTCCGACCGCATCTCCGAAATCAAATCGTCCCTCATCCAGCGTTTTTCATTCGAGTACCTCTTTTCGACCGAGGTAACGGAGACGCGGGGGGACATCAATGAACTTACCGTAACTCCAAAGGGGTGGAAGGTGCTTTTGATCGAGTTTCTCCCCCTCATGTCGCGCAAAAGCGACATCGAACAGGCGCTCTTTACCCTTAACATGCACGGCATCGCACCGCTCATTGCCCACATCGAACGCTACGGACTCACCGACGAATTCTGGAAGGAGATCAAAAAGCGCTACGCCGTCTTCTATCAGGTGAGCCTCAAGACTCTTTCAGCCCGTTTCTTCGACGCCAAGCGCAACCAAATCATCCGCCTGCTCGATCTCGGTCTCATAGACAATGCAGCGACCGATCTTCACCGCCTCGCCAAGATCGAGCAGATAGAACAGGGGCTCGAATTCCTGAGAAAAAAGTTTCCCAGCCAGATCGAGCGCCTCTTCTCGCTTTCGTTCGAAGGATGAGAGGAGGGTGACGAGAAAATCCCTCCTACTGCACCAATGGGCAACTAAAGATGTAGAGGTAGTCGCCAGTGTAGTCGGTCGAGCCGTAGCCTCCCATCTCAGTTTCGAAGGCTTGGAAGATAACGGTGGTTGGCGGCTTGTCGGTGACAATGTTGAGGTACTGGTCCATGTTGTTGGTGTAGTTATTGAACGGGGTTGTCTGGTAGGGGACTCCATTCGCCGTCAGTTTGAAGCCGTCATACACGGTCGCTGCATCCGAGATGAAACGGGTCATGAGGTGGTTGGTTGGGTAGACCGCAGGAGGCGGCAGAGTCGTCCCCTGATAGCGCGCCTCGAGGGTGCAGGAGGCGGGGATTTGACTGTGGGTAAAGTTGGGGCAGGCAGAAATACGCACAAAGTCAGCGCTGCAGGACGACGCGTACTCGATACCGTCAGGCAGGATGCGGAGCGTGACGGCACCAATGGGATTGTTCGCATCGAGAATCCAAAGCATCTCAGCATTGTTCGGATAGGTGCCGGACGCGGGATACTTAATGAGCACCTCACCATCGCGGAAGAGTTCGAAGCCGTTCTTGACCACACTGCTGTCGGAATCGAAGAAGACATAGGCTTTACGAGCGTTGATGGTGTAATTGAAGGTAACTTCGGCGTAATTGCTGGGGCTACACTTTTTGCCCGACACATCGGTGTAGCCAGGGCAGATGGAGGTATCGGGATACCAGCCATTGGTGTTGATGTCGCCGACAGCGGTCACCACTACTTTGTTGGGTGGCTGGGTCGCCGCCGAACAGTCGCCCGCACAGTAGTCACCTTCGTCGTTGTTCCCGTCATCACAGGCTTCGGCTCCTGTCTTGTACCCGTCGTTGCAGATGCTTGCGCCAGTCGTGAAAGTGAACACATAAGATGACCCGCTGTTACCCACAAGCGGATTGCCCGCAAGATCGGCAATGACGGGGGTGATGCCTTCCGGGTTGAGCATTACCGTGTAGGCGGTGTTGTCTGCAAAAGGTGCAACCGGGGTGAACGAGGCAGTGAGTCCGTCGGTTGCAAGCAAAACGGTACCAATAACCGGCGTGCCATCGTCGTTTTTCTTCACCGTGAAGGTGGTTTCGTTCACTTGCATCACCCGTTCGCTGAAGGTGACGGTAATCGCCTTGAGTGTTACGGGCGCCGGGTTCGTCCCGTCGGCGGGATCGGTGGAGACGACGGCCGGCGGTATCGTATCGGTCGTCGTAAAGGTAAACACGCTCATGTTCAGCGTGTTGCCGGCAAGATCGGTAACGGCGGTCGTCAGTGTCACCGTGTAGGTCGTATCGGTTTCGAGCAAACTGTCGGGCTGAAGCGTGAGAACGGTATCGTCTGCTGACCAAACAGGGGTGCCGGTGACAGCGGGGGCACCACCGGACCCGACGATGGTCAACGATCCGCCGAGCGTCACGCTCGCCGTATCCATTGCCTCGGAAAAAGTGATGACAAGAGGGCTCCCCACCGGCACATTGGTGGTGGGATTCGGTGTCGTAAGGAGAGCAGTCGGTTTGGTACGGTCGGCAATCAACGTCCAGTAGTAGGTTTGGGAAAGCAACAGGCCACCCGTACTTTTGATGGTATTGGGAACTGTGATGGTGTAGGTGGTCCCATCGGCAAGATCCTGCGAGAGTTTGATGGTGAGCGTCTTGCCGTCGGGGGAGAGAGCGCTCGACGAGGTATTGATGGTCACCGTGGGGGTAATGGTAATCACATACTCGGGATCGGAACAGCCGCCACCCGTCACGAGCGTCGTCTCGTCCACCGGATGACTGAAGGTAATCACGAGATCGGGGCGTACCACATTGGTACGCGCACCGTCACCAGGACTGGTGAAGGCAGCGGTAAACGCAGGCGGTGTGGTATCAGTATCAGGAATAACAGAATCAGTGTCGCTTACCACGGAATCATCTGAGATGGACGTTTCATCGTCGGTTAGTGGCTCATCCTCATCGGCAACCGGCTCACTGTCGTCACTAACCAGTGGGGCGTCATCCGTCACCGGTGTCTCGTCATCGGTTGGGTGCCATCCTTCATCAACCGGCACTGAGGAATCATCAGTAGGCGGAAGATAGTCATCAGTCGGCGGGAGATAGTCGTCAAGAGGGGGGGTGTAGTCGTCGTATACCGCATCATAATCCTGCGGTTGATTGGTTGACGGCTTACAGTAATCGTCTACACACTCGTAACCAGCAGGACAGGCACCGCCGATGCACGGCTCTGCAGCGACACATGCACCGATTATGCCTCCGTTTTCATCGAACAGCGTACCATCAATAAGGCAGTACTCCGAAGGAAGGCAGTCGCTGGTGAAGAGACAATACACTACCGATTCTTCAATTGTGCATCCGGCAACGGAAAGGAGAAGGGAAAAAGAGACGAAGAACAAAAAGCCTCTCCTTTTCATGGCGCTTCCTCCCAAAGGTCTCTGTGTTCCTACTCGTTGGTTGTATCACCTTGGCAGGACATGTCAATAGAAAAAACTACTCCGATTCGAAAGAAAATTGTCTTAGACATCGTTCCACGTACAATGAGTAAGAACACGCAGAGGCGATGGAGAGACAAAGATGAGACAACGGTTAGTAATGGCGGCAGTGAGTAGCATACTCATCGTGGCAAGTGGCTGCGAGACAAAGGAAGAAGCATCATCCACCAATATCGTCTTCCCCTCGGACGCCGATATGTCACCGACCGAGAACACCCTTCCCGACCGCGGAGAGGAGGAAATGATGGAGAGTATGGACTCGCATGAGAACGACGAGATGTTCGAGAGTAGCGATGAGCCTATCACCGATGAAGACCTCCTCGAGAGTGACGAACTCGTAAGCGACGCCGACGATCTTATCACCGAGGACTCGCCTGACAGCGACACGAAACCACCCTACGACCCACGTGTTGAACCAGCACTCTGCGGCATGACCCCCTACCACTGGCTTCCGGCAACCACCATGGGAACTATTCTCGAGGTTGATCAGATGTTTGGCAGTGTCGGGGACATCGCCAAGACGAGCAAGGCGGCGCTCACCCTCATCAAGGCGCAACTCAAAAATGACGGCGAAGTAAACCTTCACCGTGATCCCCAGTATGACACACTCGTCTACCGCATCCGCTATCAAACGCAGGACAAAGGACAACCTGCCGACGCAACCGGCACTATCGCCATCCCGATGACCAGTAAGACGGTACCTATTCTCATGGTACAGCATGGTACCGTGGGACTCGGCGATCCCTGCGCCCCCTCGGCGGGTGACGAACTCAACGGAACGGCAATGGTCGCGGCGCTTTTCGCCTCGTTCGGCTACATCGCCATCGCTCCTGACTACCTTGGACTCAAGAGCATGGGGGATCCCTCGACTGAACTCCACTCCTATCTCATTGGCGAACCGACCGCCATCGCCTCGCTCGACATGGTACGTGCTGTACCCAAGTTCCTCGAGCGACCTGAAGTGAAGATATTTGGCATCAATGTAAAAGCCGGCAATGTGCTCATCTCTGGGGGCTCACAGGGAGGACATGCCGCCGCCTTTACGACCCGGATCGCCCCTTACTATGCCCCCGAACTCACCATCAAAGGGGCTGTGTGGGGTATACCACCGACCGACATGTATCACCACGCAGTCCGGGCACTGAACCAGTATGTGCCCGCATCAGGAAATACTGCTCTCGTCTTCCTTTCGGCGAATGACTGGTATCGTGACGATCCATCGCTCCTTTCCCAAGTGTTTCTACCGCCGTGGGACACCTTCATGCGCGATTATGCCTTCTCCCACTGCGATCTCGGCGACCCGCTCGAAGCGGCAGGAGTCGATACTCTCGAAGAACTCTTCACGCCCGAACTCCTCGCCGCCGCGAAACTCGATCCCTTCCTTGCTGGGTTCGATTCGTGGCGCTGCTACATCGATGAAAACACCCTCTCCCGCAGTTCCATCCCACGGATAGACACCATCCCTGCCTTTATGATTCTCTCAGAAAACGATGACCTCGTGGTACCTTTCATTGAGCGCGATGCCTTTGTCGAACTTTGTGCCATGGGCTATCAGATACAGTACCGGGAGTGCGCCGGCGCTGATCACAGCGAGGGATTCCTCTGGTCAATTGACGACCAACTTGATTGGCTCGATGATCGCTACAACGATGTTCCCCTGGGCGATGTCTGCGTCATCCACCCACCGGTCGTTTGCAAGAGCACGCCGTAAGAAAATCAACCGGGAAAGTGAAATCTCCTCATAAACGAGAGAAAACAATACCGGTACTACGGATGTACGACAGAAAGACATTCTCCTTTGTCGAATATTTCTTGCCCTGCTTGAAACCCGTCATCACCAACGGCTGTTTTACCAAAGCAGGTCATGTTGTGGTGATGATAGGCTCCGACAAGAACGGTTACTTCGTCAACCTTGCACCTGACGCCTACCGCAGAAAACGGTAGATTCGTTATCCAGAAAGGTTTCTTGGTTCGCTCTAGTTTCATTAATTGGTCCCCTCCCCAGAAACGGCGTTTTTTCCTCTGTTAGGGACCGGGGACATCTCTTTCACGAGAATCGTTCAGAGGGTCACCACGCTGCATCCCGAACCGCGTGCGCGGCGTTTGGTTGTATCGAGATCGGGAACCTCGGCTGTTTCGTCGGGACCTTCTTCGGTATCACCCACCGCCGTTTCGTCACCCGCAGGCGCCCCATCGTCAGGAACAATCGTTTCATCGGAAGCGGCGCCATCCGGCGAAGATGTATTATCAGGCTCTGCAGCGTCACTGTCAACCGGCGAGGTTTCTTTACAGGGGGTCGTATCAAAGTAGGTACAATCAGGAAGACACGGTGCCATAATTCCTTCCGGATAATTACCGAGCGTCGAGCAGTCAGTTGAGTTTCCATCGCAAAACTCGTTCCCTTCCTTCTTGCCGTCGCCGCAAATGGTCTCTTCGCAATCCGAGGCATCCCACCCATCGCAGGTATCGTTGCAGGGAGCCATCGTTCCCGACTTGTATTGGCCGAGCGCCGCACAGTCTATCGTGTTCCCATCGCACACTTCAGGTGCCTTTATCTTTCCGTCACCGCATACCGGCGGTTTTTCCTGACAAACGGTGAGGTCAAAGCCCCAACACCCTTCGTGGCATGGCGCCATAATGCCCGGCAGAAATTCCTCGCTCATATCTCCGCAGTCAACCTCCTCACCCGGCTGACAGACATCGTCATCGTCTCCACAGGTAAGCGTTTCGACCAGACCATGGCCTGTAAATTCTCGTACCGCGTTCTCGATCCAGCTACGATACGGCAACACATACGTATAGTAGTTCCCGTGATCGGCATAGCACGTCCCACCACCAAATGAAGTAATACCTGAAACCACGTACACCCCATTCTGGAGTGTCAAAAATGGCCCTCCGGAGTCGCCCTGACAACTTCCAGAAGGGTTCCCTATTTCCAGGATGTTACGTCCCCACGGCTTGAGTTTGAGTATCTTGGCATCACCCATCCGATGAATCCCCGAATCATAGGCTCCTGTTGCCGTGATACCATATCCTACGATTTTCCCCATCTCGCCAACCACCTCCGCTGGGTTGTTTCGGATGCCATAGACCTCGAGGTGGTAGATCTTGCGGTCAAGGTGAATGACCGCCATATCGACGTTCTCCCCCCAACTCACAATTTTACCAGACCAGGTTTCATGTTTCTTGATAGCCTGGGCATACGCAAGGATATCGCCACTAAACATGTTGGCACCATTGCGGACCACCACTTTCGAAGGGTCCGCAGGTCCATCAAGTACCAACTGGTTATCCTCGATAAGATACACGCAGTGTCCTGCCGTAAGAAGGACTTCGGGGTCAATGAGAGTCGCCGTACAAATCCCCTGACCTTCCATACCGTTCTGAGTAATAGTCATCACCAACCCAACAACACCGCGGAACTGGGTATAGCCTGTCTCGGTGCCGTTAACGATGAGAGGAGTTCTTTCTTCGAAGGATAATGGAAAGACATCATAATCAGTAAGCCACCGTCCAATGCCGGGAAATCCCTCAAGAGGGGAGTGCCCGAACGCTCCGGCAGATGCCGCAGCCGCAACTAACAATACCCCTACTGCTACCAATCGTCTCATAGGCGCCTCCCTGTTCTGTCGTTATCTTCTCCGAAAAATATTCTACTCAAGGGAGAGATATGAGCAAGGGTGGTACCACTCATTTATTTTCTACAATTCTAAGCAGTTACCTCTGGTCCGATACCGTCAGCCTGAAATTTCTTTCATGCCTTGAGGGGTTGCTTTTCTCATCGGCGCAGGATATTATACACCTGCATCAGCCATAGAGGAGGTAGAAAATGCACCAACGGTATGGTCTATACCTACTTTTCGCCCTTGCATCTCTCTTGGGTGCCGCTTGCTCCGAAGAACCACTCCCCAATACCGATAATACCGCCATCTTCGATGAAGATAATGAAGAATATCGTGACGATTTTCCATTCAAACTGGACGACCACGATCCCGTACATGATCTCGATACGCCGGTTGGTGACGGTGACATCCCAGACAACGATACACCATCACCGTGGGACAACGAGGATGCCGACGGCGACGGGATAAAGAACGGCGTAGAAGGAACCGATGACACCGATGGTGACGGCACGCCTGATTATCTCGACACCGACAGCGACAACGACGGGATCCCCGACAGCGTCGAGGCACCGAACGGGATTCCGGTGGATACCGACAAGGATGGCACGCCCGACTACCGCGATACCGACAGCGACAACGACGGGATCCCCGACGGGGTCGAGGGGACCGGCGATGCCGATGGTGACGGCACGGCCAACTACCGCGACACTGATGCCGATGGCGACAATCTCCCCGACAGCATCGAATGCCCCGACCTCCCCTGCATCGATTACGATAACGACGGTACCCCCGATTATCTGGATGGCGACAGCGATAACGATGGCGTTCCCGACCTCTACGAATCGAACAAGGATACCGATGGCGATGGTATTCCCAACTACTGGGATGATGACTCGGATGGCGACGGGATTGCAGATGGCATCGAGTGCCCCACTCTCCCGTGTGCTGACACCGACGGTGATGGCCACTACGACTTCCGCGATGGGGACAGCGACAACGATGGGCTTTCCGATGCGCAGGAAGAGGTCTGCACCAGCCTCGGGAAGGACTCACGCCTCTTCGCTGATACCGATGAGGACGGTTACACCGATCTTGCCGAGAAGGCGGTCGGCTCCGATCTCTGCAACCCCGCGCAGGGGGTCAAAGACATTTTCGAGTTCTACTTCGTTCTTCCCTACCAAGGGCCGGAGCAAACCGATGTACTCACTTTCACCCCGACTGTCCAGAAGGCTGATATCCATTTCAACGTGGACACCACCGGTTCGATGGGAGGAGAGATAGACAATCTCAAATCGGGGCTCCAGACCATTATTGCCGAGGCAAAGGCACGGGTCGCCGACAGTGCCTTCGGCGTCTCTCACTTCGAGGACTTTCCGTTCTGCGGATTCGGGAGCGGCAGTGATGTGCCGTGGAAACTCCTCCAGAGTCCAACCACCGACGCAGGGACGGCGCAAAGCGCAGTCAATCTCCTTACCCTCGGGAACGGCGATGATTGGCCGGAATCGGGCTACGAGTCACTCTACCAACTTGCGACCGGCGCCGGCGGCTCCTTCACCATCACCGCGTCCGGGGGCGGCTGTGGCGGCGACTGCAACGAAAGTTACGCCATTCCCCCCTACAGCGGAGGGGGGAAAGGAGGCGTCGGTTTCCGTCCCGAAGCATTGCCGATCGCCGTTCATATCACCGATGCCCCGAGCCACACCCCCGGCGACTACGGCGGAAGCGGCCATCACTCTCGCGACGATGCAGTAAATGCCCTCGTCGCGCTCGGCGCACGAGTCATCACCATCCAATCCAGTTCCGACTCCACCGCAGCCTCTCAATTGAACGATATCTCGAATGCGACCGGCGCGCAGGTTCCCGTCTGCGCTTTCAAGACCGGCGAGACGACCTGGCGCTGCGGCACCGATATGTGCTGCACCCTGAACGGCGGTGCAGTCGCTCCCTCGAATGGAAAGTGCACCCTGCGCTACCAGATACCAGATGATGGGAGCAGTCTCGGCGCCTCGGTCGTGGATGGGATAGATGCCATCGTCAAGTACACCACCTTCAGTGTTTTCGCTGTGCCAAAAGACGATGGTAGTGGGCTCACTCCCGATACTGCCTGTTTTCTCAAGCGGATCGAATCACTCGAGTTCGTGCCTCCCCCGGCAGAGCCGGAAAAAAGTTGCACACCGGTCGCCCAGCCGGCCACCTACAACGGTTCTCCCTACAACAACGGTTTCAGCAACTTTGCGCGCAAAGTTGCTGAAACCGTTGTTGTAGGGAGAACCGTTGTAGGTGGCCGGCTGGGCGACCGGTGTGCAACTTTTTTCCGGCTCTGCCGGGGGAGGCACGAACTCGAGTGATTCGATCCGCTTGAGAAAACAGGCAGTATCGGGAGTGAGCCCACTACCATCGTCTTTTGGCACAGCGAAAACACTGAAGGTGGTGTACTTGACGATGGCATCTATCCCATCCACGACCGAGGCGCCGAGACTGCTCCCATCATCTGGTATCTGGTAGCGCAGGGTGCACTTTCCATTCGAGGGAGCGACTGCACCGCCGTTCAGGGTGCAGCACATATCGGTGCCGCAGCGCCAGGTCGTCTCGCCGGTCTTGAAAGCGCAGACGGGAACCTGCGCGCCGGTCGCATTCGAGATATCGTTCAATTGAGAGGCTGCGGTGGAGTCGGAACTGGATTGGATGGTGATGACTCGTGCGCCGAGCGCGACGAGGGCATTTACTGCATCGTCGCGAGAGTGATGGCCGCTTCCGCCGTAGTCGCCGGGGGTGTGGCTCGGGGCATCGGTGATATGAACGGCGATCGGCAATGCTTCGGGACGGAAACCGACGCCTCCTTTCCCCCCTCCGCTGTAGGGGGGAATGGCGTAACTTTCGTTGCAGTCGCCGCCACAGCCGCCCCCGGACGCGGTGATGGTGAAGGAGCCGCCGGCGCCGGTCGCAAGTTGGTAGAGTGACTCGTAGCCCGATTCCGGCCAATCATCGCCGTTCCCGAGGGTAAGGAGATTGACTGCGCTTTGCGCCGTCCCTGCGTCGGTGGTTGGACTCTGGAGGAGTTTCCACGGCACATCACTGCCGCTCCCGAATCCGCAGAACGGAAAGTCCTCGAAGTGAGAGACGCCGAAGGCACTGTCGGCGACCCGTGCCTTTGCCTCGGCAATAATGGTCTGGAGCCCCGATTTGAGATTGTCTATCTCTCCTCCCATCGAACCGGTGGTGTCCACGTTGAAATGGATATCAGCCTTCTGGACAGTCGGGGTGAAAGTGAGTACATCGGTTTGCTCCGGCCCTTGGTAGGGAAGAACGAAGTAGAACTCGAAAATGTCTTTGACCCCCTGCGCGGGGTTGCAGAGATCGGAGCCGACCGCCTTCTCGGCAAGATCGGTGTAACCGTCCTCATCGGTATCAGCGAAGAGGCGTGAGTCCTTCCCGAGGCTGGTGCAGACCTCTTCCTGCGCATCGGAAAGCCCATCGTTGTCGCTGTCCCCATCGCGGAAGTCGTAGTGGCCATCACCGTCGGTGTCAGCACACGGGAGAGTGGGGCACTCGATGCCATCTGCAATCCCGTCGCCATCCGAGTCATCATCCCAGTAGTTGGGAATACCATCGCCATCGGTATCCTTGTTCGATTCGTAGAGGTCGGGAACGCCATCGTTATCGCTGTCGCCATCCAGATAATCGGGGGTACCGTCGTTATCGTAATCGATGCAGGGGAGGTCGGGGCATTCGATGCTGTCGGGGAGATTGTCGCCATCGGCATCAGTGTCGCGGTAGTTGGCCGTGCCGTCACCATCGGCATCGCCGGTCCCCTCGACCCCGTCGGGGATCCCGTCGTTGTCGCTGTCGGTATCGCGGTAGTCGGGCGTGCCATCCTTGTCGGTATCCACCGGAATCCCGTTCGGTGCCTCGACGCTGTCGGGGATCCCGTCGTTGTCGCTGTCGGTGTCGAGATAATCAGGCGTGCCGTCACCATCGGTGTCATCGGTTCCTTCTACGCCGTTCTTTATCCCGTCGCCGTCGGCATCCTCGTTGTCCCACGGTGATGGTGTATCGTTGTCTGGGATGTCACCGTCACCAACCGGCGTATCGAGATCATGTACGGGATCGTGGTCGTCCAGTTTGAATGGAAAATCGTCACGATATTCTTCATTATCTTCATCGAAGATGGCGGTATTATCGGTATTGGGGAGTGGTTCTTCGGAGCAAGCGGCACCCAAGAGAGATGCAAGGGCGAAAAGTAGGTATAGACCATACCGTTGGTGCATTTTCTACCTCCTCTATGGCTGATGCAGGTGTATAATATCCTGCGCCGATGAGAAAAGCAACCCCTCAAGGCATGAAAGAAATTTCAGGCTGACGGTATCGGACCAGAGGTAACTGCTTAGAATTGTAGAAAATAAATGAGTGGTACCACCCTTGCTCATATCTCTCCCTTGAGTAGAATATTTTTCGGAGAAGATAACGACAGAACAGGGAGGCGCCTATGAGACGATTGGTAGCAGTAGGGGTATTGTTAGTTGCGGCTGCGGCATCTGCCGGAGCGTTCGGGCACTCCCCTCTTGAGGGATTTCCCGGCATTGGACGGTGGCTTACTGATTATGATGTCTTTCCATTATCCTTCGAAGAAAGAACTCCTCTCATCGTTAACGGCACCGAGACAGGCTATACCCAGTTCCGCGGTGTTGTTGGGTTGGTGATGACTATTACTCAGAACGGTATGGAAGGTCAGGGGATTTGTACGGCGACTCTCATTGACCCCGAAGTCCTTCTTACGGCAGGACACTGCGTGTATCTTATCGAGGATAACCAGTTGGTACTTGATGGACCTGCGGACCCTTCGAAAGTGGTGGTCCGCAATGGTGCCAACATGTTTAGTGGCGATATCCTTGCGTATGCCCAGGCTATCAAGAAACATGAAACCTGGTCTGGTAAAATTGTGAGTTGGGGGGAGAACGTCGATATGGCGGTCATTCACCTTGACCGCAAGATCTACCACCTCGAGGTCTATGGCATCCGAAACAACCCAGCGGAGGTGGTTGGCGAGATGGGGAAAATCGTAGGATATGGTATCACGGCAACAGGAGCCTATGATTCGGGGATTCATCGGATGGGTGATGCCAAGATACTCAAACTCAAGCCGTGGGGACGTAACATCCTGGAAATAGGGAACCCTTCTGGAAGTTGTCAGGGCGACTCCGGAGGGCCATTTTTGACACTCCAGAATGGGGTGTACGTGGTTTCAGGTATTACTTCATTTGGTGGTGGGACGTGCTATGCCGATCACGGGAACTACTATACGTATGTGTTGCCGTATCGTAGCTGGATCGAGAACGCGGTACGAGAATTTACAGGCCATGGTCTGGTCGAAACGCTTACCTGTGGAGACGATGACGATGTCTGTCAGCCGGGTGAGGAGGTTGACTGCGGAGATATGAGCGAGGAATTTCTGCCGGGCATTATGGCGCCATGCCACGAAGGGTGTTGGGGCTTTGACCTCACCGTTTGTCAGGAAAAACCGCCGGTATGCGGTGACGGAAAGATAAAGGCACCTGAAGTGTGCGATGGGAACACGATAGACTGTGCGGCGCTCGGCCAATACAAGTCGGGAACGATGGCTCCCTGCAACGATACCTGCGATGGGTGGGATGCCTCGGATTGCGAAGAGACCATTTGCGGCGACGGCAAGAAGGAAGGGAACGAGTTTTGCGATGGAAACTCAACTGACTGCTCGACGCTCGGTAATTATCCGGAAGGAATTATGGCACCGTGTCTTCCTGATTGTACCTACTTTGATACGACCCCCTGTAAAGAAACCTCGCCGGTTGACAGTGACGCTGCAGAGCCTGATAATACATCTTCGCCGGATGGCGCCGCTTCCGATGAAACGATTGTTCCTGACGATGGGGCGCCTGCGGGTGACGAAACGGCGGTGGGTGATACCGAAGAAGGTCCCGACGAAACAGCCGAGGTTCCCGATCTCGATACAACCAAACGCCGCGCACGCGGTTCGGGATGCAGCGTGGTGACCCTCTGAACGATTCTCGTGAAAGAGATGTCCCCGGTCCCTAACAGAGGAAAAAACGCCGTTTCTGGGGAGGGGACCAATTAATGAAACTAGAGCGAACCAAGAAACCTTTCTGGATAACGAATCTACCGTTTTCTGCGGTAGGCGTCAGGTGCAAGGTTGACGAAGTAACCGTTCTTGTCGGAGCCTATCATCACCACAACATGACCTGCTTTGGTAAAACAGCCGTTGGTGATGACGGGTTTCAAGCAGGGCAAGAAATATTCGACAAAGGAGAATGTCTTTCTGTCGTACATCCGTAGTACCGGTATTGTTTTCTCTCGTTTATGAGGAGATTTCACTTTCCCGGTTGATTTTCTTACGGCGTGCTCTTGCAAACGACCGGTGGGTGGATGACGCAGACATCGCCCAGGGGAACATCGTTGTAGCGATCATCGAGCCAATCAAGTTGGTCGTCAATTGACCAGAGGAATCCCTCGCTGTGATCAGCGCCGGCGCACTCCCGGTACTGTATCTGATAGCCCATGGCACAAAGTTCGACAAAGGCATCGCGCTCAATGAAAGGTACCACGAGGTCATCGTTTTCTGAGAGAATCATAAAGGCAGGGATGGTGTCTATCCGTGGGATGGAACTGCGGGAGAGGGTGTTTTCATCGATGTAGCAGCGCCACGAATCGAACCCAGCAAGGAAGGGATCGAGTTTCGCGGCGGCGAGGAGTTCGGGCGTGAAGAGTTCTTCGAGAGTATCGACTCCTGCCGCTTCGAGCGGGTCGCCGAGATCGCAGTGGGAGAAGGCATAATCGCGCATGAAGGTGTCCCACGGCGGTAGAAACACTTGGGAAAGGAGCGATGGATCGTCACGATACCAGTCATTCGCCGAAAGGAAGACGAGAGCAGTATTTCCTGATGCGGGCACATACTGGTTCAGTGCCCGGACTGCGTGGTGATACATGTCGGTCGGTGGTATACCCCACACAGCCCCTTTGATGGTGAGTTCGGGGGCATAGTAAGGGGCGATCCGGGTCGTAAAGGCGGCGGCATGTCCTCCCTGTGAGCCCCCAGAGATGAGCACATTGCCGGCTTTTACATTGATGCCAAATATCTTCACTTCAGGTCGCTCGAGGAACTTGGGTACAGCACGTACCATGTCGAGCGAGGCGATGGCGGTCGGTTCGCCAATGAGATAGGAGTGGAGTTCAGTCGAGGGATCCCCCATGCTCTTGAGTCCAAGGTAGTCAGGAGCGATGGCGATGTAGCCGAACGAGGCGAAAAGCGCCGCGACCATTGCCGTTCCGTTGAGTTCGTCACCCGCCGAGGGGGCGCAGGGATCGCCGAGTCCCACGGTACCATGCTGTACCATGAGAATAGGTACCGTCTTACTGGTCATCGGGATGGCGATAGTGCCGGTTGCGTCGGCAGGTTGTCCTTTGTCCTGCGTTTGATAGCGGATGCGGTAGACGAGTGTGTCATACTGGGGATCACGGTGAAGGTTTACTTCGCCGTCATTTTTGAGTTGCGCCTTGATGAGGGTGAGCGCCGCCTTGCTCGTCTTGGCGATGTCCCCGACACTGCCAAACATCTGATCAACCTCGAGAATAGTTCCCATGGTGGTTGCCGGAAGCCAGTGGTAGGGGGTCATGCCGCAGAGTGCTGGTTCAACACGTGGGTCGTAGGGTGGTTTCGTGTCGCTGTCAGGCGAGTCCTCGGTGATAAGATCGTCGGCGTCGCTTACGAGTTCGTCACTCTCGAGGAGGTCTTCATCGGTGATAGGCTCATCGCTACTCTCGAACATCTCGTCGTTCTCATGCGAGTCCATACTCTCCATCATTTCCTCCTCTCCGCGGTCGGGAAGGGTGTTCTCGGTCGGTGACATATCGGCGTCCGAGGGGAAGACGATATTGGTGGATGATGCTTCTTCCTTTGTCTCGCAGCCACTTGCCACGATGAGTATGCTACTCACTGCCGCCATTACTAACCGTTGTCTCATCTTTGTCTCTCCATCGCCTCTGCGTGTTCTTACTCATTGTACGTGGAACGATGTCTAAGACAATTTTCTTTCGAATCGGAGTAGTTTTTTCTATTGACATGTCCTGCCAAGGTGATACAACCAACGAGTAGGAACACAGAGACCTTTGGGAGGAAGCGCCATGAAAAGGAGAGGCTTTTTGTTCTTCGTCTCTTTTTCCCTTCTCCTTTCCGTTGCCGGATGCACAATTGAAGAATCGGTAGTGTATTGTCTCTTCACCAGCGACTGCCTTCCTTCGGAGTACTGCCTTATTGATGGTACGCTGTTCGATGAAAACGGAGGCATAATCGGTGCATGTGTCGCTGCAGAGCCGTGCATCGGCGGTGCCTGTCCTGCTGGTTACGAGTGTGTAGACGATTACTGTAAGCCGTCAACCAATCAACCGCAGGATTATGATGCGGTATACGACGACTACACCCCCCCTCTTGACGACTATCTCCCGCCGACTGATGACTATCTTCCGCCTACTGATGATTCCTCAGTGCCGGTTGATGAAGGATGGCACCCAACCGATGACGAGACACCGGTGACGGATGACGCCCCACTGGTTAGTGACGACAGTGAGCCGGTTGCCGATGAGGATGAGCCACTAACCGACGATGAAACGTCCATCTCAGATGATTCCGTGGTAAGCGACACTGATTCTGTTATTCCTGATACTGATACCACACCGCCTGCGTTTACCGCTGCCTTCACCAGTCCTGGTGACGGTGCGCGTACCAATGTGGTACGCCCCGATCTCGTGATTACCTTCAGTCATCCGGTGGACGAGACGACGCTCGTGACGGGTGGCGGCTGTTCCGATCCCGAGTATGTGATTACCATTACCCCCACGGTGACCATCAATACCTCGTCGAGCGCTCTCTCCCCCGACGGCAAGACGCTCACCATCAAACTCTCGCAGGATCTTGCCGATGGGACCACCTACACCATCACAGTTCCCAATACCATCAAAAGTACGGGTGGCCTGTTGCTTTCCCAAACCTACTACTGGACGTTGATTGCCGACCGTACCAAACCGACTGCTCTCCTTACGACACCGAATCCCACCACCAATGTGCCGGTGGGGAGCCCTCTTGTCATCACTTTTTCCGAGGCAATGGATACGGCGAGCGTGACGCTCGGCGGATCGTTGACCATCGTCGGGTCCGGTGGTGCCCCCGCTGTCACCGGCACCCCTGTTTGGTCAGCAGACGATACCGTTCTCACGCTTCAGCCCGACAGTTTGCTCGAAACCGATACGACCTACACGGTGACACTGACGACCGCCGTTACCGATCTTGCCGGCAACACGCTGAACATGAGCGTGTTTACCTTTACGACGACCGATACGATACCGCCGGCCGTCGTCTCCACCGATCCCGCCGACGGGACGAACCCGGCGCCCGTAACACTCAAGGCGATTACCGTCACCTTCAGCGAACGGGTGATGCAAGTGAACGAAACCACCTTCACGGTGAAGAAAAACGACGATGGCACGCCGGTTATTGGTACCGTTTTGCTTGCAACCGACGGACTCACTGCCTCGTTCACCCCGGTTGCACCTTTTGCAGACAACACCGCCTACACGGTAATGCTCAACCCGGAAGGCATCACCCCCGTCATTGCCGATCTTGCGGGCAATCCGCTTGTGGGTAACAGCGGGTCATCTTATGTGTTCACTTTCACGACTGGCGCAAGCATCTGCAACGACGGGTACAAGACAGGAGCCGAAGCCTGTGATGACGGGAACAACGACGAAGGTGACTACTGTGCGGGCGACTGTTCGGCGGCGACCCAGCCACCCAACAAAGTAGTGGTGACCGCTGTCGGCGACATCAACACCAATGGCTGGTATCCCGATACCTCCATCTGCCCTGGCTACACCGATGTGTCGGGCAAAAAGTGTAGCCCCAGCAATTACGCCGAAGTTACCTTCAATTACACCATCAACGCTCGTAAAGCCTATGTCTTCTTCGATTCCGACAGCAGTGTGGTCAAGAACGGCTTCGAACTCTTCCGCGATGGTGAGGTGCTCATTAAGTATCCCGCGTCCGGCACCTATCCGAACAATGCTGAGATGCTTTGGATTCTCGATGCGAACAATCCCATTGGTGCCGTCACGCTCCGCATCCTGCCTGACGGTATCGAGTACGCGTCGTCCTGCAGCGCTGACTTTGTGCGTATTTCTGCCTGCCCCAACTTTACCCACAGTCAAATCCCCGCCTCCTGCACCCTCGAGGCGCGCTATCAGGGGACGACTCTGCCGCCTCCTGCGGTCTACCCAACCAACCACCTCATGACCCGTTTCATCTCGGATGCAGCGACCGTGTATGACGGCTTCAAACTGACGGCGAATGGAGTCCCCTACCAGACAACCCCGTTCAATAACTACACCAACAACATGGACCAGTACCTCAACATTGTCACCGACAAGCCGCCAACCACCGTTATCTTCCAAGCCTTCGAAACTGAGATGGGAGGCTACGGCTCGACCGACTACACTGGCGACTACCTCTACATCTTTAGTTGCCCATTGGTGCAGTAGGAGGGATTTTCTCGTCACCCTCCTCTCATCCTTCGAACGAAAGCGAGAAGAGGCGCTCGATCTGGCTGGGAAACTTTTTTCTCAGGAATTCGAGCCCCTGTTCTATCTGCTCGATCTTGGCGAGGCGGTGAAGATCGGTCGCTGCATTGTCTATGAGACCGAGATCGAGCAGGCGGATGATTTGGTTGCGCTTGGCGTCGAAGAAACGGGCTGAAAGAGTCTTGAGGCTCACCTGATAGAAGACGGCGTAGCGCTTTTTGATCTCCTTCCAGAATTCGTCGGTGAGTCCGTAGCGTTCGATGTGGGCAATGAGCGGTGCGATGCCGTGCATGTTAAGGGTAAAGAGCGCCTGTTCGATGTCGCTTTTGCGCGACATGAGGGGGAGAAACTCGATCAAAAGCACCTTCCACCCCTTTGGAGTTACGGTAAGTTCATTGATGTCCCCCCGCGTCTCCGTTACCTCGGTCGAAAAGAGGTACTCGAATGAAAAACGCTGGATGAGGGACGATTTGATTTCGGAGATGCGGTCGGAGACCTCGTCGGGAGACGGATTGTAGAGCATGTGGAACCGGTGTGGCGTAGGAATGATCTCGGTAAATCCCATATCGGCAAGAATACTCAGGCACGCGCGCGATTCCTCGACCGAGTCGGGACCGTCATCGAGTTGGTGAAGGATGTGTGAGTGAACGTCTATCATGAATCCCGGTGCCTCAGAAGATCACCGAGATCCCGCCGGCAAGGTTGACTGCTTTATAGGCGTTGAAGGGAAGTCCGGTTTCTATAGAGAAGGAAAAATTCGCGCGGGCGAACTTGAAGCCGATGAGAACACGATTTATGTTGATGAACTTCGTGTCGAAATAGAAAGGGTCGCCCTGAGAATCGGCATAGTACGATGCCCGATCATCGAGCGGCCAGTAACCGCCAAGACGCCCTGACCATGCCCACGAGAAGAGGTGACTGTAAGCGAAAAAGGGCATCAACTTAATCTCTTTCTTTGCAACGAAGGTCTTCGATATCTTGGCACGCAGTTCGATTTGGTGCATGTACAAGTCGTAGCCGCCGAAGAGCCCGTTGTAGCCGGTGCCGACCGAAACATCGGGCCAGTTCTTGAGTCCCTCGTTGAGCACATATTCGGCACCGAGCCCTCCCGAGAGCATTTCAGTAAGGATATAGTAGCGGATGTTGCCGTACACGACCAGCCCGAAGGAGAATCCCTTCTTTAGATGAATGTCGGCACCGTTGTAGAAAGTCGGCACCTGCATATCGGTCGGCTTGTCGTTGAGAGCATTCGTCCAGTAGCGGGAGGTGTAGTTGATGTTCGTGAAGGTGTAGCCGAAGCCCAGTTCGAATCCTTCGGCGCCGCGTGACTCGGCCTCGCCGTGGAACATCGGCGCAATGACCGCTGCAAACTGAGTTGCCATCTTCTCGAAATTTTCTTGATTGATATCTCCCTGTGTCTTTCCCGTCACGGGGTCAACGACGGTGGGGTCATTGGGATTGCCAAGATTGAACAGCATGAAATCCATTTTCTGACGCGCTTGGAGAGGGA
>Ga0129299_1000902_pt1 | contig 19783 bp, 19 predicted proteins | sample ConPoolayeCmetaG_FD_94477 | JGI IMG/M metagenome (GOLD analysis project Ga0129299, IMG submission 94477) | Hot spring microbial mat communities from California, USA to study Microbial Dark Matter (Phase II) - Cone Pool mat layer C metaG ...
GGCCTATCCCCCCTCCACCCACAACGTCCCTCCACCTGCGGCGGGGAGAACGTTACTACACTCCTCCGACATCATGCGCACTTACCGTCGCCCCCGGCATTCTCGCCGCCACGCCGTTTCTCAAACGCAGAATCTGGGTTTACGTTCGAACAAGAGCATTGCAGAGTACGGAGGCTGGTGAGTCAGCGTAGAAAGCGCGAACAGTACGCAACAGTTCGGCGAAGGCCAAATTCCTGGTGGGCACTACAGGATTTGAACCTGTGACTTCTTGCGTGTGAAGCAAGCGTTCTCCCACTGAACTAAGTGCCCATACGCTCAGAAAACATCCCACACCAAGGTGGTACTGTCAAGTCCGCCGTGCTAACCGGGTGGGAACTTATGACATCCTTGAAATTCGACCTGGATTTTGTGATTGCGACAGCACGCAGCCAATGGGCGGCGTGCGCCGGCCACTGGCTCTGCATACCGTCAGCGCAGTGAGCTCCAAAACCTTGGTTCGATGTCACCGTCTCCGGGTGTAGTAACGTTCTTTCCGAGCGAAACGAGGAGGAACATCGTCCTCCGCCCATGTCGCCAACGCAATATCTTAGTTCGCCAAACACCGGCCCTCAAAGGTCCGCGGCCGTAAACGTCAGCTCCATGTCGTCCTCCGTGTTCTGTACCCCGTCCGGTCCGGCAGAAACCAGTTTTACAAGGCGACCGTCAAACGAATATAAATAGCGGTGTTTCCACGGATCAGCTTTTAGACAATTAATGTACGGTCCGTTCCATCCTTGCACATCTGGATTGTGCACCAAAGCTTCCAGCCCTTCTGTATTCACCGGATATCGTCCACAATCCCGCCGAAAATCGTCCAAGGCAATCCGTAACACAGCCAGTTCTTTTCGAGCCACGGCAGCCGGCGGAGGTTTCTGGAGCGAGAACGTTGCCTTCTTCACACGGGCAACGAGCGCTCCTCCGAGCAACGCCATAACCATCAAGATAAACAGAACTCCCAACGGCCGGCGTCCAAAATCAAGCCCCGGGGCATAGGCAGATATCTGGCGTCTCTGCCGCTCGGCTTCGCGGGCAATCTTTTGGCGGATACGCAAACGCTCACGAGCACCAAGCGGCACGGCAGATCCGGGCAGATACATCACCTTGCCGCAATGCGGGCAGCGGGCGCCTGGTTTCTCACCAAAAATGTGCCGGCAATATGGGCAACGAAATTTCATTCCCTTTTCGTGTTTGGACCCGGATTTTTCTACCCCAGATTATTCCGCGATTGGCCCGGGGCCGGCAGCGTGCAGCCGCGCCACTGTATCTCCATAGTCCCAGCGCAGTAAGTTCCGCAACCTGGTTCGAGATCACCACCCCGGGCGTCCTAAGTTCTCCCCCGTTGCGGTAACGTTCTCCCCGGGCAGCAGTTATCTCCCTTGTAAAACATTCTTGCCGCGCCCCATTCTTGCCCGGGTGTCGTCACGTTCTCCCCGACCCCAATCTTCTCCTGGTGTAGTTACGTTCTCCCCGAGCGAAGCGAGGGGGAACGTCGTTCTCCGGTCATTTCTCAACCGCAATATCCGGGGTTAATGCCGGTCGTATGTGTATAGCCGGGACTTAAGGATCAAGATTTTCCAATGTCATCGTAGCAAAGTTTAACTTTCGATAAAAGCAATTGCGGGGCAGGCCAAGCCGGTTCTTGGTATGACAAATTCCGCCGCGCCGCGGTCGGACTTTGTAAAGAAGCGAGTTCTGTTCGCAATTGACGAACACTTCCAGCAGTTCAAATGTCTCGCCCGAGGTTTTGCCCTTTTCCCACAGTTCATTGCGAGACGTGCTCCATAGTACAAGGGACCGTGACGCTACAGCCTTTTTAAAGGCCAACTCATTGGTATAAGCCACCAGGATGACTTCTCCCGTATCCGCGTTCTGCACGGCCACAGGGATAATGTTCGGACTTTGCGCGACGCTCCGCGCCAGTTTCGAAAAATCCAGCTTCAATTCCGTACCTTCTTCAAATGGATTCATAGCGTGCCTTTCTCAATCTTTTCGGTTGATCGAAGGTAAACAAAGCACGGGGGACCACACAATGCAAGCCGCCTTTATCCCAGATTTTACCCCGGATTTTGCGTTTGAGAATTGGCAGGTATTTGTATCGTGCTGCCCGCAAAGAAGTTGAAATGCAATGCAGTTGCCCATCTTTTGCACCGAAATGTGAAAGCCACATCTGCAGAGAAAACCTGCCAATTCTCAAACGCAAAATCCGGGGTAATTTCCCCTGCGTCCCAATCCCCCGGGTGTAGTCACGTTCTCCCCGAGCGAAGCGCTGGGGCAACGTTGCTCTCCGACCCTGTTTAGAACGCAGAATCTCGGCTAAAAGGAGCCGGGCTCCTTCGCAAGATAGGCCAGAATTTCGGCGCGCACCGTTTGGGCTATCTGGCGCGCCGTCTCAGGATTTCGCGCCTCGGCCGAGATGCGGATCACGGGCTCGGTATTGGAGGCTCGTACGTGAAACCACCCGTCGTCTATCTCCACATAAACGCCATCTTGCAAATTGATCTTCAGGTGTTCGTACTTGCGCCGAACAACTCGCAAAATGGAGGTCACCCGTTCCCCGCGCACTGGCACTTTGTCCTTGACGAGGTAGTGGCGCGGAATGGCCGCGCGCAGTTCGGACACTGTTTTGCCTGTCACGGCCATGAGTTCCAGCACTAATGCCATGCCCGTGAAGCTGTCCCGGCAGGGATGAATGGCGGGAACCACCACCCCCCCATTGCCTTCCCCTCCCACCACTGCTCCGGCCGCAAGCAACGCCTGAACGACATTGATTTCGCCGATTTTTGAACGAATCACGGGACAGCTGCGCTGTTCGGCTACCCAGGCCACGCTACGGCTGGTGGACAGATGTATAGCGACCGGCCCTTTTCCGTGGCAATCGAGCACTTGCTGCACCGCGAAGGCAACGGTCAGGTCTTCACCGATGGGTTCGCCCTGCTCGTTCACGATGGCCAACCGATCGCCGTCGGGGTCTTGCGCAAACCCAACGTGACATTTATGTTCTCGAACCAGCGCGCCGAGCGTGCCCAGGTTTTCAGGGAGCGGTTCCGGCTCGCGCTCAAAAGCGCCCGTGGGCGTATCGAAACAGGTAAAAACTTCGCAACCGAGCCGTTCGAGGAAGGCACGCGTGTAGAGCGCACCCACGCCGTTGCAACAGTCCACGGCCACACGGAACTTGCGGGCACGAACGGCGGATGCATCCACGTACTGCATAATCTTGTTAAAGTGTTCTTCAGCCGGCGCTTCCAGAGTCGTGACCGGCGGAAGGCCGTCTTCGCCGACCAGCGCGAATTCTCCTTGATGGTAAATATCAAAAAGCTCATTGGCCCTTTGCGGCGAGAGGAAAAGTCCGTTCGGACCGACAAACTTCAAGGCGTTCCATTGCGGCGGATTGTGGCTCGCGGTGATTGCAATGCCTCCGCGGGCCCCCAAGAGTGGAACCAGCATGCAAATAGTCGGTGTGGGAACGATGCCTGCCAGGACTGGTTTACAGCCCGAGCTTTGGAGCCCGGCTACCACAGCGCACTCCGTAGCAAAGCCGCTGGGACGTGTGTCCCGGCCCACCAAAACAGAGCCCTGTCCCAAAAATGAGGCAAAAGCCCGTGCAAAAGCCACCGCAACTTGGGGCGTGAAGGAGGCGCCCACCACCCCACGAACACCCGAGATGCCGACCTTTAAAAATTCCTTCATTTATCAACCAGAATTTTCCAATTGGCCCGAGGGCGGCAAATGCGCGGCGCGACGGGCACCGCTGTATTTCCATACTGCCAGTGAAACCAGTTCTGGAACCATTTCCAAATCAACTTTCCCAAGTGCATTCACGTTTTCCCAAAACCCTATCTCTCCGTGGTGCGTTCTCCCCGAGTCTGACGAGAGGGAACGTTTTTTCTTCCGCCATTTCTCAAAAACAAAATCCGGGTTCAACCGCCGCAGCCCCGCGCACCGAACCGAGTCCGCCGCTCGGAAAACTCCACGGCCGGCTGCACCTTCAACCTCCCCCGGCTTACAATTCCTGCTCCAACAGCCGCGCCACCGTCGAGGCCCGGTCCTCAGCTCTCTGACGGCAACGGGATTCCGAGATTATGCGAATCATCGGCTCCGTCTGCGAGGCGCGCAGGTGCAGCCAGCCGTCTTCCCAGTCAAGCCGAATGCCGTCGGTCATGTCCATCCGCCCATCCTCCATCCAATCGCGGCGCGTCTGGAGCGACTCCAATGCGCGATAGCAACGCCGCGGTGGGCCGTACACTTGGCGTTTCACGATATGATACCGCGGCAGCCTCAACAGCAATTCAGACGCTTTCTTGCCGGTTTGAGCCATGGCTTCAAGGATGAGACCCGCCATGAGAAAACCATCGAAGGCGCGACTGAACGCGGGCAGCGCCACGCTGCCATTGCCCTCGCCGCCGATCAGGCCATCCTCATCAGCCAGCGCCGCCATCACATAGGCCTGGCCGACCGGCGTCTTGACCACCCGCGCGCCGTGGGCTTGCGCGATGTCGTCCACCGTTCTGGTAGTACAGCAATTCGTAACCAGCACGCCGGTACGTTTTGCCAGCACGTGGTTGGCGATCAGCGCAAAGGTATATTCTTCGCTAGCCGTCTCGCCCTCCTCCGTGACAATCGCGAGCCGCCCCATATCGCTGCTCGCCACAAACCCGATATCGCCGCGCACAGGTCTGATTATCGCTGCCACTTGCTTCGCGTTGCGCGGCCGCGGTTCCGGGTCGTGGGCCGTGTATCCTGACTCCTCAGCATTGATTGCGATCAAGTTCAGTCCCAGCCGCTCTGCAAGAGGCTGGAGGAAACGGCAACCGGCGCCGTTGACGGGGTCGAATACCACCGTAAATTTTCTTGTGCGGATGGCCGGGGTATCCAGACGATACTCCAGGGCGTCAAAATAAGGCTGCGTGAAGTCCGTCACGACCCGCACGCTCCCCTGCCGGTTCCAAGGCTGGCGAAGAAAATCGCGGGCATGAAAGATGTCCAGCACGGTTTCGCCTCCCAGCGGCTCGATGAACGCGCCCGAAGAACCGATCAGGCTGAGCGCATTCCATCCAACACGGGTATGCCCCGCGGAAATGGAAACGGCGCCCGCGGCGCCGTAGCGCTCCACCGAAAATTGCAGGAGGGGTGTTGGGCAAACACCAAAGTCCAGCACCTCGCAGCCCGTGGAGACCAGACCGGCAATCACCGCATAGCTGAGCATGGGACTGGAAGTCCGGGTGTCGCGACCGACCAAAACCCGTCCGCCCTGTACAAACGTGCCGAAGGCCGAGGCCAAATCAAGCACGACCTCGGGCGTCAACGATTCGCCGACGAATCCGCGAATTCCGAAACTCGCCAGCCGTAATGTCTTCATCTGGGCGGGAAATGCTTTTTGCAGCCACGCGGCTCAATCTGACGTAAAATCGGAATATATACCCAAACCCTATTCGAAGCAACCCCAACCGAAACCGCATGCGCGTAGCCTATAGCCTTGACACACCCAGCGGCGTTTGATATTTGCGCGCGCTTGTGTCCACGCATGCCGACAAGCTCTGGGTAAAAGCGCCCGCCAAAGTCAACCTGTTTCTGGAAGTGCTCCGGAAACGGCCCGACGGCTACCATGACATCCGCAGCATTCTCGTGCCGGTATCGCTTTGGGACGTGCTGCGGGTGGAGCGAACCGACGGCGAAATCGAGACCATAATTGAAAGTCTGGACATGACCTTGCTCGAAGGTTCGGACCATGTCGAAGAGGGACTGCTTGCCGGCCTTGATTCGGGGGAAAATCTCGCCACGCGCGCTGCCCAGACGTTGAAGGCGGCAACCGGATATGCCGGGGGAGCGCGTATTTTTTTGCGTAAACGAATTCCGATCGGCGGCGGAATGGGCGGAGGCAGCGCTGACGCCGCCGGCGCGTTGGCAGCCTTGAACCGCCTCTGGCAAACCAATCTGTCGCCGGAAGCAATTTGTCGGATTGGGGCGCGGGTTGGCTGTGATGTTCCAGCCATGGTCGCCGGCGGCGCCGTATGCGTGGAGGGGATAGGCGAGAAACTCACGCCACTAAGAGTCCCCACGGAACCGGCGGGGTCAGGGTGGTGGCTGGTGCTGCTGAACCCGGGATTCGGCATTGCGACGCGCGATATTTACCGCCGCTGCAGCCCGTCCTTGACTTTTGAAGATAATCGGTTTAACAAAATGATGGCTGCGTTGGAGGAAGGCAGCGTGGCGGCCGCAGCGGAGGCGCTGTTCAACGGGTTACAGCTGACAGTCGTGCGCAAGTATCCCTTGATCGGCATCCTGCTGGAAGCTATGCAGGCCGCAGGGGCGCTCGGCACTCTCGTTTCGGGCAGCGGCGCCACCATTTTTGGTCTGGCGCGAGACGAAGAGCATGCCCGTCGCATTGTCTGCAACCTGCGGGCCGCAGTGGAAATGCCAACGTGGCTGGCGGTTGTCAAGACTCTGCCCGATGGTGTAATGGTAGCACATGGCCCTTTGGAGGCCTGAGTCTAGGTTCGAGTCCTAGTCGGGCAGCCAGCACAGGATTGTTTGCGTGCTGTTGAAAAACACGGTGTTGAAACACGAAACTGCTCGAAGGGCAATCACAAAGAAGCGTACCGGAAAGAACAGAAGGCCTTTTTTCGAACTGGAAGGGACTGCCCGGCGCGCGGCGTCCGCTTGGTTACGGGAGGCTTGCCGTAAGGAGAGGTTATTATCCACCGGCGGGCGCGCGCCGCGGAGGGACTGGTGTCGGGCCAATCGTAAAATCTCGATCTAAAACGCAAATACGGCAAAGTTTGGCACATGCGCATTTTTTCTGGCAATTCCAATCCTCAACTGGCCGCAAAAATCGCCAGTTATCTGAAGACCACCTTAGGCGAAGTTGAAATCACCCGCTTCCCGGACGGCGAAACTTTCGTAAAGATCAAGGAAAACATCCGCGGTCGGGACGTGTTCATCGTGCAATCCATTTGCCGGCCGCCCAATGAGAATCTGATGGAACTGCTGATCATGATTGATGCGGTGCGTCGCGCTTCCGCCGCACGGATCACGGCGGTCCTGCCCTTCTACGGCTACGCGCGGCAAGACCGCAAAGATCAACCGCGGGTGCCGATAACTGCCAAGCTCGTTGCCAATCTGCTTGTGGCGGCCGGTACCGGAAGGCTGTTGACCGTCGATCTCCACGCTCAGCAAATCCAAGGTTTTTTCGATATTCCGGTTGACCATCTTTACGCGGCACCTATCATTGTCCGCTATCTGAAAGAAAAGCAAATTCCGGATCCCGTAATTGTCTCGCCCGACACCGGGGGTGTAAAGGCCGCATATGCCTACTCGCAAATGCTCGGATGCGGCCTGGCCATTGTGGCCAAGCAGCGTCGTAATGCGACTTGTGTCGAGGCGTTGACTCTGGTGGGGGATGTGGAGGGATGCACGGCAATCATGGTGGACGATCTCGTAACCACGGGCGGTACCCTTGCGTCTGCGACCGAACTGTTGCGGGCTCACAAGGTGCGCGATGTGTACGCGGCCGTGACCCATGTGCCCATCACCGAGGTGGGAATCAGCCGGTTGAAAGCGTCAGGGATCAAGGAACTGGTGACCACAGATACAATTCCTCTGGGCGATACGGGTGGTCTCCCTGTCAAGGTGCTTTCAGTAGCAGAACTTTTGGGGGAGGCCATCCTCCGAATTCACAACAACCAGTCGGTCACCTCTCTGTTCAGGATGTGATTGCAGCAGGAGAAAATCATGGCAAAACAGATAAAATTGACAGCCACAGCACGCACGGTTTCAGGCTCCGCCGCGGCGCGGCGGCTACGCCGGCAAGGACTGATTCCCGGCGTCCTCAACGACGAGCACGGCCGGGCCACGATGATCCAACTCAACCGCCACGACTTCGAGATGATGCTGCATGGCCATGCCAGCGCCAATTTGATCATTGATCTCGAAGTCGATGGCACCCAGCCCAAAAAGGTGCTGTTGAAGGATGTCCAGCACGACTTCGTCACGGGCGACATTCTGCACGCTGATTTTCTCGAGGTCTCGATGACCAAGAAAATGCGCATCAGCGTACCGGTCAGACTGGTGGGCGAGCCGGTCGGCGTGGCGCAAGAGGGCGGCGTTCTGGAACATCCGCTTCGGACGCTAGAGGTGGAATGTCTGCCGGGCGATTTGCCCGAAGAAATTGTCGTCGACGTTTCCCGCCTGAAGATCGGCCAGAGCCTGCTCGTGCGCGATCTCAAAGTCGACGCCAAGGTGACAATCGTGACGTCGGGCGACGCGCCCGTGGCCAGTGTGTCCGCGCCGCGCGCTGAGGAAGTTCCGCAGGCGGCGGAGGCGGCCGCAACGGCTGAAGGGCCGCAGGAACCGGAATTGGTGGGCGCGAAGGGCAAGGCGCAAGAGGAAGAGTCCGAGGAAGCGAGTCCGGAAGTCGCGCCAAAATCAAAAGAACCGGCGAAAGAAAAGTCCAGACAAAAGTAAAGGGGTGCGCGCCGCAGCGTGAAGATTGTTGTCGGCCTGGGAAATCCTGGCAAGCAGTACCAGGACACGCGGCATAACGTGGGGTTTGCCGTCGTGGAAGCTCTGGCAAAGCAGTTGCCGGGCAATTTGCGACGAAGCTGGCGCTTGCAAGCCCGCATAGGCAAGACCGAGCGGCATGGACAGCCTGTTTGGCTGGTCGAGCCTCTGACGTACATGAACAACAGCGGCAGGGCGGTGGCGGCGGTGTTGCGGGCCGCCCGAGCTGGAGCCGATAACCTGGTGGTGGTGCTCGACGATGCTGATCTGCCTGTGGGCCGGCTGCGAATTCGCCGCAGCGGAGGGAGCGGCGGACATAAGGGTTTGGCTTCCATCATCAGCTTTTTGGGAACAGAGGCTTTCACGAGAGTACGCATCGGGATCGGACACAGTGCCGCAGGCGGGTTGATCGAGCATGTATTGCAGCCTTTCTCGGCCAGCGAGCGCGAACGGATGGCAGTAGTGATTGACCAGGCGGCACAGGCCGTGTTATGTATTATTGATTCCGGAGTAGAAGAGGCGATGAACCTTTTCAACGGATGGGTTGGACCGTGGGAACGTTCGTCCGCGGCGCCTTCCCTCTAATGACCAACGGACAAAAAGTTAGGAGGGCGCACGGCGAGCCCGGCGCAGGAGAGTGATGTCGAAAACGTATCAGGCACTGTTCATTTTTCCGGCGTCCCTCAAGGACGACCGCATCAGCGAACTGATGGCAATCATCAAAGGGGAAATAGAAAGATTCAAAGGGGCGATTCTGAATTCGGAGTTGATGGGCAAACGCACCTTTGCACGCCGTTTGAAGAAGCTGGATGCCGGCTACTATGCAAAAGTCATTTTTCAAGCCCCGCCAGACGCCATCGCACCCCTGCAGAGCCGTTTCAAACTGGTGGAGGACATCTTCCGGGTACAGATCGTGAATTTGCCGGCCGGGTCGCCCAGGCCGGCGGCTCAACCCGCCGAGGCCGCGGCGGTTTCGCCACAAGGAGAGGAACGACAACATGGCCAGTCTTAACCGCGTTATCTTGATGGGCAACCTGACCAAGGATCCCGAGGTGCGTTTCACCCCGGCAGGCACGGCCGTGGGCGACCTGCGGTTAGCCGTCAATCGCAAATTCAAAACTGCCGACGGCCAAAACCGTGACGAAACCTGCTATGTGGGCATTACCGTGTGGGGCCGGCAGGCGGAAACTTGCGCGGAATACCTGCGCAAAGGTTCCTCCGTGCTTGTCGAGGGGCGCCTCAAGTATGACGAATGGGAAAAAGACGGACAGAAATTGAGCCGGCTGTCCGTGGTCGCCGAGCGCGTTCAGTTTCTCAGCGGCGGCGCGCGCGAGGCGGAGCCGCGCGAGCCAGCAACGGCCGACCGCGAAGAAAACTCGGCACCGGAGGAGCTTCCTCCTCGAGAACCCACCACGGCAGACAGCACGGCGAAGAGTGATGATGACGATCTGCCCTTCTAACGAAGCCGGTCGCCAACACAGTTATAAAAGACAAAAATTCATAACCCGACAACGATGAAACCTGAAAAAAACAGCAAGAAAGCCAGGACGCGAGGAGAAGAAAGTTTTGCCAGAAAGCGTTTCATGCGCGCTGAAGGCATACGGGAAATAGACATGAACGATCCCGAGTTTCTTCGCCAGTTTCTGACCGAGCACGGCAAAATCCTGCCGGCGCGGATGACGGGACTCTCCGCGCAGCAGCAGCGGAAGGTTAAACGGGGAATCCGCCGGCTGCGCGTCATGGGACTTTTGCCGTAGCGTCATGGCCCCTCTCTCGGGGGACGCCAGAGGCGTGAGCGGTTATCACGGTGCAAGCGAGGAAGGCAATGGCAACAGAAGTGATTCTAATGGCAGACGTGGCTAACCTGGGAGCAGAAGGCGATGTGGTCACAGTTTCCGATGGTTATGCCAGGAACTATCTCTTTCCGCGCAAGCTGGCCGCGCCCGTGACAGAAGCAACCCGCCGGCGGCTTGCCAAGATTCGTATCGAGCGGGAAGCCGCCCGTCGAATGCAGCTTGAAAAAGCCAGGGAACTGGCCGCCCGCCTCGCAAAGGTCTCTTGCACTATTCCCGTGAAGGCGGCCGAAAATGAAAAGCTTTACGGATCGGTCACAGCAGCCGACATCGCGGAAGCTCTTAAAAAACAGGACATAGAAATAGACCGTCACTGTTTGGTGCTCGACTCGCCTATCAAGGCCCTTGGCATCTACGACGTCAAGGTCAAACTTCATCCCGAAGTCGAGACCTCCATCAAGGTCTGGGTCGTTGAGGAATAGCCAGCATGGCCAACGAAGCGGTGTCTTCTGTCACGGCCGCGCGGACTGAACGGATCCCGCCGCATAGCGAAGAAGCCGAGATGGGAGTGCTGGGCTCCATTTTGCTTGACGCTGCGCGGGTAATGGATCTGTGCATCGAACAACAGCTCTCCCCCGATTCATTCTACCTGTCGGCCCACCGCCTCATCTACGAAACCATGTTGGAGATGGTTAACCAGGGCGCCGCCATCGATCTGCTCACCGTTACCGACCGGCTGCGCGCCGCCGGAAAGCTCGACGCCGTGGGCGGCAGCCTCTATCTCGATCGGCTGGTCGATTCTACCCCGACCGCCGCCCATGCCGAGTACTACATTGACATCGTCCGTCAGAAGCACCTGCTGCGCTGCATTATCGCCTGCGCGCGCGAGGCCGAAAGCGCCTGTTTCGAATCCGATGAAAGCGCCGACTTGGTTCTGAGCAAGGTGGAACAGTCCTTCATGGATATCACCGAAAGGCAGCACGGCTTCGTGGCCTCGTGGCCGGAAGCCATCAAAAAAACCATGGAGCACATCGAGCGCATCCTCTCCAGCCGACGCGGCTTGACGGGTCTTTCCACCGGCTTCATCAACCTCGATCGGATCCTGCAAGGCCTGCGGCCCGGCGAGATGATTGTGCTGGCGGCGCGGCCCTCCATGGGCAAAACATCGTTGGCCATGAATATTGCTGAACATGTCGCGCTGGGGCATAACGACCCCGACCGCCGGGGACATCCTGTGGGGGTTTTTAGCCTGGAAATGTCGCACGAAGCCCTGGTATTGCGGATGCTCTGCAGCCACGCGCGGGTGTCCGCCCACAAACTGGCTGAGGGTTACGTGTCCTCCGCCGAGTTTCACGGGAAACTGACGCAGGCGGCCTCAATCTTGAGCAAAGCGCCGATCTTTCTCGACGACACCGGCGGGCTGGACATCATGGAGTTACGGGCGCGCGCACGGCGCATGAAAAAGAAACACAATATTGAGCTGATCGTCGTTGACTACCTGCAACTGCTCCACTCCAAGGAGTACGCCAAACAAGGCAAACAGATCGAGACCGCCCATATCTCCGGCAATCTCAAGGCCATGGCCAAGGAATTGCGCATCCCCGTGCTGGTCCTCAGCCAGTTGAGCCGCGCCCCGGATCAGCGCGACAAACTCGGCAAGCCCAAACTCTCGGACTTACGCGATTCCGGCGCAATCGAGCAGGATGCCGACGTAGTGTGCATGCTGCGCCGCCCCTGTAAGTATCCGGACGACGAAGCCGCCGAGGATGAAACCCTCGCGATAGTGGACGTGGCCAAACACCGTAACGGCCCGACCGGCGAGGTGGAACTCAATTTCTTTGAAGAATTCACTCGCTTCGAGGACCGCCTGCGCGGCGTGGATGACCTGGGGTCTGCAGCCCACTTCAACGGCGCACAGGACAATGGGGGGGCCGAGTGATGGCCAAACCAGCCCTCGTCGCCGCCCTGGCCCTGGTGCTGGCAAACGGCGCGGCGTCGCCAGCGCCTGCGGCCGAACGTCCACCCGTTGTCACCGCGGTGCGTGTCGAAAACCTGGGTGGCGGCCCCATGGATCAAGCCTTCATCAAAGCCCATATCTCCGTGCGGCCGGGTAAACCGCTTGATCAGGCGGCCATCTCGAAAGACCTCCGCCAACTGCTGGCCACGGGCCGCTTCTCCAAAGTCAAGATAGTCAGCCAACCGGCCGGCGACGGAGTCTGCGTTGTGTACCGCGTCAAAAACAAACTCAAACTCGGCGAACCGCTCCACATTGTGGGAGCCCGCCATTTCCGAGAAGAAAAAATCCGCGACTGGATAGACCTCAAACCGGGAGACTTGGTGGATGATCAGATCATCGGAACACGTGTACAGAAAGTGCTGCGCGAGTACCGCGAGGACTCTTACCCCGATGCGGCCATTACCTGGACAATCACCGAAAAGGACCCCGCGTTGGGCGTGGCCACTGTGACGCTGCGGGTGACAGAGGGCCAACGTGCCCGGATCCGCGCGGTCACCTTCAGCGGCAATACAGTGTTCCCTGCAGGTGAGCTGCGCAAGACGCTGAAGCCGCCCCCCTGGTGGAACGTTTTTCGCTGGTTTTCGCGGGACCGTTATGAGCGCGACGCCGTCGAAGAAGCTCGCGCGGAAATCCGCGCACTCTACCTCGACCGCGGCTACCTGGATGTCGAAGTTGATCAGCCTCAGGTCGGGACCGACCAGGCCGGCCGGGTGTATGTGCGCTATAACATCCACGAAGGCCCGGCTTACCGGCTTGGTCGCATCCAGCTTCAAGGTGTCACGCTTTTCCCGGAAACGGAAGTACGCAAAGTGATCAAAGTCAAAACCGGCGACGTCGCCGGCCGCGCCGCGATTCAGGAAGCGGCGAACGCCGTGCAGGATTTTTACGGCAGCCGGGGCTACGTGGAATCCAGCGTGCGACCGGTGCTGCACCCCGATCCGAATTCGGGCCGCGTGGACGTGGATTTCGTGATTACCGAAGGCCGCCTCGTCTATATCCGCAACATTATTATCCGCGGCAACGCCCGCACCCGCGACAAAGTGATCCGCAGAGAAATCCTCGTTGCTCCCGGTGAGATTTTTAACGAGGTCAAAGTGCGACAGAGCGAGCGCATTCTGTCCAATCTCGGTTTCTTTTCCTCTGTTCGGAGCACTCCGCTTACCACCGAGCTTGAAGACCATCGCGACCTCGTGTTCGAGGTCGAGGAAAAACAAACCGGACAATTCATGGTCGGCGGGGGTTTTTCCAGCGTCGACCGCATAACAGGCTTTGTGGAACTTACCCAGGGAAACTTCGACCTTTTCGGGTGGCCTTATTTCACCGGAGGAGGCCAGAAACTGAAGCTCAGCTCGCAGTTCGGCTCGCGGCGTAAACAATACGGCATATCTTTCGTCGAGCCCTGGTTCCTAAATCGCAAGCTTTCGCTCGGCGTGGATCTCGACCGCACCGAAATCAAATACTCCGATTACCGCATTGAACGTACCGGCGGCGGCGTTACCCTCGGCAAAGCTCTCCCCGGACCGAACCGCATCAGCCTGGGCTACCGCCTGGAAAAGGCCCGAACGCATGGTCTCGCGGATACCAACCTTTACTACTACACGGACGGCTCCGGCGATGAATACCGCTTCCAGGAAGAAGACCGCACGAAGAGTACGCTCACACTGACTTGGACCCATGATACCCGCAATCGCCCGTTCCTGCCCACCCGCGGAAATCTTACCCGCGTTTTCGGATCGGTTTCTGGAGGCCCGTTGGGGTTTGACACCGACATTTACAACGTTGGTTTCAATTGCGTTCAGTATTTTCCGCTTTGGTTTCAGCATGTGCTGAGCCTCCGCACCCGCTGGGAAGTCGTGGATGCCTACGGCAACACCGAGGAAGTGCCATTGAGCGACCGGCTGTTCGTCGGCGGCGGACGCACAATCCGCGGCTATGATTATCGTGAGGTCGGTCCCAAAGTCGTGCCTGTTGACCCGCGTGCCGCCAGCCGCCGTTACCGCCCCGTAGGCGGCCGCAGTCTCGCGATGGCCAAAGCCGACTACAGTATTCCACTGGTGACGCCTTTACGGCTGGCTGCTTTTTTCGATATTGGCAACGTATGGCGGGACGTGTACGATTTTGACTTGAGCAATTTGGCGTCCAGTGCCGGCGTGGGGCTTCGGTTTGATATTCCGGGGTTCCCCATCGCAATTGACCGCGCTTGGCCGGTGCACAAAGATAGCGACCTGACGGATGAAGACGCTTGGGTTTTCTGGATAGGATTCGAGTACTAAATCAGTGAAACCGGCCGACACCCGAGCAGACAAAAGGAAACACACCATGAAAGCGAATTTGGGAATTACGGCGTTCATACTTTTGGGGATAGCGGTGTCCGCGACTGCCGCCGCTGGCGGCGGATTGGAAGGCAAGATCGCAGTCCTTGACATGGAACAGGTTATGGGAGCCCATCCCGAAACGCGGCTCGCCGAGCAACTGCTGCAAAGCCAGGCTGATGAATATGAGGCCGAGAAAGACGCCATGCTTGCCAAGTTCGAACGTCTGAAAGAAGAGTTTGAAGCGGCCCGTGACGCCTTGGACAACAAGGCGCTCAGCGATGGCGGCCGCGCCCGAAAGCGTCAAGAAGCCGAAAGCAAATTCAATTTGTTGCGCGATTACGACCGCGAGTTGCGCCAGACGACCCTGTTGCGTCAGAAGCAACTCATGGACCGCAAGCGCCGCATGCGGGAACGCATCATCAACAAAATCCGCGAAGTCGTGAAAAGTTACGCTACCGAAAAAGGCTTTCTGCTTGTGCTTGACTCAGGAGTGAGTCTCGACGACCCCGGCGCCGTGCTGTACGCCGCTCAGGCACTCGACATCACCGACGATATTCTGAAAATTGTCGCCGCCCAAAAAGCGAATCGCGACGAGTTGAAGGAAATCATGCAAGCCCGGGAAATCGGCGAAACACAAAAAGCAAAACGCGCAGAAGACCTTTCAGAACCGAAACAATCGGAATACTTGATAAAAGAACGGTCTGAATCTGAGGAATCCAGCGGACCGGATTCCCCGCTCGGCAAATAGCGAATGACAGGTTGCGCGTGCGTGTTACCGTCGCTGAAATAGCTGCTAAAGTAGGGGGTGTGGTCGAAGGTGACGGCGCCCAAATCGTCACCGGCCTAGCCGGCCTCAAGGAGGCCAGACCGGGTGACGTAACCTTTTTGGGCAATCCTCGGTATGCCCGTCTGCTGGAAACAACCACGGCCACGGCGGCACTCGTGGCGCCAACATGGCGCGGAACTTGCCGCTGTGTCTTGATCCGCGTCCCTGATCCCGACCGGGCTTTTACGAAACTCGCCCTGATACTGGCTCCCCAGGCGCCGTCATGTCCGCCGGGCGTACACCCGACAGCAGTCGTCGCGCCGGGGGCGACGCTCACCTCAGATGTAAGTATCGGTCCCTATTGTGTGATCGAGTCTGAGGTCAGAATCGGCGCGCGCACGGTCGTAATGGCCGGGTGCTATCTCGGATACGGTACGCAGGTAGGCGAGGATTGCCGCCTCTATCCCCACGTGACTACCCGCGAATTCACACGCATCGGCAACCGCACGATCATTCATAACGGCGCCGTGATCGGCAGCGATGGCTTCGGCTATACCAACGAAAACGGCGTCTGGCGTAAAATCCCACAGGTGGGCGTGGTGGAAATCGGCGACGACGTGGAAATCGGCGCCAATGTCACTATAGACCGTGCTCGTTTCGGCAAAACCGTCATCGGCCATGGTGTCAAGATTGATAACCTGGTGCAGGTCGCTCATAACGTCCGCATCGGGGACCACACGGCCATTGCCGCCCAGGCCGGCATTGCCGGAAGCGCCACAATTGGCCGCCACGTGCAGATCGGCGGTCAGGCAGGAATTACCGGCCACATCTCCGTCGGCGACCACGCCGTCATCGGGGCTCAATCAGGAGTCAGCAAAGACACGCCGCCGGGCGCGGTGGTTTTTGGCACGCCGGCAATGCCGCTGGACAAATCGAAAGAGATCCACGCCCACATCATGCGGCTGCCTCACCTCAAACAGCGGATCACTGAAATCGAAAAGAAACTGGCGGCATTTCAGCCGCCCGGGGAGGACTTGTCACAGGAAGCATGAACCCGGATTTTGTGATTGACCCGAGTGCGGCAGATGCGCGGCGGGAGACGCGCCGCTGTATTCCCATACTGCAAGCGCCTCGCAACAAAGCGGATGCCGCGTTCCGGACAATCCCTCGCGGTTTGAGAAATGGCCTCTTTGCCCCATTCTCCGTATTCACTTTTTTATGTTTGTTCGTTCAAATCACACAGCGTCCAAAGACCATGTTTTGCCGACAGGTCAGGCAACCCGGCCATTTCTCAAACGCAAAATCTGGGAAGCAAGATTCTGCAATTGGACCGACCGAGCCAAGGCGCGGTGCGCGAAGCGCCGTCACCTGTTCATACTGCCTGCGTCCCGCAACCACGCGGGTGCCGCTCGGGGCAATCGCAAAATCGCAGCTCGACATGTTATTTAACTGGACCATTTTTCAAAGACAAACGCCGCTATGAAAATTCTGGTTACAGGACTGGCCGGCTATATCGGCAGCGTGGCCGGCGAACTTCTGCTTGACGCCGGCCATGAAGTAATTGGCTTCGACAATCTGGAACGCGGCCACCGTCTTGCGATAGACCCGCGGGCCAGACTTTACGAAGGCGATCTGCTCGACCGGGAGCGTATTTTCAATGTTATGCGCGAGGTCCGTCCCGACGCCGTTATGCATTTTGCCGCCTACGCGCTGGTCTCGGAATCCATGACCCGGCCGGAACTTTATTTCCGCAACAACATCGTTGGCTGCGTAAATCTGGCCGATGCCATGCTCAGCGTCGGGGTCGGACGCATTGTCTTCTCTTCGACCTGCGCCACTTACGGCGAACCGGAAACCATGCCGATCACGGAAACAACGCCTCAGAAACCGACCAACCCCTACGGAGAATCCAAGCTCGCCTGCGAAAAAATGCTGCTATGGCTCCACCGCTTGCACGGAATAAACGTAGTCATTCTCCGCTATTTTAACGCCTGCGGTGCCTCCGAACGCTACGGCGAAGACCACGATCCGGAAACCCACCTGATCCCCATCGTCCTGCAGGTGGCGTTGGGACAGCGGCCCCGCGTGCCCATGTATGGCGATGACTATCCCACTCCGGACGGTACGTGCATTCGTGACTACGTCCATGTGTCCGATTTAGCGCAAGCTCATATGCTGGCGCTGACGGCGAAAACCAGCGACGCCTTCAATCTCGGCATAGGACACGGCTACTCCGTCAAGGAGGTCATCGAAGCCGCCCGCGCGGTAACTGGTCATCCCCTGCCTGTGGAAGTCATGCCGAGGCGCCCGGGTGATCCACCGCGCCTCGTGGCCGCCGCGGAAAAAGCGCGCTTAGAGCTTGGCTGGACTCCGCGTTTTACCGACCTGAAAGCGATTATTGAAACCGCCTGGAAGTGGCACCGCTCTTATCCGCGCGGCTATGGTAAGTGAGTCTGTGGCATTTTTCGTCCCACTAGATGATCTCCTGCTACAGGTGTCCCCGGTAAGCACAGAAAGTGCCAGACAGCGTGCCGATTGTACCCGGATTATACCCGATTTTCGACACGTCCGACTGCCGCCGTTTCGCGGAGCGCGTGCCGCACATCTGTCCCGCTCGGGCCACCTGTCAAAAGGGAGCCGTATAGCTGACAGTGAATGATGATTCTCAAAGTGCGCGCTTTTTAGATTGAAGCCGAAGCTACAACATGGGTAGCCTGACCGTGGTTTTATTGCCAATCATTGGAGAGGTGGCTGAGAGGCCGAAAGCGGCGGTTTGCTAAACCGTTGTACCGGCTCAAACTGGTACCGAGGGTTCGAATCCCTCCCTCTCCGCCAATTTGAAATCCGGCGATTTTCGGCTAACGACGGACCAAGGGGCCGGGAGTAAAAAATCTTGTGTATGAATGTAGGATGAGGAGATGAAAACGAAGATGAACAGGGAAGATCGGGATGAACAGAAACATCAGGACAGGGAAAGGGCGGCCCGTCGTGAGATGGAGGAACCGGTCACTTTCCCCGGTGCACAACGGTGCAACGCGCAAATGGGTGGGATACCGCATCTTCCTCTCCTCTCAACCTCGAAACGCACCAAGGGAACTTGCGTCGTGTCGGGCAGGCGTCGCCCAATCCGACTTCCCATAGTTCGGTCACATCGTAGTGTTACAGTCCACTTGCTGAACTCGCTGGAGCCAGGTGCTTGTCGAATCGCGGACCGAGCCTTGCCCAAAGTGTCGGCAACTTCTCCGACCATCGGGCTACAAGTTTCTCAGACGTCGGAACCTCGCGTTTGCCCACAGAACCAGAAACCGAGCACTACGAAAACCAGCCGCGTTGGCCAGTGAAGTCCACGCCGGGTTGTACGCAGTGTGCTTCGCGCTCTCGAACGCCTCGCCACATCCTATGCCACCGAAAGAGCTGATCGCGCTGCAGAGCCGGGAGCGGCTTGGTCGCCGGAGCCAGAGGCAAGGGAGCGCACGGCGGGAAAGGCTCTCGGCCCAGGCCATCGTCCTCGGCAGGCGGTCTCCGCCAGCGCAGACTCCAGGGTGTTCTGCGTTCCGTTTTCGCAACGCGATGGCGCTACCGATACCGACATGGAACGATGGGCATGTACGAGCACGTGTACGAGGAAGGGATGAAAGAACGGCTTCCAGCCGCTGGAGAGACGCCCTCCACCGCGTCCCGATCGGGTCGGGGTGGAACCCGACCCTCCATCGTTGACGCCCTTGGAGGGACGGCTTCCACGCCGTCCCGATCCGCCTCCAGGACGTGGAGCCACGGGTGGCATTGGGCAGGAGACGGAAGAAGTCCCGCACGACGCGCGAGTCCGGTGAGTCTTCGAGGCGATCCCAGGCGAACCAGGATGGCGTTCCGTAAAGATTCATGACGGAACGTAGAGTCCTGCACAACGCCTCCCCGTGTCCAAAGGCGGATGGTCTAAAAGAATGCAGTTTTTTGCGACCGGACGGATGGACGGTGAGAAACTCGGCAGGTTTGAGCGGAAGGTTGCGGTAAGACCGTTTTCGGCATCCAAGTCTTGCCGGATGCTGAAGACCTCATCCGGAACAGCGCAATCGCCTATTGCCTCAAGCCAAAAAGACACCATGGCAGATGGAGGAAGGAGCCCCCGCCCGGGGGGACGGGGCGCTCGCGCCGCGCGAACCCCTCCAGCCTCAGGCAACATGTCTGGCCCCCTTTCGAAGCAACCGGCGGATGAGCTGTAGTCCCGGATTCTGCGTTTGAGAATTGGCAGGTATTTGTATCGTGCTGCGCGCAAACAGGTTGAAATGCAATGCAGTTGCCCATCTTTTGCACCGAAATGCGAAAGCCACATCTGAAGAGAAAAGCAGCCGATTCTCAA
>Ga0129299_1000904_pt1 | contig 19776 bp, 20 predicted proteins | sample ConPoolayeCmetaG_FD_94477 | JGI IMG/M metagenome (GOLD analysis project Ga0129299, IMG submission 94477) | Hot spring microbial mat communities from California, USA to study Microbial Dark Matter (Phase II) - Cone Pool mat layer C metaG ...
CGCAGATGTGCGGCGGCAGCCCGGTTGGGACGATAACCGATCTGCCGGAAAAAGTTGCAAGCGGCGATGTGGCCGGCGCGCTGAAAATACTGAATCAACTGTTGCTCGCCAGAGAATCCGAGGGGGCCATATTATACCGATTGAAAGACTACTTCTTGAAATTGAATCTGGCCAAATCATCAAACATGCCATCCTTGGCTTTAGCCAGAGCGTTAGGTTATGGGGAATCATTCGTTGCCTATGCGGAGAAATTGCGGAAAATCACTGCGAAAATGTCTCAACGTTCCATAACCGAATGTCTTCATACGATTTACGAATGCGAAATCGCCCTGAAATCCGGTCGGGTAGCCAAAGACCAGTTGCTAAGGCAGTTCATCTGCCGACTCAATCAGGCGATTAAATCCGGGAATAAAAAGCAGGCAGAGGTGTATTAAGTAATAGATAGCGGTGAATCTATGGACGAGCCGGTCATGATGAATGATGAAGATCAGCCGGTCATCAAACGGGTTTTGGACGGCGATATCAAGGCGTTTGAGTTGCTTGTGCGCAAGTATCAGCAGAAGGTGTACTTCGTCGCCCTGCGGATGACGAAAAGCCATGATCTTGCCGACGAGCTTGCTCAAGAAAGCTTCGTCAAGGCATATCTGGCGTTGCGGAGCTTCAAGCAAGGCAGGAGTTTCTATACTTGGCTATATAGGATAACGGTCAATCACGTGCTGAATTATATCAAGCATGCCAGGTTTTCCGTATCGCTGGATAACCCGGGGAATCGAGTGTTTCTCGAAAATATTCCGGAAAGCCCCGATCAGCTTGACCGCCTTGTCGGCCGGGAGGAGCTTGATCTGTTCAAAAAAGCTCTTGATGAGCTGCCGCCGAATCAGCGATTGACGCTTATTCTTAGAACTTATGATGATTTGCCATACGATAAAATCGCCGAAATAATGGGCTGTTCCGTCGGCACGGTGATGTCCCGGCTGTTCAGGGCGCGGAATAGACTCAAGACAATTCTAAAAGACGCGGAAAAGACCAAAAATGGGAAGCTGCAAAAATAAAAGGTTGATCGGTCCGTATCTGGACGGTGCGCTTGGGGAGTGCCGATGGCTGGAGGAGCATATCAACGACTGCCCCGAATGCCTAACCGAATACGAGATGATTCAGAAAATAAGCCATCTGGCGCGAAAGGCCGACATGGCTCCGCCGGAAAGCGGTTATTGGCGTAATTTCGGCAACCGTACTCTAGCCAGAGTCATGGGCAGAATTCCTCAGACTCGGGAGAACCGCAGATGGACGATCCTGATTAGATTGCCCGTCTTTTTGCGAATTCTGGCGGTAAGTTCGCTGATGCTGGCGGTTGTCATAGTCCTGACTTTGCCTGAAAGAGAGCCAAAAGTCTCGGCCGATTTCCGTGCCTTGCCGGAATCGACGAACAGCGCAGACAGTGCCGATTCGGGAAATAATTCAGTTACGATCGAGGCGGATTTACCAGCAGGTTCAATAGCGACCGCCGAGCCTCGGCTTCTTTCCCTTGCCGCTGTTGGCGGCTCAAGCGATATTAAGCCTGACGAAGCCCCGGCGACCGAATACCCGGCAGTTAAGGAATTTCGCCTCAAGGGCGGCTGGAGGGACAATAAGACACCATCGCTTTCGCTGGCCGATCACGATTTGAAAACGGTGGAAGTTTCCGGACGGCTGTACGGTGAAGCCCCGAGCACCGAACTGATGATGAGATTGCAAATTGCCGGCAACCAGAATATAAATCTGATTCCCCTTCATATTTACCGCACAGACAGGTCTTTTTATTTCGCCGGCGATCTGAATAAATTCGCCAGCGATGGTTCGAAGGCGAGGCCGGGTTCGCGATGGGGGTACGCTTCGGGTGAACGCTATTCCGATCGTGGTTATCGATTTCGCTACGAGCTGGAACTTCGCCTGATTGAAAGCAAATAGGCATATCGAATCTCTTTCCGATAATAATCGATTAAAAAAGTTTGCATAATTTTCGGCTGAGGCTTATATTGTCATCGCCTGGGGAGAGTAAGGCATGAAAAAACAGTTATGTGGCTTGTTTTCTTACTATTGGTGGCGGTAGTCGTTTATGGTCTCCAGGAGCATTATCGCCATCGGCTTGTCCTGAAACGAATCCCCGTCAGAATTCATATCAACGGCACCCGTGGCAAGTCGTCGGTGACAAGGCTGATAGGAGGAGGTCTTAAGGGAGCAGGCAGGCGGGTGTTCATTAAGACCACCGGCACAAAACCGCGGACGATCGATTCGGCCGGAAATGAAAAGCCGATCTATCGCGTGGGAAAACCCAATATTATCGAACAACTGAAAATCGTCAGGCAGGCCGCATCAGAAAAAGCCGAATTCTTCGTTGTCGAGTGCATGGCCGTCCAGCCCGACCTGCAATGGTTAGCCGAACATAGAATGATAAAATCGCATGTCGGCGTCATCACTAATGTCCGGGACGACCATCTTGACGTCATGGGTCCATCGATCGGCGATGCCGCAATCGCATTGGCGGGAACGATACCCCGCCGCGGCGTTCTTTTCACCACCGAGAAAAAATTTCTCGACACCTTTAAGGCCAGAGCCAAATCGCTTGAAACCGAGGTCAGGTTTGTCGATTCGGCGGGCATCAGCTCGGAAGATCTGCGGGGATTCTCATATCTTGAACACAAAGACAACCTTGCACTCGCCCTAGCTGTCTGCGGACATTTCGGCGTGGACAAAGAGACCGCTCTGAAAGGAATGTACGCGATAAATCCCGATCCGGGGGTTTTGCGTAAATATATGCTTCAACCCGACGGCAAGAAAATCGAATTCGTGAATGCGTTTGCCGCCAACGACCCGGACAGTTATCGGGCTATCTGGGCGATGCTTGACATTCACCGGATGGAGGAGAGGAAACTGATCGTATTGGTCAATTCCCGCAAGGACAGGATCCAGCGTGCCGAACAACTCGGGGAATTTATCGCCAAAGAGCTGGACGCTGATTTTTTCGTGATAAGCGGCGAATATACGCATGCGCTTACGCATAAGGCGATTCATTGCGGCTTGCCGCCGGCCAAGATCAAAGATATCGGCGGGCAATCCGCCGCGCAGGTTTTCGAATTCATAAAATCGATTACACCGAAAGAATCCATGGTCGTGGGGATAGGCAACATAGTAGGTTTGGGGGAGGAAATCGTTAATTATTTTGTTAGCAGCGGGAGGATGATTGCCTGAGGCGAGTTTAATTATGCAGGCCATAGGCCTGGGTCTGGTCGTCAGCCTGGTGTTTTCCGAATCCCTTGGATTGGCTGCCGGCGGCATGGTGGTTCCGGGCTACGTGGCGTTGATGATTCACCACCCGCTGAGAATCGCGGGGACGATAATCGTTTCGCTCTTGACCTTCCTGACCGTCAGATTCCTGTCCAATTATATGTTCATCTACGGCAGAAGGCGCACCGTGATGATCATCATTGTCGGTTTTTGTTTGGGCTGGATTTCCAAAGAGTTTTTCGTGATTACGCCGCGGGGAGCAGTTGACGAGTTCGTGCTCGAGTTTCAATCGATCGGATATATCATACCCGGACTCATAGCCAACTGGATGGAACGACAGGGCGTGGTGCAAACGATAACGACCATGATAGTGGCCGGTGTTTTAGTGAGAATGCTGCTGATGATATTTACTGGCGGTGAGGTGATATTATGATTCAGCGAACCGGCAAACCCTCGTTTGTCCTGCTTGTTTTCTTGGCCGTTTGTTCAATCGTCCTGTTTTATCTTGCTGAAAAAAGCCAGACGCCGCTGAAATCCGATTATTATGACCTGAAGATAAAAGCCGCCGAACTGGCCAAAAAAGCTCAGATTCTGGTGAAAAGTGAGTTGTCGAATCGGGGATATGCTATCGATACCGAAAACGATCCCAATCTTACCGGTTTGATCGGTCCCCAATACTCGCTCATAACCACTGACCGAAGCAGCTTAAGGGACAAGCTGATTTCCACTAATCCTAATCTGGCGGCTGTTATGATCGATTATTTCAAGCGGGCAAACCTTGTGGAAGGCGACGTCGTGGCGGTATTTTTCAGCGGATCGTTCCCGGGAGCCAATATCGCCGTGTTGGCCGCCTGCAAAGTGCTTGGGCTGAATCCGATAATAATAACCTCGGTGGGAGCCTCATCTTTCGGTGCGAACAGGGACGAATTCACCTGGCTGGATATGGAAAACATCTTTGCCGCCAATGGGATTTGGGAATACAGGTCGGTGGCCGCATCGCTGGGAGGCGGCAATGACGAGGGCAGAGGGTTGTCGCCGATGGGAAGGCAGCTTCTCCAAGATGCGATAAAGCGAAACAACGTCGAGTTGATTTCGACCCCGCAACCAAAATCACCGGCGGATGCATTGCAGAAAAATATCGCCAAGCGCATAAGCATTATCGACCGCGAAAGAGGAGAGCGCGAATTGAAGGCCGTCATAAATGTCGGTGGAGGTTTGGCGGCGGTCGGCTCGGCTCAAAATGCGCGTCTGATGCCACCCGGATTTAGCGCCTCATTGAGAGGAAGACAATTCCCGGCCCGGGGGGCGGTAAATATCCTTGCTCAACGCCGCCTGCCGGTGATTCATATTTTCGATATGAATGCAATCGCCGAAAAAGCCGGGCTGCCGGTGGAGATGGTCGGCGAACCGGAGATCGGACAGGGACCGATTTTCATCAAACACCGCTATTCAGTGGTCTCCACCTCGATTTATACGCTGATTCTGCTGCTTATAGTGATAGTCGCCATAAGGCTCGATTTGCGTTATTTCATCGTTAAAAACAGGCACTTATTTGTCCGCAAAACCTGACGAGGATTTCAGATGGCAAGACTTATCCGCATAATGATCTGGATTTGTATGGGGCTGGCGCCGTTGGCTTTTGCCCAAAATGGAGATAAAACAAAAACCAAGATAATCGTTCCTTTCGGAAAGCCGCGGTATGTCCAATTTGACGCCGGAAAAGGCAAGACATTCGTATATCACACACTCGTGAAAGGTCAATCGCTCGGCTTTGCCATAGACGGTCCCGCCATGGTGGAAATCCGCAGTCGTGCCGGATTATCCGGCGAAAATGTTCAGGCCGACTATCAGGTGCAGGTTTGGGATGGCGAGTATCTTGTTCACGCGGACAAGCATAAGGCCAAAAAAGCGGAAGGTAAATTCATCGGTTCGGGATTGTTGCCGGCTGCCGCGCGTGCCTTTCAATTCGACGTTCCTGTCGGGCTTCATAACTACAGGCTGTGGCTGGTTTCGGAGAATATCGATACCGTTTTCGTGCGCATCGCCGCCGAAAAAATCTCCGCCGAAGGCGCTCCTCCGATTACTCTCTGGCCGCTTGAGTATAACCGAAAGGTTCATCTTTATTCGAAGAAAAACCAGACCATGTATTATCTGATCGATCAGCAAAAAGGGTTGAAACTGAAAGCTGCCGGTCCGCTTGATTTGATAATGACCGCAAGGGCGAATTTCACAAGCGAGCTTGACGGAAGAATCGGCTACACCATAGCCGTTTCCGAAAACGGAAAGGAATTGCAGGTATTTTCCGCCACCGTGGAAAAATCGCTTTCCACCGCTTATCAGGATCTGACGGGGGTTGTGCCGTCTCAGCCCGAGGAATTCATCGTGCGCGTTCCGGCGGGCACTCACGTTCTCGATTTCAGCCTTAAGGAATCGGCGGCCCAGACTGTCAGCATCAGGTTTTCATTGCCCAAACAGGAAGGCCAATAGGGGTGGACAACCATGAGGCCTAACATCGACCGGCGCTGCCGACGCTTAGCGGTTCTGCCGTTTTTGATAATTTCAATGGCGCTGTGTCTGGCCGCTGATTGGGCCCGAGCCGGCGACTGGGAATATGAAATCGGTCTGAAATGCACCTACGACGACAATATTTTGAATTATTCCGACGCCGATCTCGACCTGTATGACTCCATCGGTTCGACGCCCGCAGGAAAATTCGGCATAGATTCGAAAGATGATTTTATCTTCTCGCCCTCGTTCGGCATAAAATATAAAAGCAGGTTGCTGGGACATACTTTTCAAGCGGGGTTCAGTTCAATCTATAATTTCAATGTTAAAAACGATCTGTGCAGATATTTTTCGGGCACAATCTGGGTCAGAGAATATCTGCGTAAAGGAACTTATCTGCAGGCAGGCCTAAAATATATTCCGGAATATCATTATCGTAACCTGTTGGCCTACGACGGCGCCTATAGGGAAGCCGAATTCTCCAAACTCGGCGCAGATCTGACGTTATATTCTGTTTTGGCGAAGAGAATTGCGGGCAGGGCTTATCTAGGGCATGAACGGAAAGATTTCGGCCGCTTTTTCGATGAGCGCGATTTGAAAACGTATCGTTTCGGATTTGAGCTGAATTACAGGTTCAGCGGTCGCGGCCGGGCGGTCGGCGGCTATGAATTTTCCATATCCAAAAGTGAAGGACGCGGAAGCGAGGCTTATCGCAGAGATACCTCTTACGATATGTTTTCCTTTTGGGGCGGATTAAGGTTTGCGGCGGACGGAATTTCCGGAAAACGATTGCTTGTTTCGCCGAGACTCGGTTATCGTCTCGCGCTTTATCAAACCGCAAAAATGACCTGGGAAGATCGATTCAGATTCGGACGCAAAGATACCCGGTTGCGGGCAAGTCTTGACTTGCGGCAGACGATCAGCAATCGATTTGATGTGCTTTTAGGGGCTGCCGTCAATTCAAACGATGCCGATTTGCCGGCGAAAGATGTCAAGCGTTTCCTTGATTATTCGTCTTTTACGATCAATATCGGCTTTGACTATTCCTTTTGAATTCAATAAAATAATACCATAGGAGATTCCCGGATTTGACCATCGCCGGTCTATTAATCGTACTTTTGGGAATAGCAGGGATGGCTAAGGATCGCCCGGCGCCGGATTCCGCCGACATCTGGCGGCAGAAGCGCCTGAACATGGTGGAAACGCAGATTGTCGCCAGAGGCGTGGAGGACAGCGCCACCCTCGAAGCGATGCGGAAAGTGCCCCGCCATCTGTTCGTTCCGGAAAACTGGCGGGCGAGCGCCTATGAAGATGAGCCGCTTCCAATCGGATTGGGTCAAACTATCAGTCAACCTTATATCGTTGCCTTGATGACTGAGTTGGGTCAGCCGACAAAAAACTCTAAAGTGCTCGAAATCGGAACCGGATCGGGTTATCAGGCGGCTGTGCTAGCTGAAATTTCAGACTCCGTCTACTCGATCGAAATCCTGAACGAACTTGCCTCAAGGGCTGATTCCACGCTGAAGTCGCTGAATTACAATGTCACTGTTGTTTGCGGCGATGGTTATCGGGGGTTGCCGGAATACGCGCCTTTCGACGTAATAATTGTAACCGCCGCGCCCGAACGTGTTCCGACTCCCTTGTTGGACCAACTTGCCGAGGGAGGACGTCTGGTCATTCCGGTGGGGACATATCATCAAGAGCTTAAGCTGATCAGAAAAATCGATGGCAAATTGAAGGAAACGAATATCATTCCGGTTCGATTCGTGCCGATGACAGGCGGAGCCGAGACGGAACCGTAATCCCAAAATTGCTGTAACCCCCACAGCGATTCCAACGTAAATAGATGTGAACGACCACCTTGAAATCAGGGAGGAATTCCGATGGCCGCAAAAAGACTATACCGGGCGCGTGAGGGAGCGATTATCGGCGGTGTCTGCGCCGGATTGGCCGAATATTTCGATACCGATCCCGTACTTATAAGGCTGGCGGCCGTGCTGTTGTTTTTCGCCGGCGGTGTCGGGTTGCTGTCATATATCGTAGCCTGGATAATTATGCCCGGCAGGCCTTTATCGTTTGCCAAGGCGGAACCTGAGGATGATTCCGGCGCCGCAAGCGTGGAAGAACATCCGCCGGCTGAAGACGATGGAGTCAGCAGGCCGAGATTGATACTCGGCATCGCCTTTATCGTGATCGGGTTTTTGGCTCTCTTGGGGACACTGAACGTTTGGAGCTGGTTTTCAGTCTTCAAACTCTGGCCGGTGATCATAATCCTGATCGGCATACTGATAATTACCCGGGGCATGGAAAAGGAGGCCGGCCATGAGAATTAGTTCGCTGCGGTGGGGAATCCTCCTTCTTTGCATAGGCCTGACTTTTTTGGCCAATAATCTCGGCTATCTCGATTTCAACGTCTGGGGTTCGATAATTACTCTTTGGCCGGTTTTGATAATCGCCGTCGGAATCGAGATAATATTCAGACGAACTAAACTCTGGTTTCTGTCCTTGGCCTCACCGCTTTTGATAGCCGCGGCGTTTGTTTACGGAGTTATGGCCGCTGACCGATACGGCGATAGATATCCGTTTCTGAGCCGGCGCGATGATTTCGGCCGGCGGACAAAACAGTTTGAATTCGACCGCGATGACTCTTTGAAAAAGCTGAATCTGGATATCGATTGCGCCGCCGGCGATTTCTGGCTCGGTTCGAACACCTCATGCCTTTTCGAGGCCGATTTTGAATTTTATGGCAGGGAACCGAAATGCCGGCTCAAAAAGTCCGGAGATGAGGCCACGATAACCGTCGAATCGGGGAAACCGGGACGGATAAGATTCTTCAAAACCTCAAAATCAGCCGGCGACGCCAGATTGTTCGTGGCCGACTGGTTGCCGTTGCAGATCTCGTTGAATTCGGCCGCTTCGACGATCGAGATGGATTTGCGGGAGTTGTTATTGACCGATCTCGATATCAATACGGGCGCCTCAAGCATCGTCCTGCGATTCGGTCAAAAATCAAACAAAGTGTCGGCAAAAATTGAGTCTGGGGCATCAAGCGTGCGGTTGTTCATCCCTCGTGAGGCCGGCATCATGATCGACCATGACGGTGCGCTTTCATCTTCGAATTTCGCCGATGCCGGTCTGAAAAAGATCGAGGGGCGGTATAAATCTGACAATTACGAAACCGCCGAATGCCGAATCGAACTGAATATCGATTCGGGCGTTTCCAGTATTGAACTGGACTATTACTGATCAGCGGGGTTGGTTGGCCGGAGTGATGATCCAATTATTCTCTCGGCGTTTTGTCGTTTCCCCACTGTTCGACAGATATTTCCATTGATATCGCCGTATATTTTTATTGACCGTTTTCTCAGACTGGTCTATTATTGCAGTTGATGTCGACCACGGCTCTGCGCAGCCGCTTTTGTTATGTTTGCGGCGGGGATAATAAGTTCGGCCTTCGTACGACATTTCTTTTCGATGGACTCACCGTCGAAGCGGAGTTTAATCCACAGGTGGAACATTGCGGTTTCGATAACGTGGTTCATGGCGGAATATTGTTTGCCCTTGCCGATGAAGCAATGATGCAGCTTATTCATGCCTGCGGCGTCCGGGCGGTTACCGCTGAAGTCCTGATCAGATTCAAGCGGCCGGCATTTATCGGGGATAAGATCATGGTCAGGGCGGAAAGGTTACGGTGCCGCGGCCGTCTGGTCGAATGCGGGGTGGCCGTTTTTGACGGATCCGGCGAAATTATCTGCAGCGGCGAAGGCAAATTTCTGCGCTATTTAGATAACAACCAATTCAAAAAGAGCTGGTTATGAAATCGGTTATCATTGTGATGACGGCCATATGCCTCGTACTGGGCTGTATCGCCGACCAAAAAAACGCTTACGATCGAATTGCGGCTTCAGGCATGCTGAAAGTGGGAACCGATGCCACCTACCCGCCATTCGAATTTAACGACGAAAAGACCGGCCGCCTGATCGGTTTTGATATCGATCTGATGAATGCTATATGCCGCGAATTGAATCTTGAACCGGAATACACGGTTGTGCCGTTTTCCGGAATAATCGGCGGCTTGAATTCAGGCAAATACGATTGTTTGATTTCGGCTATGACAATCACCGCCGACAGGCAGAAAACGGTGGCGTTCAGCCGGCCTTATTACAAGGCTGGACAGGCGATCGCCGTCCCTCTCAACGACAGCAGCATAACCGGAATAGCCGATCTTAAGGGGAAAAAAATCGGTGTTCAGTTGGGCACGACCGGCGAAATGAAAGCCAAAGAGATAGAGGGCGCTCAGGTGGTAAGTTTCGATAATATCGGAGCGGCTTTTATCGATATGGAAAACGGCCGGGTGGATGCGGTATTGAACGATTATCCTACCAGCATGCGCGTGATCGCCGTCCGCGGCCACGCCAAAATAGTCGGACCGCTGCTATCGGAAGAAGACTACGGCATCGCGGTGCGGAAAGGCGACAAGGAATTGCTCGACAGCCTGAATTCGGCTCTCGGCAGACTGCTGGAAAAAAACTTTATCGATTCGCTTGGCAACTACTGGATAGGGCGATGACAAATGTCGGAATTGCTGAATCAAATCGAAATGATGATTCGAATTCTGATGTTTCTGCTGCCGGCCGTTCCCGCAACTGTTAAGATTACGCTGCTCAGCTTCACTCTGGCGGTCGTTCTGGGCATAGCCGGGGCATCCGGCAGAATGTCACGTTCGAAAGCAGCCGGCATTCCCGCGAAAATTTATATCAATGTGGCCAGGGGCGTTCCTTTGCTCGTTCAGATCTTTTTCATCTATTTCGGACTGGGCAAATTGCTCAATCTGGATCGGTTGCTGGCGGGAGTGCTGGCTATCGGTATCTGCTACGGCGCCTATATTTCCGAAATCGTCCGGGCGGGGATACAGGCGATACCGAGAGGACAATCCGAAGCCGCCATGTCGCTTGGTTTAAGCCGTTTTCAATTGTGGCGGTATATTCTTTTGCCTCAAGCTTTCCGTCTGATAATACCTCCTTTGGCCAATGAGTTCATCGCCTGCCTGAAAGACTCGTCACTGGTTTCGATTATCGGACTGCGCGAACTGACGCGTGCGGGAACGGAATATTATTCACAGCATTTTGTTGATTTTCACACCTGGTTTTTGGTAGGCCTGATCTATCTGACGATGACTTTGTCGTTGACTAAAGCTGCCTCGATTCTGGAAAAGAGATTTCGTATCCCGGGCATGGGAATTCATTGATGCCGCCCATTATCGAAGTCGAAAACATCTCGAAAAGGTACGGCGATCATCAGGCTCTCGATAACCTGTCGATTTCAGTCGATCCCGGCGAAGTGGTGGTAATTATCGGTCCGTCTGGGTCCGGCAAATCGACCCTGTTGCGGTGCCTTAACGGTCTGGAGCGGGTCGATTCGGGTAAGGTGGTTGTCGCCGGAATTCCACTCGACGAATCGACGAAAAACGCCCATTTGGTCCGGCTTAATGTCGGGATGGTTTTTCAGCAATTCGAGCTTTTCATACATCTCAACGTGCTGGAAAATCTGATGTTGGCGCCGATGGTGGTCAACCGGCTTGCAAAGACCGATGCGGAGAGGATCGCCGATTATTATCTCGGGAAAGTCGGCTTGCGCAGCAAGGCAAAATCGTTTCCGAGCCAGCTGTCCGGAGGCGAAAAACAACGGGCCGCAATAGCCAGAGCCTTATGCCTTAATCCGAAAATCATGCTTTTCGATGAGCCAACCTCGGCCTTGGACCCGGAAATGACTGGCGAAGTGCTGGCGGTCATGAAAAAGCTTGCCGATGAAGGCATGACAATGGTCATCGTGACGCATGAAATCGGGTTTGCCAGAGAGGTTTCGGATACGGTTGTTTTTATGGATTCGGGGAAAATAGTGGAGTCCGGCAAGACCGCCGATGTCCTTGATTATTCAAGGCATCCAAGGACCGCCGAATTCTTGAGAAAAGTGCTGCGTTGATTCGTCCGGCATCGAGTTGTGTTCCCGAAAATGAAGGACAAATCGCTTGACTATTAACGGTAAAACATTAAAATTGCAGGATAATTTGGCAAAAATGTAGCGAAAATCGACAAGCGAGAAAGGAGATTTGATGAGCAACGGATTAATAGCGATCTTGCTGGGAATCATTGGAATAATTTTTGCCGGAATCCTCTATCTTATCATAAAAAGACAACCTTCCGGATCAGAGAAGATGGCCGAGCTTGCCGAGACGATTCATAAGGGAGCGATGGTCTTCCTGAAACGGGAGTATTCGATCTTGATTCCATTTTTGGGCGTTGTATTTCTATTGCTGACCTGGAAAATAGGAATCAATACCGGATTGGCGTTTCTTTTCGGCGGCACCTGCTCGATGCTTGCCGGTTATTTCGGCATGAATGCGGCAACGCGCGCCAATGTCCGCACCACTGAGGCCGCCCGTGCTCATGGCCAAGCGAAAGCGCTCGAAGTCGCCTTCACCGGCGGTTCGGTCATGGGCATGAGCGTGGCGTCGCTTGGTTTGGTCGGCATCGGAGTGCTTTATCAGATATTCTTTGATCCGAATAATCCACATGCTTTGCAGGTTCTGACCGGCTTTTCGATGGGGGCCTCTTCAATCGCCCTTTTCGCCAGAGTCGGCGGTGGGATTTATACGAAATCGGCTGATGTCGGGGCTGATCTTGTCGGCAAAATCGAGGCAGGTATCCCCGAAGACGATCCGCGTAATCCCGCGGTGATAGCCGATAACGTGGGTGATAACGTTGGTGATGTCGCAGGCATGGGGGCCGACCTTTTCGAATCGTATGTAGGCTCGATTATCGCCTCGATCGTGCTCGGTGTATCAATGGTAATAAGCAATGGGCATTCGATGATGGGCTATGTAGCCCTGCCGCTTTTGATCGCCTCGGTCGGGGCGGTTGCTTCGATTATGGGAATTATTTCGGTAAGGGCCTTTTCGTCACTAAATCCGGCAGCCACGCTGAGAATCGTCACTTACGTGGCGGCGATTTTGATGATGGCGGCGACATTCTGGCTTTGCCGGCGCCTCGGAGTGGAAATGAACGTGTTTTGGGCTATTGTCGCCGGTTCGTTAGCCGGGATCACGCTCGGATTGTTGACCGAATACTATACCTCGGCCAAGCCGATAAGAACTATCGCCAAGGCATCGGAAACGGGTCCAGCCACCAATTTGATTACGGGACTCGCAGTCGGCATGGAATCTGTCGCCCTGCCCGTGATAGTTCTCTGTATCGCTGTTTTCATTGGGTATAAATTCGGTGGGCTATATGGTATCGGGATATCGGCGGTGGGGATGCTGGCCACTATCGGCGTGACGATGTCGGTCGATGCTTACGGTCCGGTCGCCGATAACGCCGGGGGCATTTCCGAAATGTCGGGTCTCGGGCATGACGTCCGCAAAATCACCGACAGGCTCGATTCACTGGGAAATACGACCGCCGCGATAGGCAAAGGATTTGCAATCGGCTCAGCCGCCTTGACCGCCCTTGCGCTCTTTTCGGCTTATGCCTCGGCGGTCGGCCTCCACAAGGAAGGCATAAATCTGGTCAGCTCCAATGTCGTAATCGGGCTTTTCATCGGCGGATTTATACCGTTTTTGATCGCCGCGCTCACGATGACCGCCGTCGGCAAGGCTGCTTTTTCGATGGTGATGGAGGTCCGCCGTCAATTCAAGGAGATAAAGGGGTTGATGGAAGGCAAAGCGAAAGCGGATTCCGAACGCTGCGTGGCAATCGCCGCCACCTCGGCGATTAGGCAGATGGTCATCCCCGGGCTGTTTGCCGTATGCGCCCCGGTTATAGTCGGGTTGACATTAGGCAAAGAGGCTTTGGGCGGATTGCTTGCCGGAGCGACGTTGACCGGGGTTATGTTGGCTCTGATGATGGCCAATGCCGGCGGTGCTTGGGATAACGCCAAAAAGTATATCGAGGCCGGCGCTCACGGCGGCAAAGGATCAGCCGCCCATAAAGCGGCCGTCGTCGGTGATACCGTCGGCGATCCTTTCAAGGACACGTCGGGACCATCGATGAATATCCTGATCAAGTTGATGGCGATCGTCTCTCTGGTGCTGGCTCCCCTGTTCATATAAGGAGTGCGGTCGATAAGCATCATGGCTGATCCCGGAGGAGGGTTATCTCCGGGATCGGCTTGAATAACCACCGAACGGCAACCAAATAGTCGAGGAGCATAAAAAGCAACGGTAGTCATTATGGCGGGTCTAAGAAAAGGGCGTGAGCATTGGGCTACCAGGATCGGGCTTATCCTGGCGATGGCGGGTAATGCTGTAGGCTTGGGAAATCTCTTAAGATTTCCTGTCCAGGCCGCTCAGAACGGCGGCGGTGCATTCATGATACCTTATGTCGTCGCCTTCTTTTTCCTTGGTTTGCCTTTGATGTGGCTCGAGTGGGGGATGGGCAGATACGGCGGCAGGCTGGGTCACGGCAGCATCCCCGGGATGTTCGATGCGATGTGGAATAATCCGATTGCCAAATACATAGGCTCAGCCGGTCTTTTCATCTCAAGCGTCATCCTGATTTATTACACCTATATCGAGTCATGGACGCTCGGATTCAGCTTCTTTTCGCTTACCAAGGCCTATTTCGGCGAAACCACTTTTTCCTCGATGGGAAATTTCCTGGCGAGTTATCAGGGCATCGAGAAGGGTTATTTTTCAAGTATATTGCCGGCATATATTTTCCTGTTGATTACGATCGGGTTGAATATCTGGGTGCTTTACCGCGGCATTTCAAAAGGGATTGAAACCCTCGCCAAGATCGCCATGCCGCTGCTGATAATCTTTGCCACGATATTGCTTATAAGAGTGATTACAATTGGAACCCCCGATCCGGTCAATCACCCTGATTGGAACGTTAAAAGCGGTTTCGCGTTCTTATGGAATCCCGATTTCAGTAGACTCTCGAGTGCCTCGGTATGGCTGGCCGCCGCCGGACAGATATTTTTCACGCTCAGCCTCGGGCTCGGCTGCATTCAGGCCTATGCCAGCTACGTCAAAGAGAATGAAGATATCGCCCTCGGCGGACTATCGACGGCGTCCATCAACGAGTCCGTCGAAATAATTTTTGGCGGAGGCATAGCGATTCCGATAGCGGTTGCCTTTTTCGGAGTAACTGTAACACAACAAATAGCAAGCGGCGGGGCATTCAATCTCGGTTTCATATCGCTGCCGATTATTTTCCAGAAAATTCCGCTGGGCGGTTTTTTCGGATTTCTCTGGTTTTTGCTGCTCTTTTTTGCCGGAATCACCTCATCGGTCGCACTTGCCCAACCGCTCATCTCCTTTCTTAAGGACGAATTGAATCTAAGCCACGGAAAAGCCACCGTCGTTATCGGCATAGGGACGATAATATGCGTACAATTCGTGGTCTTTTTCCTGGCCCACGGATTTCTCGATGAGCTGGACTACTGGGCCGGCACTTTCGGCCTTGCATTCCTGGCGCTGTTCGAAGTGATAATTTTCGCTTGGATTTTCGGCATGAAAAAAGGGTGGGAGGAAATAACCCGCGGTGCGGAAATAAAGGTGCCGAAAGTGTTTTATTATATAATAAAATATGTCACGCCGGCTTATCTTCTGTTTATTTTCGTCAACTGGATTATTCGCGATGCCGTTCCCATACTGCTGATGAAAAACGTTGGCGAGGCCGATCTTCCCTATCGCTGGGGCGCAAGAATCCTTATGATAGTATTGCTCGGGACTTTGATGCTGCTTGTCAGGCTGGCCTGGAAAAGAAAAACAAACAGAGCGGAAAACCGGAGATAGACCATGGAATTTACATTGGCGGGCAAGCTTTTCCTGGCGATAACCTGGGGATCGGTGATTTCGCTGGTGGTCTATTGTTTGTGGAAAGTATTCTGCCCTGTCAGAAGGGATAACCGTTCCTATCACGGTGACGGCTGAACTGCAATTTCCCGACGTGGCGCTTAAAACGATTCTGCCAGAGCTTCGTCGATAATCACCGCGATAAGCAAAAACATAGATATCATTCCGCTTTTTTGAATCAGCCGGCCAACGCTGATATTGACTAAGACGGCTGAATGTGCTAAAATCTTCCCATTAGAACTGGAGGCAAGTTGGAAAATATCAACGAATTGGTCAGATACAGGCTGGAAAAACTGGAACGATTGAGAAATATCGGAGTCAATCCCTATCCTTACCGATACGAGAAAAGCCACGGCGCAGCCGAGATTATCTCGGAATTCGACAGACTTGCGTCCTCGGAAACTGAAGTGCGCGTGGCCGGAAGAATAATCAGTGTCAGAAGTCACGGCAAGACGATATTCGCCACGATCGAGGATTCATCGGGCAGGATACAAATATACGCCCGGCGGGATGATCTGGGCGAAGGCTGGCTTTTTTTCGAGTTGATAGATATCGGTGATATTATCGGAGTCGAGGGAACCGTTTTCCGCACCCGCATGGGCGAAATAACCGTCAGGGTCAGGCAATCGGAAATGCTGGCCAAGTCGCTGAAACCCTTGCCCGAGAAATGGCACGGCCTTCAGGACAAGGAATTGCGTTACCGGCAGCGGTATCTTGATTTGATCGCTACGCCGGAGGTAAAAAGCAATTTTGTCCGAAGGGCTGCGGTGATAAGAGAATTGCGGCGGTTTCTCGATGACAGGGGCTTTATTGAGGTTGAGACGCCTGTTTTGCAGCCGCTCTACGGCGGCGCCGCGGCCCGGCCGTTTACCACTCATCACAATGCCCTCGATATCGACCTTTACCTTCGAATCGCCGATGAACTTTATCTCAAACGGCTCATCATCGGCGGTTTCGAAAAGGTATATGAGCTTGCCAAGGACTTTCGCAACGAAGGGATGGATCGGCTGCATAATCCCGAATTCACGATGCTCGAGTTTTACTGGGCTTACGCCGATTATACCGACTTGATGCCATTTCTCGAGGAGATGCTTCGGCAAATCTCGATGGTGGTCAGCGGAACGCAAGTATTGAAATTCGGAGAACACACGATCGATCTGTCTAAGCCGTTCAGGCGGCTCGCCTATTTCGATTCAATCAAGGAATCCTGCGGATTCGATATTATCGATCTGAGCGAGGCTGAACTTGCAAAACTGGCTTTGAAGCTCGGCTTGGATATCGCCGGACTTAAGGGACGAGGTGACTTTTTCGAAGCCTTCTTTGACAAGTTTGTCGAACCAACGCTTATTCAACCGACCTTCTTGATGGATTTTCCGGTTGAGCTCTCGCCTCTGGCAAAAGTGCATCGGCACGACAAGCGGCTAGCCGAACGGTTTGAGCTTTTTATCGCCGGATTCGAATTCGGCAACGCTTTCTCCGAGCAAAACGACCCGCACGACCAGAAAAAGAGGATGGAGGAGCATGCGGCGCTGATTGAGAGAGGACATGCCGAGGCCGCCCCGGTCGACTGGGATTTTATCAATGCGCTCGAGTACGGTATGCCGCCGACCGCCGGCTACGGTTTGGGTGTCGACAGACTGGTCATGCTGTTCACCGATTCACCCTCGATAAGAGATGTTATTCTGTTCCCAACAATGAAACCCGAAAGTTGATCCCTCGGTGTCTCTTGAATTCGATATCGCCAAGCGATACATGAGCTCGCGGCGTCGCTATGCGTTCGTGTCGGTAATAACCTTGATTTCGATCGTGGGGATAATAATCGGCACGGCGGCGCTGGTTATCGTCCTTTCGGTTATGAACGGTTTTGAATCGGAGATCCGCTCCAGGATTCTGGGAACGGGCTCGGATATCATCGTCAGCAGCGTTTCCGGCGAGGGCATAGACGACTGGGAAGGGCTGTCGGAAAAAATAAAAAGCGTCCCCGGCGTGATCGCCTTGTCGCCGGTGGTGCATAGCAAATCGGCGATCGCCAGCCGGAACGAATCGGACGGTGTTCTGGTAAGAGGGATTGTCCCTGAGCTTGAAGCGAGGGTCAGCAGTATCGACAAATATCTGCTGACTAGGAAAATGACTTTCGCGGCCGGTGATTCCGGCTTGGTCGGAATCTGGCTCGGGGTGAATCTCGCCGATCGACTGGGGGTAGGGATTTATGATAAAGTAAAGTTGTTTTCGTTGAGGGATGCGGTCGGTGGAATCGGCGGGATCATACCCAAGGCATTGCCCTGTCAGGTTACCGGGATTTTCGAGACCGGGATGTATGAATATGACGCCAACCTTGTTTATATACCACTTGATGCGGCACAATCGTTGTTCAATATCGAAAACCGGATTTCGGATATAGCCGTAAAAACAAAAAATTATAATGACGCAGATCGTATAGCCAGGGCAATCGATGAGGTGATAGGATTCCGGTATTATTCTACGGATTGGAAGGTTCTAAACAAGAATCTTTTTTCCTGGATGACTCTCGAAAAGTGGGCCAGCTTCATCATTTTATCGCTGATAATCGCCGTGGCCGCCTTTAACATCATTTCGTCCTTGATCATGGTTGTGCTCGAAAAGAAAAAAGATATCGGCATTCTGATGTCGCTTGGCCTGAACGGAAGTCGAATCAGAAAGATATTCATGATTCAAGGAGTAACTGTCGGATTGTTCGGCGGTGCGCTCGGCTGCCTGCTGGGATTCCTGCTTTGCCTGTGTCAACAATCGTTCCATATCATAACTTTGCCGGCAGAATACTATTTCATAAGCGCATTGCCGGTCAAAATGAAGGCGCTTGACTTCTTGTCGGTTGGTCTGGCCGCATTTCTGCTGTCGTTGCTGGCCACTATCTACCCGGCCACGCGGGCATCGAGCCTTAATCCGGTGGAGGCCATCCGCTATGAATAAGAACGGCCAACGTCCGGCGACGACGCCATACATACTTAATGCGGAATCGTTGTTTAAGTCATACTTATCCGGAAATGAAACACTTCAGGTGCTGAAGGGTTCAACAATAAGGCTGAGGCAGGCGGAGATGGCGGTAATCCGGGGAGCCTCCGGCACGGGGAAATCGACGTTGCTGCATATCCTTGCGACTCTTGATAAGCCCGATTCGGGGAAAATCGAATACGACGGGGTTGATGTTAAGACCATGAACCACAAAGCGTTAGCCGATTTCCGCAATTTACACGTCGGTTTTGTTTATCAATTTCATAATCTTTTGCCGGAGTTCAGCGCTCTGGAAAACGTGATGATGCCCGGTTTGATCGCCGGTGGAAAAAAAGAGCATCTGAAACAAAGAGCCCTCGATTTGCTGGAAAGGGTTGGTGTTTCCGCTAGGGCCGACCATCGCCCGAATCAATTATCGGGGGGTGAGGCTCAAAGAGTTGCCGTCGCCAGGGCACTATTTAATAAACCGAGCATAGTATATGCCGATGAACCTACTGGGAACCTCGATCACCGGACGGCGGAGGAATTATTGGAACTGTTCTTTGAACTTAATAGGGAACTCGGTCAAACGTTTTTGATTGCCACCCATAACGAGCGGATGGCCGGTCGCATCGCCAGAAGATTTATAATTGAGAACGGACTGATTCTCGAGGATACTTGTATTTGAAATAGACCGATTTCGTAATAGGGTCATGGAACAGATATACGGCGAATTAGGTTTAATTTTTTAGAAGAGGTGACAATGCTTTGTCAGGATTGCAATAAGCGTGAAGCGGCCATTCACCTAACCCAGATCATAAATAATGAAAAGGTGGTGCTTAATCTTTGCAAGATTTGCGCCGAAAAAAGGGGGTTTCATTCCCCGTTTGAACAGATCCCCTTTCCTTTGGCCGAATTCGTGGCGGGGATGATCGGCCCCGGGAAGACGAAAGTCAGCGGCAGAAACGCCAAGTCTGAAAAGCAGGAAACCAAATGCAAGTCTTGCGGTTTGACATTCTCTGAATTCGGCAAAATCGGCAGATTGGGCTGTGCTGCCTGTTACGATGCATTTCGTACGGAATTGACCGACATTCTTCGAAAAATACACGGTTCCGCCGAACATCGGGGACATAGGGCCGCCGCCGCAACCGAGGCGATCCAACCGGTCAAGGAGGAACTTA
>Ga0129299_1000905_pt1 | contig 19767 bp, 18 predicted proteins | sample ConPoolayeCmetaG_FD_94477 | JGI IMG/M metagenome (GOLD analysis project Ga0129299, IMG submission 94477) | Hot spring microbial mat communities from California, USA to study Microbial Dark Matter (Phase II) - Cone Pool mat layer C metaG ...
CCACCTGGGCCAGTTGGGTGGTGGTGAAGAGGGGGCGAGACTGTTCGATGCGGTGGGCGATGCGGCGGGCAAATCGCTCTTCGCCATAGCGGGTAAAAATGTCGATCAAGTCTTCGACCGGGCGGTGATTGACCCAATCGGCAGCGGTTTCCAGATCAGCATCGGGATCCATGCGCATATCCAGCGGCCCCTCCCGGCGAAAGCTAAATCCTCGCTCAGGACAGTCCAGTTGCGGCGAACTCACCCCCAAGTCGGCCACAATGCCATCGAAAGGGATCCCCTGCCCTTGCTCATCCCGAAAGCCGTGCTGCTGCAGATCGAAATCGGCAAAGTTGAGGTGCCAGAGTCGGAGACAACTGTCGGGGATCCCTGCTGCAGCCAAGCGCGCCTGGGCCGCCTGCAGAGCTGCCGGATCCCAATCCAGCCCCACCACTCGCTCTGCTCCTCTTTGTAGCAGCACCAAGCTGTGCCCCCCTCCTCCCACCGTGACATCCAAAAAGGTGCCGCCCTGCTGTTCGCCGGACGAACTCCTTGGTTGCAGATAGGCCACCACCTCTTCGGTCAGAACGGACTCGTGGTGGTACAGAGGGATCTCCCCAAGCAGAGTTTTCGGCAGGTCCATAAGCGCAGCTGAGTTTCGCCTCTATTGGTTTGTAGAGTAGAGACTGTACTTTTATCAAGCTTTCATGATCTCAAATTATAGTTATTTCAAATAGCAACGAAACGTTTCTCTACATCGTTATTGCTACGCAACGCTGTCGCCAACGCGCCGCTCTAACTCCCCTCTCCCTCTGGGAGAGGGGCTGGGGGTGAGGGCCGGGAGAGGAGTTTTAGACCCAACTTTTTGATAAAGACAACTTGATAAAAACAACAACTGCTTGATGATTAGAAACAGTATTGCTGTAACTGGGCCAGTTCTGCCTCACTGAGATCCTGCCACTGGCCGGGAGCAAGCCCCGTCAGAGAGAGCGGCCCCAGTCCAACGCGAACCAGCCGCAAAGTTGGGATCCCAACAGCGGCAGTCATGCGGCGCACCTGTCGATTGCGACCCTCCCGCAGCGTCAGTTCCAGCCAGGTAGTGGGGATGGAGCGGCGAAAGCGAATGGGGGGATCCCGTGGCGGCAGGTTGGGTTCCTCGGCTAAGACTTTGACCTGGGCCGGGCGCGTTTTTCGCCCTTGGATGATCAGCCCCTGTTGCAACTGTTGTAGGGCTTGGGAGGTGGGGATCCCTTCCACCTGAACCCAATAGGTGCGCTCGTGGCCGAACTTGGGATCGATCAAGCGGGCATTGAGGATGCCATCATCGGTCAGCAGGAGCAGCCCTTCGCTGTCGCGATCCAATCGACCCACCGGATAGACCCTGGGCACCGGGATAAAAGACTTGAGCGTAGGCCGCCCCTCTTGGTCGGTGAATTGGGTGAGCACACCGTAGGGCTTGTAGAACTTGAGATAGCGCATGAGGCACAAAACTCATCGAAAAACTTGGGTTTGAAACCCCGCCCTTTAGGGCGGCTTTTGACCGACAGAGAGGTAGCAAACTAGGGAAGCATTCGCTACGTCTTGTAGACTGCCACGTCCAGTCGGTTCAGCTCCCTTCCAACGCCCCCTACCCGAAGGTAGGTTGCTTGGGCAGGCTAGTCTTTCCTTGCCCCTGCGGTTTTGAGTTGGCTAGGCTCTACTCCCGCAGGCCCCCAGCTTTAGCTGGGGGTACTTGACGAATTCCATCTTTCCGGATCTTGAGGATTGGCAGAGCAGCTTCAACGGTAAGATCGAGCCTTAAGGAGCAATGTTCCTCCACCGGCAGCAGCGTTTGACGGAGCTCACCCATGACCATAGACAACAATTTACTTTGGGTTTTCATCGGAACGGCGGGGCTCTCTCTCCTTAGTCTGGTGTACGTGCTGGTGGACGAGGGCAACAAACGCCGGCGCTACGAACAGCAAAAGGAAAAAGAAGCTGCCCAGCCACCTGCGGTTGCTCCTGAAGAAGAAGCCGCGATCCCGACTGCGTCCTCCCCTTCTGATCCGGAGCCTGTTGCCGCCCAGCTTCCTCTTAAGGAGCAAGAAACCGCCCCCAGCCTTGAGGACTCTGCCCTCGCCCAAGAGCCGGATCCGGCGCCCAGCCCAGCAGAAGAACCGCCGAAAAACACCCCCTAGAGCAAAAGTTGTATCAGATCCTGGCAAAGCCGTCTCATACAACCAGCTCTACCCCCCCTAGCTAAAAAAATGGAAAAAGTTGATTTGCCTGAGGAGATCCTTCGCGCTTGGCTGTGGGAAGATCTGGGTCACGGCGATCTCACCACAGAGCTGACCCTGCCCCCAGGACTGAAGGGCGAGGCGGTGATCTTGGCCAAGGAGCCGGGGATCCTGGCGGGCCTGGAGATTGCCCAAAAAGTCTTCCGGCTGGCAGATCCCCAGGTGGAGTTCACCCCTTGGGTGGAAGAGGGGGCCGCAGTAGCTGCTGGCCAAGAGGTGGCTTATCTCAAGGGATCCCTGCGGGGGATTCTGGCGGGGGAGAGGCTGGCGCTCAACCTTCTCCAAAGGCTGTCCGGCATTGCCACCCTCACCCGAGCTTACGTAGAAGCTCTCCGAGGAACCTCAACCCAGCTTCTGGACACCCGTAAGACCACACCTGGCCTACGCGCCCTGGAGAAGTATGCAGTACGAGTAGGGGGCGGCAAAAACCACCGCTTTGGCCTCTTCGACGGCATCTTGATCAAAGAGAACCACATCATTGCTACGCAACTCTGTTGCGACCGCGGCGCGGGGGGGGTTTTGACAGCCGTCAAACGGGCCAAGGAAGGCGCTCCCCACCACCTCAAGGTGGAGGTGGAGGTGCGGGATCTCCAAGAACTGGAAGAGGCGTTGGCAGCAGGAGCCGATCTCATCCTCCTGGATAACTTTACCCTGGAAGCAACTCGGGCCGCCGTCCAACGGGTGGGCGGCAAGGTTCCTCTGGAGGCCAGCGGCAACATGAACCTGGAACGGGCCCGGCAAGTTGCCGAGGCAGGCGTGAACTACGTCAGCGTCGGGGCGCTCACCCACTCGGCCAAGGCCTTGGATCTCTCTTTGCTGGTGGTGCCGCCCTGAGACACGCTCTCGCGGGGCACTGCTTTTGATGCTAGCGTGAGAAGACAACCTGGGCTCGGCCAAGGACTCCGTCCCGCTGTTGCGAAAGGCTTCTCTTGCCGGCTCAGATGCTTCTCCAAAGCGGAGTTGACCACCTGCGGGAGCTATGCTCTGCCAAAAAAGTGCTCCGCTCCAGCTCACAGAGGAACAAAACCGTTAGGAAGTAATGGAAGAAGAAACCCTGTTGCGAGGCAACGCTGCTGCGACCGTCCGGGAAATTGCTCGGCTCAAACAGGAGAGGCAGGCGGTTATTCTTGCTCATTCCTATCAGCTCCCCGAAGTCCAGGAAGTGGCCGACTTTGTGGGAGACTCCTTGGGACTGGCCCGCGAGGCCCAGAAGACAAGCGCTCAGGTGATCGTCTTTGCGGGTGTGCATTTCATGGCTGAGACGGCGGCCATCCTCAACCCGGAAAAGACGGTGCTGCTGCCGGATCTGGAGGCGGGCTGCTCTCTGGCCGATAGCATCTGCCCCGAAGATGTGCTGCGCTGGAAAGAGGCCAACCCAAACGGCCTGGTGGTTGCTTATGTCAACACCGCCGCCGCGATCAAGGCCCTGGCCGATGTCTGCGTAACCAGCGCCAACGCGGTTCAAGTGGTGGCCAGCCTGCCCCCGGATCGCCCCGTCTTTTTTGTGCCGGATATGTTTCTGGGGGCCCACGTTGCTCAGGTAACCGGCAGGGAGCTGGATCTGTTTCCGGGCGAGTGCCACGTGCATGTCGGCATTCGGGAAGAGCACCTCAGGGCGATGGTGGAAGAGCGCCCTGGGGCAGAGTTCCTCATTCACCCCGAATGCAGTTGTGGCTCCAGTTGTCTGTTTCTCAAGCCGGATGCCAAGCTGCTTTCCACCGAGGGCATGGTGCGCCACGCCAAAGCCTCAGCAAGCCGCGAGTTCCTGGTCGCCACCGAGGTGGGCATTCTCCACCGGCTGCAAAAAGAGGCCCCCGACAAAACGTTCATCCCTGTCAAGGCGGATGCCGTCTGCGAGTACATGAAAAAGATCACCCTGGAGAAGATCCGCCGCTCCCTGCAGGAGATGCGCTATGTAATCCAGGTGCCCCAGGATGTAGCCGAGAAGGCCCGCAAGTCCATCCTGGCCATGCTGGCGATCCCTGCCTAGAGGTGAAGCGCAAGGACTACGTGCCGCCGTTGCAAGAGGGTCTGTCGGGAACTGCACTGCTATCGCGATGGGAAACGGATCTGCTGATCCTGGGAGCCGGCGTGGCGGGAGTGTACGCAGCCCTGTGGGCGGAAGCGGAGGGGGCAAGAACCCTGGTGGTGAGCAAGGATCCCTTGCCCTCTGGCTCTACTCCTTGGGCGCAGGGAGGGGTGGCTTTTCCTCTGGGCGCGACGGATGTGGAGGCCCATCTCCAAGACACCCTGCGGGCAGGCCGCGGACTGGTGGAAGAAAAGGTGGCCCGCTCCATTGTGGAGGAAGCGCCCTTTCACCTGGAGAAACTTTTGTCTTGGGGGCTGCCCTTTCATCCCGAGCCGGTGCGAGAAGGGGGCCACTCGCGGGCGCGGGTGCGTCACCTGGGGGGGGATCGCAGCGGGCTGTGGCTCCTGAGAGGTCTGTTGGCCCGCCTCAGCAGACTGCCTCTGCAGGGCTACACAGCTCTCAGCCTTTTGACGGCGGGAGACAGAGTGGCGGGGGCCTTGCTCCTCGGTCCTTCAGGGCCGGTACAGGTGAGGGCCGGGGCGGTTCTCCTGGCTACGGGAGGATTTGGCAGCCTCTTTCCCATCTCGACGGCTCCACCGGGGGCCAGCGGCGATGGAATGGTGCTGGCCTGGCGGGCCGGGGCGATCCTGAGGGATCTGGAGTTTGTGCAATTTCACCCCACGGCCTTGCCCAATGGAGCCCTGGTCAGTGAAGCCGCCCGAGGGGCAGGAGCGGTTCTGCTCAACGCCTGGGGGGAGCGCTTTATGCCTCGCTATGCGGAGCTGGGCGAGCTGGCGCCGCGGGATGTGGTGGCCCAGGCTGTTTTCTGGGAGCGGCAGCGGACGGGGGCGGTCTACCTCGACCTGCGCAGCATTGAGCATTTGGAGGAACGCTTTCCCACCGTCGTTGCCTCTGCCCGCGCCTTGGGGCTGGATCCCGCAACAGATCTTCTCCCGGTCGCTCCTGCAGCTCATTATGCGATGGGTGGGGTACGCACCGACGCTGGCGGCTTCACCGGCCTGCCGGGCCTCTATGCAGCGGGGGAGGTGGCTTCCACGGGCTTGCATGGGGCCAATCGCCTAGCTTCCAACAGCCTTTTGGAAGGGCTGGTCATGGGCAAGCGGGCTGCTCTGGCCGCCTTGCAAGATTTACAAGGCCCACCTCGGCAGCCCCAGGCACTACCTGTGCTCACAGCGCCACCCTCTCTTCTCCCCAAGCTCAAGCCGCAAGTGGGAGAAGCCCTGGGCGTGGTGCGGGAGGGCGAGCGGCTGCGGGCTTTTCTGGCTTTTGCAGAAGCCCTACCCTTGGAGGAGAAGCTCTGGGCCAGCCGGGAAGAGGCGGAGGCCGGTAGTTTGTTGCTGCTTGCCCGTCTTGTGGCGCAGGGAGCGCTGCTGCGAGAGGAAAGCCGGGGGGCCCATTTTCGGGAAGATTTTCCCCAGGAAGGGGAACCTTTCCATACAGAGGTGCGCGGTTCAACCCTTTGTCGAGCACCTGCAGGTTGAGGGGTTTATCTGGGCCAGGATTAAGCTATCCGCAGAATCGAACCTTTTGCTGAATAAAGGCTGAATGAAGATGAAAACGCTGCCGCGAACACGCCGGCGGCGCGGAGGGCTATCCCTAGCCCCTCTCTCCCTCTGTCTTTTTCCGTGAGCGACTTGAGCTTGTTTTCTTGACGCTGGCAGATGTCGTGGTTTTTTTAGACGATTTTTTCTTACTAGGAGGTGGTGCTGTAGGAGCTAGGAAAAATACCTCCTTCAGAGCATCCAACTTTTTGCCTCGCGTAATTCTGCATCCTAGCTTGGTTATGGGAGTTAGATCCTGCCACCAGCTCCTATCTGCCTCCGCAATTCGCGCGGCTGCAATGGTTACATCAACTCCCTTAAGCGGGGTGCTGGGTTGCTCAGCCAGGTATCTCAGCGCAGCCAAGATAGTTTCCCTAGAAGCCTCCGTCAGATTGACCTTCGGAACCCTTTCTCTGGCGAGAACTTGGGCCTGCTCCACCTGCTCCGGCGCTGGGTCGACAATGATACACCACAGCCTCTCCAGCCCTGCTTCTTGAGCAACTGCATAGACAAAATGGTTGCCAATGGCCTTGTACTGGTAGTCGCCAGCCTCGACCACCAGCAGCGGCACCCAGTTGTGCCCTCCTGTTGCCCTTAACTGTGCTGCTGCTGTAGTAACCAAGAAAGAGGGAGCGGAAAACCCCTCGGCAGGCGTGATGCTCTCAAGGGGTAAGTTAACCAGCTTGCCGAGATCGGAGAACTCACTCATCGATAAAGTACTCAGCGGCGAGACTTTGGTAGTATTCTAAAATCCTCTTGTCCCTAAAGGTAGCGGGAATTCGAGCAAAGATGTTAGAAGGTATCGCTGCATAGTCAGGCATCTTAAAAACGCGTTTGTCTTCATTGCCCTTCTTAAAATGCGGCCAGAAATACTGGGTTAAATCTATATTTTTCTCCTGTTTGATAAGATTCTCTATTTCCTCGTTCGCTAGTTTAGTAGGGTTTTGCTGCTTCGAGGAGACGCCATTAAAAAAGATAGGCAAAGCAATCGGGCCTCCGTCCTGTCGTGATTTAGCGGTCTCTGGAATAAACTTGGTGATTACTCTAACAGCATTGTGCAAAGAAGACAGATCGTTAGGTCGAGTAGGTATCAAAACAACATCGGCAGCAAAAAGACCGCTTTGGCTAAAGTAAAGCCATTGAGTTGGACAGTCGATCAGGATGTAGTCATACTCATGACGAAGGGGGGCAAGCAGATCCCGAAGGCGCCTGGCTCCTTTCTGGATATAGGCTGCTGCCTGGCTGTCGGTCAGTCTCTCCAGTTCAGGGTCTCTTGGGATGAGGTCGAAGACAAGTTCAGTGTCTCTTTGGATGAGGTTGAAAAAGGAAACTCTTCCCTTAGGTGCCTTGTGCCTATAGAGCTGAACAATCGCGTGGACGTCTATCCTGGGATCCTCTAAACACTGCGTTAGTGTAACTTCTCCAGGAGTAGCTCCCAAGCTTCTTGTCAAATCTCCTTGGGAATCGAAGTCAACAGCTAGGACTTTTTTTCCTTTAGTTGCTAATGCTCCTGCAAGGTTAATAACCGTTGTTGTTTTGCCCACACCTCCTTTATTGTTGTACACGCATATAGTTAAAGCACGCTCATAGTTTTCTATCTTGTTTCGCAAATCATGCACTATGTTCTCAACATTATCCGGTTTAATAGCAAGGTTTGCTGTAGCAGGGTGGACAACTTTTCCGTGCCTCCTCCAGAGCTGGATGTGGTTTGCATTGGTAATTATTCCCCACCTTGCTGATTTGCAATGCTCTCCAAGCAAGTACCTTTTTATTTGATCTGCCGCCCCTTTGTAAGCAAAAGATCCTTCGCTAAGTTCGACTGCTCTGGATTTAACTTCCAAGAGAAGGTACGGGTTTTTCTTAGAGTTATAGAAGATGTCTTCATGTTGTGTGTTTTTTCTAGCCGCAAAGTCTACTTCTCCGCGCCCTGTTTGAAACTCAGGTGTAATCTCCAGGCTTTCAAAGCCCAGCTTGTGGAGTAAGGGTTTAGCAAAATCTTGAACAACGACTTGCTCAACTTTCTCGTCGGGGGATATCCGCTCAAGCTGCTCTCGGAGGGAGATGGCACTGGACATCGGAGTGCAAAACTAAGGTAATCCCAGAAATTTGCCCCTCACCTTAGCAGTTGCTTGGCTCGCTCTGCCAGCGCCTGGGCCGTTAGGCCGTTGTAGTCCATCAATTCAGCGGGGGTGGCAGTGGTTTCGCCGCGTTTCCAGGCAAAAAGGTCGCGCGGGCCGGTGTAGCGCAACAACAGGGGCTCCAGCATCAGGCTGGATCCGCCGGTCACGCCGATAAGGGCTTCGCCGGCAAACCAAGCGGCAAACTCCTGGTCAGACATGAACTCCCCATCGGGTTGGGCACAGGTGGACCAGGCCACGTCGCCGGGGCGGTAGAGACGGCGAGGGTTGACTACGGAAACAATTTTGCTGCCGATCCCCTGGGCTTGGAGCTGTTCAGCGGCGGCAAACACCGGCAGGAGGATCATATCCCCCACCACGGCAAAGACCACCGTGCGGGATCCAGGCAGTTCCTGTAGCACGGTGCAGCCTTGCTCCACGGCTTGGCGCGCTTGTTCCAGGGTGGTGCGGATGGGCAGGGGGGTTTTGCTGGCAAAGATCGGGATCCCTTTGTTGAAGGTGGATAAGGCCCACTCGTAGGCGACTTGGGCGCAGTTGGCGTCGGGGGGAAAGAGGGGGAAGATGTTGCCGTTGCGCATCATGGCTGCCAGGTAGGCCTCGATTTCCGGGCGTTGGTGGGTCCAGCCGTTGCGGCCTTGTTCCAACGCTCCCGCTGTGTAGAGGGCAATAGCGGCAGGAGTGGGGCGGCGCAGCTCGGCCATCGCCTGGGTCACCGTCTGCCAGATGGGCAGGCCGTTGACGGCAAAGGATTCGTAAGAACACCACAGGGAGCGCCCGCCAAAGAGCGCCAGGCCTGCCGTCAGGCCGGCACAAGCATCTTCGCTAAGGGGTTCGTAAACCTGCCCTTGGGGCTGTTGGTTGTAGAGGGGATCCACTGTGGGGTGGATGACTTTCAGGCCTTGGTTGACGTTGGCGATGCCGGAAGCCTCGTTACCATCGGCATTGGCCAGTAAAAAGTCGGGGTCTTTCTGCCCCACCTGCACCACCAGGGCGCCGATAGCAGTGGTGGAAACCTGCTTATCGCCGAGGGAGAACTCGGTTAAGTTCAGGGATCCCAGCGGCGGCAGAGGCCGGATGGATTCCGTTACCACCACCTTGGCTGCCGGCCCGCCAGCAGCCCGTTCACAGTTTTGGCGCACCAGAGCCCAAGCGGCTGGGTGCAGGGCCCGTGCCTGCAGAGCGGCCACGATGTCGGGGTTATCCAAGGTGTGGTGGGCATAGAGGTTGTGGGATTTGGATCCCTTGGCGTGCACGCCCGCCCCTTTGAGCTGTTTGAGGATGAAAACTGTCAGGTGGCCGCTCAGAGCTGACTGGATGGCCCGCTCCATCTCGGTCAGTACCCTCTGGGCAAAGGCCAGGCGGGCTTCCAGGGAAAATTGGGTGCTATCGACATAAGGGCCAGGCTGCTGGGCGTCGTCGAAGTCCTTGGCATCCACCAGCACCACTTCCTCAAAGCCGTTGCCCCGCCAGTACTCGGCCATTTGGGCATTGGTAAGGGTGGAGATCATGCTGTGGTGCTCTTGGCTGTAGCCGTTCCAGACCAGCACCGGCAGGAAGTTGGTGCGCTGCGGGAAGGCGGTGTGAAAGTGGATCATGGAGCTCATCACGTAGGGCTCCCCTAGGCCCCCATCGCCGATGGTGACGGGAAAGAGGCGATCCGGGTAGAGCAGGGCGCCGGCCATGGCAAAGTGCTGCCCTTGCCCCAGCGGCCCCGCCGGCGCCAGCAAGCCGGGGATGTAGCCAGAGAGGTGGCCCAACAGCCCCTCCCGCTCTCGGAAGCGGGCCCGCAAGTCAGAGACCGTGTGGATGCCCATCTCCGCCAGGGATCCATCCAAGAACATGGCGGCGTAGAAGCCGGGGGCGTGGTGACCCACTTCGGTGGGGATGTTCTTCTGGCCCAGGTACACCAGCGCGGCGTAGGCTTCCGCTTGGCTGGCAAAGCCGCCCGGGTGGCCCGAGGCTTTGCTGGCGGTCATCTGCAGGGTGAGGTAGCGCAGCGCATCGGCATAGAGCAGGGTTTGGTAGGCGGCCATGCGACTGCCGGGATCCCGCAGCTTGCCTGTGGCGGCATCCACTGCAGGTTCCTGGCCCAGGCGATCGAATTCCGGCCAGGGATCCCCAAAGTATTGGATCCCTTCGCAAAAGGTGGGAACTTGGGCAGTTGCCTCCTGAGCCAGCGTCATCGGTTCGGCCTCACTCTCGTTGGATCATCCATCCCTCACTGTAAACCTGATAACGCTTTTTGGATATTTTGAGCAGAACTTGTCAGCCGATGATGCCGTCCTGTAACCAGAAGAAAAGTAGGCCCTGTAGTTGGGGTTATGACGTCCCCCACAAGCTTGCAGTTAGGGCTGGGGAGAACGTCAACAGGCGGCAGAGGGATCTCTTGGAAGGTGGGTGGGCAAGCCGGGGCAAGTCTCCAAGCTGGCCGCCCACTCGCTGATGAGGGCGTTGACCCAGTGGGGCAGCTCATCGTGGGCACAGTGGCCTACTCCCGGCAACTTCACCAAGGTGAGGGCAGGCTGCCAGCGCTTGAATTGGTCTGCCAAAAAGCTGGGCACCGCCGGATCTTCTTGGCCCCAGAGGAGCAAAATCGGCATTTTGAGCGTGGGCAGAAGGCGTTTGGGGCTGTCGAAGCGGCGGCAGAGGATGGCCCTCAGGCTATCCAAAAACACATGGGCTGCCCCCGGCTCAAAGGCCGGCCTCTGGAAGATCTGCACCAGCTCGTCGTCCACTTGCTCGTCCCGCTTGTAGACATTTTTGATCCAGGCCCGCAGCACGTCGGTTTGTCGCAGCCAGTTAAACAAATGGGGATAGGTGAGCGGGCAGCCCAAAACAGCCAGGATCCCTTCGCAGAGGGCCTGCACCAAGACATCCCAGGGAGGGGACAATTCTTCAGGGTGAGGCCCATCGGCACAACTGATCAAGCACAGGCCCTTCACCATCTGGGGATAGCGGGCAGCAGCAATGACCCCCACCAGGCCCCCAATGGAATGGCCTACCAGGATGGTGGGCTGCTGGATGTGAGTTCGCCAAAACTCGTACACCTGCTCTACCCACAGGTCAATGCTGTAGGCGATCTCCGGCTTGGCGCTTTTTCCAAATCCCAGCAGGTCGAGAGCATAGACGGAGCGCTGGGATCCCAAGGGGACGATATTATGGCGCCAATGGCCCACCGAGGCTCCAAATCCATGGATCAAGATGGCCGGAGCCGCCGTCAAGTTCACCTGGCCGCTGGAGGTTTGGGCGCGACTGGGAGTGTAGGTGAAATGAATAGGCCAGCCGCGCCAGAGCCAGGTTTGGGAGTGGCCATAGCGAGGCAAAGCCGACCCGCTATCCGTTTGGGAAGGGGCGCGTGCATCAACAGGGGAAAAGCTAGGGTCGCCGACGGAATTGGCTCCGACGCGAGCAGAAGGGGAAGGATGAGGGTCGAGGCCGTGCAAGGGAGAAGGGGATGACAACAACAAACCCATCTTTAACTTAGGCTAGACCAATCTTAGCGGTTTCCTCGGCTTATCCAAGGCGTACTTTGCTAGCAGTTCTTCTACTTCCAAGACGTGCCAGCATGACTGTGTCCCTGACTCCAGATCCGATGGATGAAGCTTGCTGGATAGACCCGATTACGGCGGCCAGCTTTTGCCAGATCGACCAAGAGATCGGCCCCCACCCCTGGCAGGGGATCCCCTATGAGATTGTGCGCCGCGCCATCCACGCCACCGCCGACTTCGAGCTGCGGGATCGCTTTGTGTTCAGTCCCACAGCGGTCGAGGCGGGGCTGGCGGCCCTGCGGCAGCAAAGGCCCGTGGTGGTGGATGTGCGGATGGTGGCCGCCGGGATCCAAGCTGGCCTCGCGGCGCAGGGGATCCCGCTCCATTGCGCCCTAGACTGGGCAGAAGAGCCTCTTGAAGCCGGGCAAACCCGCACGGCCCAGGGGATGGTGAAGGTGGCCCGCCGCTACCCGGAAGCGATCTTTGTCGTCGGCAATGCGCCCACGGCGCTGCTGGCACTGGTGGAAGAGATTCGGGCAGAGCGGATCCGGCCCAGCCTGGTGATCGGGGTGCCGGTGGGCTTTGTGGCCGTGGAGGAGGCCAAACGGGCCTTGGCGCAAACGGATGTCCCCCAGATTCGGGTGGAGGGGCGCAAAGGCGGATCCCCGGTGGCTGCTGCCATTGTCAACGCTCTGCTGCTGGCCGCCCGGCGGGATCCCATCCCCAACTGACTAGAATTGGAACGACATCTGCAGACCTTTCCCATGACCCCCGAACAAGAGGAGTGGCTGATCCGCAACCTTCAGCTCCAACAAGAACAGCTTCAGGAGATCCGGGCCGAACAGCAGCGGGCTGCCGAGCGCTTCGAGGCCCAGATGACCGAGATGCGGCAGGCCTTTGCAGCCCAAATTGCCGAGATCCGCACCGAGCAGCAACGGGCTGCCGAGCGTTTTGAGGCCCAGATGGCGGAGATGCGAGCCGAGCAGCAGCGGGCCGCCGAGCGTTTCTCCGCCGAGATCGCCGAGATCCGAACTGAGCAGCAGCGGGCTGCCGAGCGTTTTGAGGCCCAGATGGCCGCAATGCGAGCCGAGCGGCAGGCCATCGAAGCCCAGCTCCAGACCGAAATCCAGGAGATCAGGACGCTGATTCAGCACAACCAAGAGCGGATCCGTCAAAACGAAGAGCGGGGAGATGAGCTGGAGAGGGCCATCCAGGAGTCTCGCCGCGATATGCAGGCCGGGTTTGCCGAGCTGAGGGAGGCGCAAGCCATGATGATGGAGCAATTTCGGGAGCGGGATGGCCGCCTAATCGAGGCTCATCTGGGCTTTATTCGGGAAATGCGGGAGATGCAGCGGGAAGTGGCGGAGTTGCGCCTGGATTTTCTCAACCACATGCGCCAATACCACCCGCCTGTCGAACGCTAGATGGCGAGCCGGTTGCCTCAGCTTGCGGTTGTAGGGGTAGCTGGAGATGGCTCGGTGGCCTCTTGGGCGATTCCCCCTCTCTCCCAAGCGCAAACCCTGGCCGGGCCCCCTAGCTTGCTGCAGCACTTTGCCGACCATCCCGCCCGCCAGATCCGGCTTACTGGATCGGTGGAGAGCTGGATCCCGCGTTTGCAAGCAGAGCTGGCGCGGGGATCCCTGGTTTTATTGGCCAGCGGGGATCCGCTGTTTTTCGGGATTGGGCGCCTGTTAACGCAGTACTTCCCGGCGGAGCAGTTGGCCTTTTATCCCCAAGTCAGCTCGGTGCAGTTGGCCCTCAACCGCTTGCAGATCCCCTGGCAGGAGGCCACCATCCTCAGCTTGCACGGGCGGGGGGTGGAGCGGTTGCAGGACGCCCTCAAACAGGGATCCCCTCTTATTGTGGCCTTGACCGACCCGGAGCACACGCCGGCGGCACTGGCCCGGTTTATCTCCGACCTGCGGCTGCCGGTGCGCTACCAGGGCTGGGTGTGCAGCCAACTGGGATCCCCCCACGAGCAGATCTTGCCTCTACAGGAAGGGGAGAACTCCGCCTTCCCCAGCCCCAACCTAGTGGTGTTGCGAAGAGTAGAGCCGGAACCGGATCCCAGCCGCTGGCCCCTCGTTGGGATCCCGGACGACCAGTTCCACACCTTTCCCGACCAGCCCGGCCTGATCACCAAGCAACCCATCCGCCTACTCACCCTGGGGGCGCTGCAACTGCCGCGAGAGGGGGTGGTGTGGGATGTCGGGGCCGGCACCGGCTCCGTGGCGGTGGAGATCGCCCGCCTCTCCCCCCAACTCCAGGTCTATGCCGTTGAGCGCAACGCCACGGGCATTTGTCTCATCCAGCGCAACCGCCAACGCTTCGGCCTGGAAAACCTGCACGGGATCCCAGGAGCAGCGCCCCAGGTGCTGGCCGACTTGCCGGATCCGGATCGGGTGTTGCTGGGGGGAGGCGGCAAAGGGATCCGCGATCTGCTGCCGGTGGTGGCGGCCCGCCTGCGGCCTGAGGGGATCTTGGTGGCCAACTTTGCCACCCTGGAAACCTGCAGCGAAACCTTGCAATGGCTGCGCTCGCTGGGCTGGCAGGTGCGGGTGGAACACATCCAGATCTCCCGCTCCACGGCCCTGGCCGAGGGCACCCGCTTCGCCCCCCTCAACCCCGTTTACCTGCTGCAAGGGATCCCTTCAAATTTGAAGTTGCAGTAACCGCCTCGTCGCCCTCCCCCCAAGAGAGGGGCTGGGGGCAAGTTACCCCTCATCCTCCTCATCGGTGGCAAATCCCGGACGGTACAGGTAGGGGCGACGGTTGGTCTTCTTAATTTGGTCTTTGAGGGATTCTAGGTCGATGTAGCGATCTGCCAAGTTGATCAGTTGGTCGCTGGTCATGGAACGCAAGCTGACCACCTCCACCCGGGCCCCTTGGTAGCTGACGGCATTGACCGCGTAGGCCAGATCCCCATCGCCGCTCACCAGCACTGCCGTCTCATACCAGCGCACCAGCGACAACATGTCCACGGCGATTTCCACATCCAGGTTGGCCCGCTTGGATCCGTCGGGCAGTTGGGTCAGCTCTTTGGTAACCACACGATAGCCGTTGCGGCGCATCCAGAGCAAAAACCCCTGCTGCTTTTCGTTGTTGCGATCGACGCCGGTGTAGAAAAAAGAGCGCAGAAGGGGAGAACGGCCGCTCAGCGTCTTCAGCAGGCGGGTGTAGTCGATCTCAATGCCCAGTTGCAGAGCGGCATAGAACAGATTGGATCCGTCAATGAAGATGGCCACACGACCACGGTTGTCCTGCAACGGATCCGAAGGCTGAAAGCCGGGATCGGGATCAAGACGCAACATTCGGCTTTTCTTCTCCAAGTTGTTTTGGCAAAGGGATAGAAAAAGGTAAGGTATTAAACAGCGTATGAACAAGGCGTCGGCAAAAAAAGCCCTGGCCGGGGAGATACGTCACTCACCCTAGCGCAGGAAACACCCCACCCCTGGAAGACTTCCAAAATCCTAAAGAAAAAATACTTACCGGAGAGCTCTTGCGAATGTCAGGCCAAGAGGGGGCGCTCCCCTACTGTTTTTCCACCCCCTTGCACAAGGGGGTGTTGCGCAGCCGCTACCGGCGGTTCTTTGCCGAGGTGGAGCTGGAAAATGGGCAACAGGTAACCGCTCACTGCCCCAACACCGGGCCGATGACGGGGGTTTGCCAGGTGGGAGCGCCTGTGTACCTCTCCCATCACCCCGATCCCAAGCGCAAATTGGCCTACACCTGGGAGATGATCCAGGTGGAAGGGGTGTGGGTGGGGATCAACACCGGCCTGCCCAATCGCCTGGTGGAATGGGGGCTAGAACGAGGGTGGTTTCCCCAATTGGCGGGGTTTTCTCGTTGGCAACGGGAAGTGACCTGCGCCAGGAGCAAAATCGACTTCCTGCTGATGGGAGACTCTGGCTTGGCCTACCTAGAGGTTAAAAACACCACTTGGGCCGTGGGATCCCGCGCCCTGTTTCCCGATACGGTGACGACTCGCGGCCAAAAACACCTGGAAGATCTGATCCAGATCCGCCGGCAAGGGCAGCGGGCTCTGCTGCTGTATTGGATCAACCGCGCCGATTGCACCGAGTTTGCCCCCGGCGAAGAACGGGATCCCCGCTATGCCCATCTGTTTCGCCAGGCGCTGCAAGCCGGAGTGGAGATGTTGCCCTATCGGGTCGAGGTCTCGCCGGCAGGGATCCGTCCCCTGGGTTTGGCCAAAATGGTGGCCTGAGCGTCGTCTTGGGAGCCTGCTGCCATGCAAGTGGCCACCTGGAATGTCAATTCCATTCGCACCCGCCTGCCCCAGGTTTTGGCTTGGCTGGAAAACCAGCGATCCCTGGATGTGCTCTGCCTGCAGGAGACCAAGGTGGTGGATGCGGAGTTTCCCCGCGCCCCCTTCGAGGAGCGGGGCTTTCAGGTGGAGGTGTACGGGCAGAAAGCCTACAACGGCGTTGCCCTCATCAGCCGGGATCCACTGCAAAAAGTGGAGCGGGGCTTTGGCGCGCTGCTGTCCTCGGCTGCAGAGCTGGACAAGCAAAAGCGGCTTATCGGCGGCCTCTACCGCGGCATCCGCATCCTCAATCTCTACGTGCCCAATGGCGAGGCAGTGGGATCCGACAAGTACGCTTACAAATTGCACTGGTTGGCCTGCCTGAAGGATTACCTCAACATCGCCCTCGACAAAGGGCAGCCCATCCTCCTCTGCGGTGACTTCAACATTGCCCCCGAAGACCGGGATATTTACGATCCCCGCAAAGCCGGGGAAATCATGGCCTCGGAGCCGGAGCGGCAGGCCCTGCGGGAGATCTTGGCTTTGGGGTTTGAGGATGCCTTTCGCAAATTCACCCCGGATCCTGGGCATTTTAGCTGGTGGGACTATCGCTCAGGCGGGTTTCAGAGGAATCGCGGCTGGCGCATCGATCACCTTTACCTTTCCCCTGAGCTGCAGGACAAGGCCACCGCTTGCTGGATCGACGTCGAGCCGCGTCGGCTACAAAAGCCCAGCGACCATGCCCCTGTGGTTGTGGAGCTGGCGCTTTGAAATCCCCAAGCCGCTCCCTTGCCAAGCCTTAATTTCAAGACAACAGCGGCCAACTGCGCTAGGCTGATAAGTGTTAACGAATGTATCGGGCTAACGCGATGGCGCTCTTTGGTTTCGGCAAACTGAGCAAGAAGCTGACCCTGCCCACCCCGGAGGAGGCTTTGCCGGGCCGCTCCGAGCCGATGGCGCTCGTCAACCGGCACTACGTCAAGGGCACGCCGCTAAAGCCGCCCTTTCCGGAGGGCATGGAGCTGGCCATGTTCGGCATGGGCTGCTTCTGGGGGGCCGAGCGCAAGTTTTGGCAGTTGCCCGGGGTGTTTACCACTGCAGTGGGCTATGCGGGCGGGTATACCCCCAACCCCACTTATGAGGAGGTTTGTACCGGCTTGACCGGCCACAACGAGGTGGTGCGGGTGGTTTACGATCCGGCTCAAATCAGCTACCTGCAGCTTTTGAAGGTGTTTTGGGAAAACCACGATCCCACCCAAGGGATGCGCCAGGGCAACGATGTGGGCACCCAGTATCGCTCCGGCATCTACGTCTATTCCCAGGTGCAGCGGGAGCTGGCGGAAAAAACCCGCGATCTCTACCAGCAAGCCCTGAGCGCCCACGGCTACGGCCGGATCACCACTGAGATCCTGGACGCCCCGGAGTTCTACTACGCCGAAGACTACCACCAGCAATACCTGGCCAAGAATCCGCGCGGCTACTGCGGCCTGGGGGGCACCCGGGTTCCTCTGCCGGAGATCGTCGCCGAGTCTGTCTAAGCCACACCCTGGCCGATGGCGGTCATGTCGGCTGCCCTCACCCGCTCTCCCTGAGGGATCCCCTCACCCCCAGCCCCTCTCCCTCAGGGAGAGGGGAGTTAGGGTGGCGCGTTCGTGACGGCGTTGCCTAGCGATAACGACGGAAAGATTCCCGGTTGCTCGCTGGCCAGGATCCCAAAAGACGCCTAAAAGACGCGGCGGGAAGGGGATCCCCGCTCCAGTAGCTCCTTGGCCACCAGGGTCACCACCGCCAGCAAGGAGAGCACCACCGCTGCCGCATAGGCCGAGCCTGTGGCATAGCTGCGGTAGGCATCTTCCACAAACAAGGGAAGGGTCTGGGTGCGGCCAATGATGTTGCCGGAGACCACCGCGACAGCGCCGAACTCCCCCATGGCGCGGGCATTGGTCAGGATGACGCCGTACAGAAGGCCCCAGCGGATGTTGGGCAGGGTGATTCGCCAAAAGATCTGCCAGGAATTGGCTCCCAGGGTTTTGGCGGCCTCTTCCTCTTCGGTGCCGGCCTCTTCCAACACCGGCAATACTTCTCGCGCCACAAAAGGGAGCGTGATGAAAGCCGTGGCCAGCACAATGCCCGGAAAGGCAAAAATGACCCGCAGATTCCAGGATCCCAGCCAACCCTGACGGCCAAAGATCAGCACCAGCATCAGGCCAGCCACCACCGGCGAAATGGAAAAGGGCAGGTCGATCAAACTAAGCAGCAAAGCCCGCCCCGGAAAACGGCGGTGGGCCAAGGCCAAGGCGGCACAGAGACCAAAAAAGGTATTGAGGGGAACAACAACCAGCGCCGTCAGCACCGTCAGCCGCAGAGCGCTGAGCAGCTCCCGCTCGGTCAGGTGCTGGAGAAAAGCTGGGATCCCTTCTCGAAACGCCTGATAAAAGATGTTCACCACCGGGATCCCAAGCAGCAGGGCAATGTAGAGCCCGACAATGCCGATCAACAGGCCCGACAGCCAAGGGTTTGTCGATGGCTCCGGTTGAACCCCCGATATCCCGTCAGGTTTCATGGCGACTTCCCCAGGCTTGCAGAAGGTTAATCACCACCAGCGACAAGAAAGAGATCCCCAGCATCGCCGTCCCGATCACCGTTGCCCCGGCATAGTCGTACTGTTCCAGCCGCTGGATCACCAGCACCGCCGCGATGAGATCCCGGAAGGGGATGCTGGAGGCGATGATAACAATGGAGCCATATTCGCCCACGGCGCGGGAAAACCCCAGGGCCACGCCGGTCAAAACGGCGGGCAAAATCTGGGGCAGCACCACCCGCCAGAAGGTCTGCCAGCGGGAGGCGCCCAAACTCCAGGCTGCTTCTTCCACATCTCGTTCCAGCTCCTGCAGCACCGGCTGTACTGTCCGCACCACAAAGGGAAAAGAGATGAACAGCATTGCCACCCCCACCCCCAGCCGGGTAAAGGAGATGCGGATCCCAAAGGGGGCCAACAGGGATCCGATCCAGCCGTTGCTGCTGTAAACCGTTGCCAGGGTGAGGCCGGCTACAGCCGTGGGCAGGGCAAAGGGCAGATCGATCAGCCCCTCGAGGAGCTTTTTGCCGGGGAAGGCGTAGCGCACCAACACCCAAGCCGTCAGGGTGCCCATTACGCCGTTAACCAGGGCTGCCAGCAGCGCGGTTACAAAAGTAATCTCATAGGCGGAGAGGGCCACCGGATCCGTCGCGATCCGCCAGAACTCCGCCCAACCCACGCTGCTCGACTTGGCGATCAGGGCGGCCAGCGGCAGGGCCAACATCAGGAAGAGATAGCCCAAGCTCAGCCGCCACGGCCAAGACAGTTGAAACCCGGCTTGCTGCAACTTTCCTCAAGCTCCCAGCGACATCGGACTCCGTCCCGCCATCGCCAGCGGGGTCAGGGCAGTTTTCTTGTCGTTTTTTTTGAGGGGAAAGGCCTTGACCACCTTGGGGCGGACATAGACCTGCTGCCCCACCTGCAGCGGCTGGCTGGCGTATTGATCCCGGCTCAGGTGGGCCCACAGGGATCCGCCATCGCTTAAGACCAGCTCCGCCTGGATCTCCCGTCCCAGGTGGATGATCTCTTTTACCCACGCGGGGACGCTGCTGCTGCTGGGGTTGACCTCGATCTGCACATCGTGGGGGCGCAAGAAAAGCTGGTGCGGGCCGGCCTGCGCCTCGGGAAGCTGGCAAGATAACAGGGAGCGGGGAGAGAGCTCGTTAACCGGGCCGATAAAGCTCATGACAAAGGGGGTGGCCGGGTGATCGTAGATCTCGGCGGGGGATCCCACCTGCTCGATCCGCCCCTGGTTCATGACCACGATCTGGTCGGCCACCTCCATGGCTTCCTCTTGGTCGTGGGTAACCAAGACGGTGGTGACGTGCACCTCGTCGTGCAGGCGCCGCAGCCACTGGCGCAGCTCCTTGCGCACTCTGGCATCCAGCGCCCCAAAGGGCTCGTCCAAGAGCAAAACCTGCGGCTCCACCGCCAAGGCGCGGGCCAGGGCCAC
>Ga0129299_1000907_pt1 | contig 19746 bp, 17 predicted proteins | sample ConPoolayeCmetaG_FD_94477 | JGI IMG/M metagenome (GOLD analysis project Ga0129299, IMG submission 94477) | Hot spring microbial mat communities from California, USA to study Microbial Dark Matter (Phase II) - Cone Pool mat layer C metaG ...
AATCAGCCTTTCCGGGCACGCTGTGCCGGACGTCGGCTTGCGCCGACGCCCCCGGTCGGCGCAGGCCGACCGCAGGCCGAAGGCCTATGGCGGGCGACTTGAGTCGGCACGTAGGTAGTCACACCGGCACAACGAATAGCCTTCACCGCCTGGGCTTTTGGGCCAACAACACCCGAAAGGCATTGTCTTCATAGGCCACGTGCAGCTGCCCAAAATGTCGTGCTATCTCTTGTTCATAACGGATAAATCGGTTGGCCACCAGGTAGAACCGACCGTCGGGCCGCAGCACCCGTGCCGCATCGCGGATAAAACGGTGGGCCACGCTGTAATCGGTCTGGCGGCCCTGATGAAAAGGTGGGTTGGTCACCACCAGATCGAATTCCCCATCGTTCAGCGCATCGGCCCCGTCATCGGCAAGGACATGCGCCCGGGTGGGAGGAATTCCGTTGAGCGCCAGGGTGCGTCGTGTCGCCTCAACGGCCACAATGTCGCTATCAACCAGGTACACCTCCCTGGCCGTTTGTGCGGTGACCGTCCCGATGATCCCACACCCACAACCGAGATCGAGCACCCGGTCTCCCGGCAAAATCCGCATCGTTTCAATCAACACACGTGTGCCGGCATCGAGTTCTTGCCATGAAAAGATGCCCGGTTTGGCCGCAAAAAGCCAATTTCTGCCCCCAACCTGGGCCACGCCGGTGCGCCAACGATGGTAATCGCCGGGCGGAACCTGCGTTTGCGACCCTTTGACGCACAAGGCCACCCGACACCCCTTTTTGTAGGCCAACACGCGGCTGTTGCCGAACACCTGCCGGGCAAATTCAACCATAGGCTTGATGCCGGTTTCGTTATGACCGGCAATGTACAGCCGTCCACCCGGCCGAAGCACCGCAGCCGCATCGATGATAAATTGCCGGGCCACTTCCCTGCCGCGCGGCAAATGGCTCACCACGACATCGAACGTTGTTTCACGTACCGCATCGGCTACGTCACTGGGACGCACCTCGGCATGGGCCAACCGGTTTTGCTCGACGGTGCGTTGCGCGCACGCCAAAGCAACCACATTGCAATCGACCATATACACACGGCCCCAAGTGGCTGCCCAGGCCGCGGCCACCCCCACCACCCCACATCCACAGCCGAGATCGAGCACGGTGTCATGGACATCGATCTGCATATGCGCGATCAACAGCGCCGTAGCCGGATCGATGCCCTGCCAGCCGAACACCCCCGGCCTGGTGAAAACGGTGGCCTTTTTGCCACCCAGCTCAAAGGCAATCTCTTGAAAAGCTGAAACGGTCATGGTCGGTTCCCTGAAGAGCAGATTATAACCTTGTCCGGGCATCGTCGCAAGTTGACCTTTCCTCCGTTGCAGACTATACTTGAATCTACCGCCAAGAGCGCCTTAGGGCCTATCCGAAAAACGTAACCGACGCACCCCTATGCGTCGGTATAAGCGGCACAGGGATGCCGCTTGTACGGTTTTTTGGACAGGCTCTTACCACCGCGTTCGCAGAGAATCAACACATCTTGACCGCGCAGACAAGATAACCGTATCACCGGATTCTGGCGTTTGGGGGAGTTGATGCTTCAGCCGGCCCGGCTAAAGCATCGACACCAGGTATAGATTCGCCAGCATCCAGCATATCAGAACACCGGAGGACAGATAAACGTGTACGCACTTTTGCTGGCTCAGAACGCCGATGAAGCCGCCATTTTGTCGTTGGTATTGCAACGTTCAGGATTGACGGTAACGGCCACCACCGACTCGAACCGTGCGGTCAGGGCCTGGCCGGAACACCCGACCGATCTGATCATGCTGGCATTGGGCGGTGAATCATTGACCTTTGTACACCGCTTTCGGGCCTTAACTCAAGTGCCCATCGTGGTGGTGGCCAAAGTCGACGAAGACCAGCACTGCGAATTGCTCGATGCCGGCGCCGATTGGGTGGTACCACGTCCCTTTAGCGCACGCCTGTTGATCGCCCAGATACGTGCTCTGCTGCGGCGTACCGGCGGCGTACAGGTGTTCAACTTGCCCAACCTCGAAATCGAAGGCCTGAAGCTTGATCCGGCCACACGTATGGTGCATGTCCCCGGCAAACCGACCCGCCGTTTGACACATCTGGAATTTCGCCTGCTGTATACCCTGATGATTCATCGCGGACAAATTTTGTCTACCGAGACGATTGTCGAACAGGTATGGGGCTACAGCGGCAAAGGAGATAAAGAACTGGTGCGTGGCCTGGTACGCCGCCTGCGCTCCAAAGTCGAGATCGAACCGAGTGAACCGGCGTTTATCTTGACCGTTCCCGGCGTAGGCTATTGCTTTCAGGGTCCAAATGGGTGAGAAAATTTGAACGATCCTTTCTTTTTTGATACCCCTTTTTTACATCTTTGTTACTCCTTTTACACGGTATCATGTTACACTCGCTAACGATGTTATGCCCTTGGAAATTTTGCCCCGGTAATTTACAGGAGAAAGGTGACCTGACAGAGGAGAAAAATGAGTCCGAAGCACAAGAACGATGCACCAACCGCAGTTTGCCCAGACTGTGGTGAAAAAATCACCTTGCGGGGCAGCGTTCACATCGGCCGTGAAGTGATTTGTCCGAACTGTGACGCCGAACTCGAGGTGGTCGAGACGGACCCATTGCAGCTTGATTGGATCAGTGAAGAGTATGAGGCGTATTACGACGAGGAGGAGGAAGACAACCGGAAATAATCGTCCGCTTGGTGTCAAGCGCAGGCAACTAAAAGCCTATCCGGAAACCGTAGTACCGACGCATCCCCATGCGTCGGTACAAGTGGCTTTTCGGCTAAGGTTTGATCAGGGGTCTTTTGAGACCCCTTTTTGCTTTTGTGTCGACATGGCCAGCCGCAGATCGAGCATCGTGTGTCGCTCGGCAATCTGATTGTTGCGCACTGCAACAGCAATTGCCTTTTTGCTGCCCACCAACACAACCAGTTTTTGGGCGCGGGTGACCGCCGTATACAACACCGGACGTTTGAGCATCATATAGTGCGCCATCAACACCGGAATGACCACTGCCGGATATTCGCTGCCCTGGCTTTTGTGAACGCTGATTGCATACGCCAGCGCCAGCTCATCGGCATGGCTCCAATCATACTCGATCACCCGCTCGTCGATGCGCACCCGTAACAATTGATTTACCTGGTCAATTGCCACGATGCGTCCCACATCTCCGTTATACACTTCCAGATCATAATTGTTGACCAGTTGGATCACCCGATCGCCGACCCGAAAGACGCGCCCGCCCAACCGTCTTTCGGCCTTTTGATGAGTGGGTGGGTTGAGAGCCGCCTGTAACCGGTCGTTCAAGTTGCTCACGCCGACTGCGCCGCGATACATTGGACAGAGTACCTGGATGTCGGTTAACGGATCCAGGCCGAATCGCCGGGGAATGCGATTTTGAACGATATCGACGATCAAATCGGCGGCCTGATCGGGGTCATCAACACCAAAGAGGAAAAAATCGGCAGCCCGATTGTCGAGGATCGGCATCTGCCCCTGATTGATGCGATGCGCGTTGGTGATGATCATGCTGTCGGCCGCCTGCCTGAAAATCAAGTCGAGCTGAACGGTTGGCACCTGTCCTGAATCAATGATGTCTTGCAGCACGTTCCCCGCGCCGACGCTGGGAAGCTGATCGATGTCACCGACCAACAGCAGGTGAGTGGCCGGATGTAAGGCTTTGAGCAGGTGATTGGCCAACAACAGATCGAGCATGCTGGCTTCATCCACGATCAACATATCCACATCGAGCGGATTGTCGTCGTTGTACTTGAACCCTTCGCCGGGTTTGTAGCCGAGCAATCGGTGAATGGTCTGAGCCGGACGGCCACCGGTTTCGGCCAGGCGTTTGGCGGCCCGTCCGGTGGGCGCAGCGAGGGCATATCGACGCCGGAACTTGTCTAACAAATCGAGAATGACGCGCACGGTGGTCGTTTTACCGGTGCCCGGCCCGCCGGTGAGCACACTGACCTTGTGGGTCAATGCCGTGCGAACGGCTTCTTTTTGCCGTTCGGAGAGGGCAATCCCGTTGACCGTGTCGGCAAGAACAAGCTCCCACATCACCCGTTGGGCCAGGTTCAACCGGCTGTCACGACAAGTGAGCAGGTTTTTCAACCGTCCGGCGACGCCGATCTCACCATAGTAAAAAGGCATCAGGTATACGGCAGTTTCTTCGTGAACGGCTTCACCCGTTCCAACCGGCAAGGTTTCGCGGTAAATTTGCGCTTCTTGTTCCAGCGTTTTCAAACTCTCTTGTGCCAGCTCGACCGGCACCTGCAACATTTCGGCGGCTTCGTGGACCAGCGTCTCTTGCGGGACGTACACATGTCCCTCATCGGCCATTTCGCCAAGCGCATAGGCCACGCCGGCCGCGATCCGTTTGGGCGAGTCTGGCGGCAGGCCAAGGTTGCGGGCAATCTGGTCGGCCGTCTTGAAGCCGATGCCGTTGATTTCGCGGGCCAGCCGATAAGGGTCTTGCTTCACCACCTCCACCGATTGTTCGCCAAAGGTTTTGTAGATTTTGATCGCCCACGAAGGACGCACGCCGTGTCCTTGTAAAAAGATCATCACCTCACGGATTTGTTTTTGCTCTTTCCATGCGGTGACAATCTGGTCCACGCGCTTGCGTCCGATGCCCAGCACCTCGAGCAGACGTTCGGGCTGCTGTTCGATTACCTCTAACGTGTCAACGCCGAATTTTTTGACAATGCGTTCGGCCATCACCGGGCCGATTCCTTTGATCAGCCCTGAACCGAGATATTTTTGAATCCCTTCGCCGGTAGCAGGCAACACACTCCGATAATTGAGCACCTGAAACTGATAGCCGTATTGCGCGTGACGAACCCAGATGCCTTCCAATTCCAGCGTCTCACCGGCATTCACATCGGCCAGGTTGCCAACAGCCGTGACCAGATCTGGTTTGCCCTTGACGGCCAGACGGATCACACTGTAGCCGCTTTCAGAATTGGCATAGGTGATGCGCTCAACAATTCCTCGTAATGTTTCGGTCACGTTTTTCTTTAAAATTACCTCCAACCGGGTCAATTATAACTCAACTCACCATCACCGCAAATGCTGCACGTTACAATGATGTTTGGCCGATTTGTTTACAAGCACAAGCCAGAAAGGAAGAAAATCCAGATCGTTAAAATACATGAATAGTATCTAAAATTCATAAATATAATTCATAGACGGCAGGCAGATGGGGAAAGAGTACGTGCCTCGATGAGCATCATGGGACTTGAGTACCATTTTTCCCTATTTTGACCTCTCTGCAAATCTGTGTATAATGCTTGTGTGCCCTTGGAGGATACTCCCCGGATTGATGTGTAGATTGACGTTGTCTATTTGCTCGTTAATCAAGGCATAGGAGAGAGGATGAGTTCAGAATTTGTTCGCTTTCGTCTCCGGCAAGACCAAGGCGGCTATTCCCCCTCACATCGTTCGGCCCAGCAGATCCAAGCCATCATCACAGATTGGGCAAAACGTGTTCAAGAAGGCTGGTCACGAGCTTACACGCATGTAACCATCATCATGCTGGCGGCAGTTATCTTTTCGATTGGGTCATTTAGCCTGCCCTGGAATTATTCGCTTCCGTTTCGTGCAACGCCAACAATAGCCCCCTCACTTGGTTTCCGCGATTTGCGGTCGTCGGTCAGTGGTCGCGGTGGTAATGGCCGCGACACATTCGAATCATTGGAACAAACCGACATCGAGTTGTCACCCACGGCAACCCAGGCCGTTCAGCAACCTTTTAGTGTCCGTTCGTTGGTTGCCAATGCCCTTCTTCAATCTCCGGTCGTTCACACCGAAATTCCCGATCGCCCCCGCCGGAGCGTGATCACATATGTGGTAAAACCGGGTGACAACTTGCTCAAAATCGCCGGTGAATTCAAGCTGGAACAAGAAACGTTGATGTGGGCCAACCCGGCGTTGGAAAAAAATCCCGATTTGCTGGTGCCCGGACAGGAACTGATTGTCTTGCCCATCGACGGGGTTTATCACACGGTAGTCAAAGGGGAGACACTGGCCTCAATCGCCAAAAAGTACAAGGCCGATGTCAATGACATCATCAAGTGCGAATATAACGGCCTTGATCCCGAAAATCCCCAGATTGCCGTCGGCGATAAACTGATCGTGCCGGGGGGAGTCAAACCCTACATCTCGACCTTTGTCACCGCCTATAATGGACCGATTCCCGAAGATGCCAAGCGCGGCAGCGGAATTTTTGCCTGGCCATGCAGCGGTGTGATCACCGACCGCTTTGGGTTTGCCACCTTTAGCGGCCGTTGGCACGGTGGATTGGATATTTCCGGCTATACCGGAGCTAATATCCTGGCTTCCGACTCGGGTTTTGTGACCTTTGCCGGGTGGTCAAAAACCGGGTATGGCAACGTGGTGATCATCGATCACCGCAACGGATTTGAGACCTATTACGCACACCTGAGCACAATTTTGGTCCAGGCCGGCCAGTCGGTAAGCAAAGGACAGTTGATCGGTTTGATGGGTTCGACCGGCAACTCGACCGGCCCACACCTTCATTTTGAAATCCGTGAGCAGGGTGTGCGCAAAAACCCACAACTTTATTTGCCTTGATCCGAACATACACAAAACATCCCAAGCCCCCGTTGCGTTAAACACAACGGGGGCTTGGTTCATTCCGACCAGCGATTCGCCGTCCCTCAACCCAAAGTCTGTCCGCCGGGCAGGAAGGTAATGCCGTCGCCTGCTCAGACAATGCGGATGGGTCCTTAGGCTTATCCGAAAACCATAACCGACGCATCCTTATGCGTCGGTATAGCGGCATAGGGATGCCGCTTGCACGGTTTTTCGGATAAACTTAATGAGTCACCACTGCTTTTTTCTCCTGCCGACGCTGCCGGGAACGCTTCCAAACGGCGCGAGCGATCAGGATCAAGATCACCACCGGAATGGCGATGATGATCATGACAGGCAAGATATAAAGCACAAAGACAATCAGCACATCGGCAAAGAATTGCAAGGTGCGAATCAGGGCACGGATCGCTTCCCGAGCGGTGCCTTGAGGACGCCACCCACCAACCACTACTGGCTGCAACAACTTGTCCGGAGTCAGGGTGATCTGCACCGTCGCCAGCGCTGACAGATTGTTCAGGTATTTCATCCGCCCTTGAATTTGCTCGATCTGGGCACGCACAGCGGTGATCTCGCGGTGGACCTCTAAAATGTCTGCGGTTTTACCGGTGGCGCTGCGCGTTTCCAACAGTTCGAGCAATTCTTTTTCGGTACGCTGCAAGTTGATCAAGCGCGCTTCCAGGTCAACGTACTCTTCGGTCACGTCCTGGCTGTCCATCCGTTCGCTCTCGATGTCCAGAGCAAGTGCTTTGAATTTGCTCAGCGCATCTTGCAATTTTTCCGCCGGGATACGCACGGTCAGGGTGCCTCGAAGCTGCTCATTTTCCTTCCAGGTGTTGGCATTGGAGACAAAGCCCCCCATTTCTTCGCTTAATTGACGAATTTGGTCAAATGTGGCCTGGGTATCCTGAACGATCAATTCCAGATAGACATTGTAGATAATTTTGCGATCCGCCGTTTGCGCAGTAGAAAGGTCGGTATCGACCACCACCCCCCCTCCACTGCCGGCAACTGCAGACGAGTCAACAAGCGCCTGACCATACTCTTTCGGAACTGGCATTGTCGGGGCCAGCAGGACACGGACCTGTTTATCTTGAACTCCGGAAGCTCTACAACCGATCAGCAACGCTGACAAAACGATCAAACTTCCCAATACCCATTTTTTCATCTCGATTTCTCCTCTCAAAAGTTGTAAACCACTGTTCAGCCCTGTCAAAAGGTTAACATCAAGACGCACAATTGGCCCAACAAGTTCCCTCGACCAGCCACCCTTTGTCGAACCGGTTCAAAATTGGGCATTTCTTAGAGCCTATCCGAAAAACCGTACAAGCGGCATCCCTATGCCGCTTATGCCGACGCATAGGGATACGTCGGCTGTTTTTCGGACAAGTCCTTAGATTGACGTCTCATTCCTCATGGTATATAATACATCACGTTTGTGCATTGATCAAGGAGGACAATACGTCGCCGGACCGGCAATCTGGCGCATGATTATTGTCCTTTTTTGTGAAAACTGCCCTTCTGCAATGTCGATAACCAAGCTGAACAGCTCACAGACCATTTTGACTTGTAATCGAGTTCCAGCTTGCAGAAGGTTAACAGTTGCAAATCCTAAAGGGAGGAAAATCTCGATGATTGGAGCATGGTGGAATCAGGTATCGGCTACGGCGGCACATGGTCTTCAGATCACCGTAGTGGGCATGCTATTGGTCTTTTTCACGCTTGGGCTGATCATCATCTCGATGGTTCTGTTAACCCAATTGCCCTGGTTGAAAGCCCGAGAAGAGGCCGAAGAGGAAGAAGAGGAGATACCGACTCCGGCCGCGACACCGGCTCAGACATCGGCTGTACCGCAAGCCGCCGACGATGAGTTGGCCCAGATTGCAGCGATAGCGGTGGCCTTGGCCAGAACCCAACAGAGAAATGTGCCGATCACTCGCGGGCTGAGTCGTCCACTCATCCGCGCAACCGGAAGCCATTCTGCCGGGGGGTGGAAAATGTACGGCCGCGCACATCAACTCGGTTTGTAAACCTGAAACAAGGGAGGAATAATTGTGAAAACCTGGAAACTCTATGTGAACGGCAAGGAATATGTCGTCCAGATCGATGATCCTGACGCTTCGCCGGTGTCGGTGACCGTCAATGGCAAAGCCTTTCAGGTGACATTGGCCGAACAAGTCACCACAGCAGTCAAACCGGCCATACCATCACCTGAGATTGCGGAAGAGGATGTGGCCTATGTGCCCGATATGGCTTCCACATTTGTGACCCAGGCGGTGGATACGCACGACGAGCCAACGCCCACAGCCACGACAGACGCGCCGGCGGCAGCCGCCAGGGTCATTGCGCCGATGCCCGGCAAAATCCTCGACATCACAGCCAAAATCGGTGATGTGGTCAAGGTCGGCGATATGCTGTGCAACCTGGAAGCGATGAAGATGAAAAGCCCAATCCGCTCGACCGCGGCGGGCAAGATTGTGCAAATCACCGTGAGCGAAGGACAGAGCGTTAACTATGGTGACGTTCTGTTTGTGCTTGGCTAGAAAAGAGATGACAACGTGGATTGGAGTGTCTTATTTCAAGAATTGACCAAGGGCACCACTCACCTGTTTACCGAGCCAGGACGTTTGTTGATGATGCTCATCGGCGGAATGCTCATTTACTTGGCCATTGCCAAAGATTATGAGCCAACTTTGCTCTTGCCGATCGGTTTGGGGTGTATATTGGCGAATATCTTTGGCAGCGGAATGGGCATTTTACAGATCAAAGGCATTCCCTGGGTTTCACCGCCCGACGGCAGTGAAGAGGGATTGTTCAACGTGCTCTATAACGCCGGAATTACCAATGAACTGTTCCCGCTGATCATTTTCATCGGCATCGGAGCGATGACCGACTTTGGCCCCCTGCTGGAAAACCCGCAACTGGCCCTGATGGGCGCCGCCGGGCAATTTGGCATTTTCGGCACCCTCTTGCTGGCCACCTTGTTTGGATTTAACATCAAAGAGGCCGCATCGATCGGCATCATCGGCTCGGCCGATGGCCCCACCTCAATTTACGTGGCTGCCGAATTGGCCCCTAAACTGTTGCCCCCGATTGCAGTGGCGGCATATTCGTACATGTCGCTGGTGCCGGTGATCCAGCCGCCGGTGATCCGTCTGCTCACCACCAAAAAACAGCGGCAGATCAAAATGCCCTATACTTCGCATCCCGTTTCGCGCACCACACGCATCCTGTTCCCCATCGTCGTAACGCTGGTGACAAGCATCCTGGTGCCGTTGGCCACACCGTTGATCTCGATGTTGATGTTCGGCAATCTGCTGCGCGAATCGCTGGTGGTAGAACGCCTCTCAAAAGCGGCACAAAACGAATTGGTCAATATCGTGACCATCTTTCTGGGCCTGTCCATCGGCGGAACGATGGTCGCCGAGCGGTTTTTGCAGTGGCGCACGATCATGATCTTTGCAATGGGCATCGTCGCTTTTGCCCTTGATACGGCCGGCGGGGTGATTTTCGGCCAGTTGATGTATCTCTTGTACAAAATTGTGCTCAAAAAGCCCTTCAATCCGATGCTCGGCGCATGTGGCATCTCCGCCTTTCCGATGTCGGCGCGGGTGGTGCACAAGATAGCACAGCAAGAGGATTTCTCAAATTTCTTGCTGATGCATGCGATGGGCGCCAACACATCAGGGCAGATCGGCTCGGTGCTTGCCGGCGGTGTGGTGATGGCCTTGCTCGCCGGAACGATGTAATAGATTTGTTTACGAAATTCAAGATAAAAGGAAAATAAAAATGAAAGAAGCAATGACGCTTGATCGGGCGAGTATGGTCTCGCCAGAAATTGCCGCGCTTGCTTTTCCGATCAGCGTATCGGCACACCACGTTCACGTAACCCAACAAGACCTGGAAACGCTCTTCGGCCCAGGTCATACCCTGACCCCACGTACTGCGCTGAGCCAACCGGGTCAGTACGCTGCCGAAGAACAGGTCAACCTGATCGGCCCCAAAGGACGGATCGACCGGGTGCGTATCCTCGGCCCGGTGCGTCCGGAGACCCAGGTCGAGATCGCGCTGACCGAGCAATATCGGTTGGGCATTCGCATTCCGGTGCGCATGTCCGGTGACATCGACCAAAGCGCCGGGCTGATCCTGGAAGGCCCGGCAGGCAGAGTCGAGCTAGAAAAAGGGGTGATCGCGGCTCAGCGACACATCCATATGACGCCGGCCGATGCAGAACGCTTTGGCATCCACGACGGTGACGTGGTTGCCGTGCGCGTGGACGGCGAACGGCGGCTGATCTTTGGCAATGTAATCATCCGCGTCAGCCCCAAATTTGCCCTCGACATGCACATCGACACCGATGAAGGCAATGCGGCCGGTGTAGAACCCGGCATGGTTGGCCATTTGTACGCAATTGAAAAGCGCGCCGGCAACTGACAAAATTTTATCTCTCCACCCTTTGAGCCTGGCCCAGGCGATGATTCGTCTGGGCCAGGCTCTTTTTATCATCCGCCCAACCGTTGATTTTTACCCGCCCCGGTGTACAATGAAAGAGGAGGCAAGGAAATGTTCCGACCATCTGGTTTACCCAAGAATTGGCAGCGATATGTCGGGGGGAGCTATGGCCTGATCTGTCTGATCCTCTTGTGCGTGGTCGGTCCCAAAGGGTCGGCCTATATCGCCCAACCAACCGTCACGGCGACGCAGACACCATCTGTGATGACAACGCCAACGGTAACGCCGCTTCCGCCACCGGTTTATGACCCACCGGCCCCGCCAGACCTGAGCATGAGCGTTGCCGGCGCATCACCCAGGATCGTCGATCCAAACGGTTACCCACGCATCGTCAAACTATGGGGCGGTTATGAACACCCCACGGGGCTTGATTTTTATGCCCGGTACGACCTGATCATTTCGAATGCCTTTAGCGCAGCGCAAATTGCCGGACTACGCACCCGAAACCCCTACCTGCGCATACTTTATTCCGGCATCGGCACCTATGACACCGATGATGGCCCCATAGGCAGTCAATGGATCAACGCCACCGATTGGCGTTTCAACTGCTTTTTGCGTGGCACGGCCGGACAGGTGCTGCGCGTGAACGAGTGGAACCATGGCATGTTTAACATGAGTGATGACCGTTGCACCACCGCATTGGTCGATTACCTTCTCGAACAATTTGACCCCACCAGCTACGACGGCGTCTTTTTTGACCGCATTTATCAGCAGATCACACCCTACATCCTCACCGGCATCGACCTCGACCACAACGGCCTGGTCGATGATGAAGATTACGTCAATGAAAGGTACTGGCGGGGCACACAACGCTTTCTGGCCCAGGTGCGCACCGGTTTGAGAGCCGCACTGGGGCGCGAGCCGATCATCGTCGCCAACGACGCACCGTTACCTTATACCGATCAGCTTAACGGACGCGAGTACGAGATGTTCATCCGTGACATCCTGGATAATGGACTCGATTGGCGTAGTTTTATGTATAACTATGAGCAATGGATGCAGGCAGGGCTTGAGCCGCGTAGCACACTGGTGATGGGAAATCCGCCGTATTGGATGCGGGTCAAGTACGGCCTGGGACCGATGTACAAAATGCCGTCGACGATGGTAGCTGAGGCAGCAGCCTATTACCGGCGTATGCGCTTTGGTTTGACCACCACCCTGCTTGAAGGAGGATTGTACAGCTATGAATTCGGCGATACATGGCATGGCAATCCGTGGTGGTATGACGAATTTGACGCAGCCGGGCTGGGCAAAGGTTACCTGGGGCGGCCGCTCGGCGAAGCCTATAACGCCTTGGGCCCGCTGACGTCAACCAATGCGGTGACCAATCCGAGTTTTGAGACCCGTTTACCGATGCCCTGGTCATTGTTTACGCAAAACGCCGCACGCGCAACCCTGACCATTGACACGATCGGGAATGCGCCGGATGGCAGCGCGGCGGCACGCATTTCGATCACCAACAGCGGCGCAACCGACGAGGTGCGGTTGGCCCAAGGCAACCTTTCGCTGCGGCAAGGACACACCTACACCCTCTCGTTTTGGGGACGCGCGCCAAGATCGCATTGGCAGCTCAGGGCCAGACTGCACGCGCCGGGAAATTTGAACACCTTGTACGGGCTGAACACCACGCTTGATTTGGGAACAACATGGCAGCGTTATGAACTGATCTTTACGGCGACCACAAACACCAAGACGGCCATGTTGTCACTCGGTGTGGGCAGCGGCAGCGGTGAAGTGTGGATCGATCAAATCGCGCTGCAAGAAGGCGCTTTGCCGGCCCTGTTCCGACGTGACTTTGAGCGAGGAACCGTGTTGTGTAACGCCTCACCTGACCGACATACGGTGTCCCTCAACGGCATTTTTCGCAAAATCAACAGCACGCAAGCGCCGCTGCGTCAGATTTTGATCGATGACAGCAGTGATACAACGTCAAATTTCATCAAATATGGCGGATGGGGAGTCAATACGGCACGCAACGAAGATTGGGGGTCGACCTTTAATTACGCCCTGACCACCAGCGACCCACACGGGTATCAGAGCCAAGTGGTCTGGCAACCGGCGATCGATTATGCCGACCGGTACACCGTCTCGGTATGGATGGCGCCACACGCCAACTGCACCGACACGGTGACTTATACCGTCCGGCACGCGGAAGGAGTGACCCCCATCGCGGTGAGCCAGGCTGTCTCGCAGGCCGGTTGGGTGACGCTGGGGACATTCCCTTTTGAAGTAGGTACCGGCGGATGTGTCACGCTAACCAACCTGACGCAAGCAAGTTGGGTGGTTGCCGACGTGCTCAAGTTTGAATCGGTGACCCGCTACAACGACGGAACACCGGTTTCAAACGTGACACTGGACGGCTGGGATGGCATCATCCTGCTTGGCGGGGAGCTTGCGGAGGTGACCAGACTTTACCTGCCCCTGGTGTCGAAGTAAAGACATACAACCGCCGATTGCGGATAAAAAACACAAGCGCGCCAAAATCACCTCGTGCCCCGGACTGCCGGCAAGAGAAACTTTTTACCGGATTTGCATTCTCGGAAATCGAGGCTTTAGCCGAACCGACTCAAGCCTCTATCCACCGACTTGGCCGGCGTTCAGCTCCTTAGCCGAAAAACGTAGGGATGCCGCTTGTACGGTTTATTCCGCAGCCTGGCCATACACAAAAGCAAGGGGTGCACGGTGAACAGGCAGCACCAACTGCGCCTGTTGAGTGAGCTGTACGGTCAGATTGGGATAAGCGCGCTGCAACAAACCGATCACGCCACCAGAACGCAACAAAGCGGTTTCCATCGTATTGGGCGCGCCGATAGCTTGAAAGCGATACGGACGAACAACGGCCCGTTCATCGATCCAGAGTTGTTTGGTGCTGTCAACGACCACCGTGGAGTGGAAAACCAGGCGCAAATCGTTCACCGCAATAGCTTCGGCACCGCTGTTGCGCAGCTCATTGATCACGTCCTGCATATCCAGTGCCGTGAGCGGCCCATCGAGTATCAGCTCGATGCCCGGCCCGGATACTTCGATTGCGCCGTTGGCAATTTTGATCCGATTCAACTCGGCAACCAGCTCTTCCAGCAATGTTCCTCGACTCGAGTTTTGATAGGCTTCCAATTGTGCTTGCAACGAGTCGACTTCGGCACGCAGTTTTCGGTTCGAGATCACAAGTTCGCTCAGCAAAACAGCCTGATCATTGGGAGCAAGTCCAACCGAGCGTGTACGGGTTTGGGTACGAATCTGGGCAGCAATCAGCACGCCGACGATCAGCATCAGGGTAAAAAGAAAAAATTGAGAAAACACGCTCCGTTTCATCGTTATTCCTGGTTAGAACCTGTCAGACCGTACATTTACGTTCTTATGCCGCCGGCCGACGCATAGGGATGCGTCGGCCGCATGGGATGCGTCGGCCGCATGGGATGCGTCGGCCGCATGGAATGCGTCGGCCGCATGGAATGCGTCGGCCGCATGGGATGCGCCGGCCGCATGGGATGCGTCGGCCGACGCATAGGGATGCGTCGGCCGCATGGGATGCGTCGGCCCGGCTTTTCGGTCGGCTTAGCTTCCCGGTCGGGCATAGCGTGGAGAAAGACTGCCCCGGTAGGCAGGAACGGTCATCATTTCGACCGGCATAATCTCTAAACCGATGCCAAAACGTTCAACTCGCTGCTTGAGTTGCGCCAGATAGCCAGGGTTGTTGAGAAAATCTTGCAATTGCAGTGGGTTGCCGATAGCACGAATTTGATAAGGGGGAGAGAGCCGCGTCTCGTTGATCATCACCGTCGCGCCGACACAATAGATCGAAGAAGTGTTGACCAATCGTTCTTCGTTTACCGAGATGGCTTCGGCGCCGGCCAGCCACAACACATTGATCACATCGCGGATGTCATAGTCATGAATGAGCACATTGTCTACATTGGCGCTTGCAGAACGTGGGGCATCATTGAGAATGACGCGCACACCAGGGCCGCGCACATCGGTCAGACCGGCACGCATCTTTTGCAAAGCCAATTCCTGACGTACTTGCAACAAAACCGAGGTCTGACCGGCATTTTCTTGCTGTTGCCGATCGAGGCGGGCACGCAGCTCGGCGATGGTGCGTTTGAGTTCATCTTGTTCAAGTTCAAGCTCATGGATGGTGTTGCCGACCGGATCGACCGAGCGGATCGGTTGTAGAGCGCCGGTTGGCCATTGTACACTGACCAAAATGCCGAGCAAAAGAGTGGCAAACAACATAGCCATTCGTTTGATGTTCCAGCTCGCAATCATCGCGCTCCACCAGATCGAAAAATGCACCCCCTAAAGGTGCATTTTTCGACGATCCAGGTTTATTTTCAGGGCTTGGTGATCAAAAAGTCATAGTTCTTTTGGTTGTTGATCAAGCGGGTTTCACCGGTCACAGGAACGACATTCACCTGGAGATGATATTCGTAACTCAACGGAATGTCATTATCTTTGAAACGGATGATCTTGATCTCGCCCGGCGCAATCGATGAAATGCTTCCCGATTGCTCGACAAAAGATGTTTTATCCTGGTCTTTGGAAAGTTTGATCTGAACGGTGACATTGTTTTCTGTGACCATACCGGCATTTTCTACCGCGACCAACAAAGTGATGCCTTCACCGCTCTTTTTGCGTTCGATAATCTTGTCATAATCAAGGGGGGGATCAAAATCAATCGCCAGCACAGCCAGATCATGTTCTTGAACCTGCTGTTTGCTCGTTTCTTTGACCGGTTCGGGGACGGGGGTGCGATCGATGACCTGAATCTGAATGCAGCCGCTCAGCCCAACAACCGACAGCACCATCAAAACCCAGATCGCAACCTTGAACTTGTTGCCGAAAAACATTAGAGACCTCCTGGAAAACCGGGTTGAGGCTATTGGGGCAGACGAGTCAAATGGATTTGTTGACGATCTTGGCAAACGAACCACGTTAAACATACCCCCATCTTAGCGCAAAGTGAGAGATTTGTCAAATTATGCGTGAAAATTGCGTGAAAATCGTCTTGTTCGACGCAACGAAAGAGATAAACAAGTGTTGGAATCAATTTGCAAACCTGGTAGTAAAACGCTCAAGCCGTTGTATGGCCTCGCTGCATTCGGCCTGGGTTGCCTTTTGCGCGCACAACCTTGCCGCCTGTTCCAGATAATCCACCAGACGATAGATGTGTAAACGGTCCCAAAAACGGGCCTGCATCTCGGCCGCCTCCGTGTAGCCATCCAAAAACCCTTTTTGAAGCGGTGCCCGCTCTTCAAACCACCGGTTGAACAAACGACTCATATCGTGTTCAAGTGCACTGGCCTGAGCATGGGTCAGATCGAGCACACCGGTCACGTGATAATCGGTGATGCTAAACTCGACGATGATGTGGTCAGGAGTATAATCGCCATGGATCAAACAAGCCTGGGTTTGGGTAAGCACGGTTGACGTTTCCAAAATGTGGCGAATGCGGTCGGCCTCAGCGGGCGGCATGGCCTGAGCAACCACACAGGTGGTCAGACAGCGATCGGCCAAATCGAGAACAAAGGCTTTTTCATGCTCGAATACGCTGCCTTCAAATTCGGAAGCGAACAAATCGCCAAAGGTCTCCAATGGAATTTGATGGATGCGGGCCATATAACGTCCCATTTCATAGCCAATTGCTTCCAATGCCCATTCATCCATCTCGCCAAGCACATCGGCCAACGGCCGGCCGGGCAGGCGGGTGTATAGAATCCAGGGTTCGGGGAGCAAGTCGCCTGAATCATCAAAGTAAAGCACACGCGGCACCGGCACACCGGTTTCCGAAGTCAGCAATTGGAGCAAACGTGCTTCCTGCCAGGGCCTTTGATCGGCAGCATTCTGGTAAACTTTGATTGCCACTTCCATAGTGGGATTACGGATTTTCAGGTCGTAATTGGAATTCTGATGCCTGCCGGGGAATCGAGTCAGAGCAACCGGTTCGGCTTGAGGAAACACTTGATGGATCATAGACAAGACTTGTTCGTCGGTCAGCGACTCGCGCATGTCTTCTCCTTGCACGTCTTGGGCATGTCTGGATCGAATCACCAGCCGTATGAAAGACGTGCGATCAGCCGACCGGGCAGCTTGGCCTGATGCATCAATGTCTGCGTTTTGATCAGATCATAGCTGATGCGGCGATAGTCCAGCGTGTTGGTTTCGGTATCCAGAATCGCATAGCTTGCGCGGGCATCGCCATCGCGTGGTTGGCCAACGCTGCCGGGGTTTATAATCGCACGTTGATCACCGAGAAAATATATGCCGGGTTCGACAAGTTGTTCTACCTGACACCGGGCTTGGCCGTCTGCCTGATCCAATCTAAAGATCACCGGGATATGGGTATGTCCAACCAGGCAATAGGTGGTGTTGAAATAGGCAAAGTTGAGGCTGGCTGCGGTAGGATGAAGAATGTATTCCCAAACCGGCTTGCGCGGGCTGCCATGAACCAGGGTATATTCCCCCTCCACCAGACTGATCGGCAATTTGCGCAAGTAGGCCAGGTTTTCGGACTTGAGTTGAGCCTGCGTCCAGAGCACGGCCGCTTTGGCTTCGGTGTTGAAATCTTCGAGGCTGGTTTGATCGATGGTCGCCCAGTCGTGATTGCCGATGACGCATTTGACGTCTTTTTCACGCAACAACTCGATGCACTCATTCGGGTTTGGCCCATAGCCGACCAGATCACCCAGACACCAAATCGGCAGATCGGCCGGCGCATCGGCAAATACGGCTTCCAATGCCGCCAGGTTGGAGTGAATATCCGAAATCAACAAGTAACGCATATCAATCCTTTTGAAGGACGTTTTAATTCAAATTGACACATTGAATATCTTTAATATTCAATAACGGTACAACGTCTGCAATGTACAAACGATCATACCACACTTTGAGGGTTTTGACCAGTACGCGAGTCTCATCTGGACTCGCGTTTTCGCAAGTTAAAACTTCAGTCGGTCAAGCCCGACTAAAGCCTCGACTCCATTACCCTAGATTTGCGATAACCCGATCTCACTATTCATGCAAAACATCGAACATTTCAGGAGAGGTTTTGGGCTGTAGCGGAGAGAATTGAAACAACAGCGCCCCCAGCAGGCGGATGCCCCCGCCGATCAGCAGCAACACGCGAATATCCCAAACCTCCGACAAGGCAGTGCCGATCAACGGGCCGACAAAGGCACCGGCGTTCATGATGGTGGAAAAAATGGCGATGTAACTGGCCCGGCGCTCGGGCGGACAGAATTCAAGCAACAGGTTGAAATGGCTCAAATCGACGCCGGGGTTGATCACACTGATCCAGACGCCCCAGGCCAGGATCGCCGTGAGATTGGGAAAGAGGCTGACCAGAAAAGCATAGCTGGCGGCAAACGGCACGGTGGTGAGCAGGGTACGCCGGTAGCCCCACTTGCGCACCTTGCGCTGCCAAAACATATAGCCGATGATCACGCCGAGATTGGCCAGGGTGCTGTTCAGCCCGATCCAGCCATCGCTCGCGCCAAGCTCGTTGACGAAAAAAATCACGTACAGTGGGGCCACCATCCACGCACCCAAGTTGAAAACCAGTGTGTCGACCACCATGATCGCAAAACTGCGGTTCTCGGTCCACAAGGTCTTAAACAACGCAAGCGATGCTTTGCCTTTGGTCGGGCCGGGTTTGCGCTCAATAACCGGGCTTGGCGGCACGCGCAGCTTGAGCAAACAGTACGAACTGATCATCGAACCGATAAAACCGACCAGGTATAGAATTTGATAATTGAGCGGGAAGGTGGCCCAGCGAATTTGATTTCCTGCTTCAAGCCACCAACCGGCCAAAAGGGTCAGAATAGCCACCACTGCACTCACAATGATGTTGCGATTGGCCAGCACCCGCGCACGATCGCGTTCAGGGATCACATCGGCGAGCAAAGGGATAAACCCGGCGCTGAAAAAGGTCGAGGGAACACTGATCGCGATGAGCAATCCCACCAGGCTGACTGCCCGATACGGAGCCGGAATCAGCCAGGGCAAAATGATGATCAGCCCGTAACCCAGACGAGCCAGAAACAGGCTACCCCAAATCCACGGAGTGCGCTTGCTTTTGCGCTCCAGAAAACGCGCCGATGGGACCAGCAAAACCACGGCCAACAGGGCAGGAACCGACGAGAGCCAGCCGATCATCGTGTTCGACGCCCCCAGGCGGACGGCAAAGGTTGCGTTGAACGCCGCGGCCGCACTCAAAAACCCGGCCCACAGAATTTCCACATACAGATACCAGATGTTGCGTTCGGTCTCATTATGGAGAGATGGGCCATGAAAAAACAGCCGCACGAGGGTGTTTACACCCTCACGGACCGGCAAGAAGAGCTGATAGCGCCAAAATGAACGCAGTTTGTTCACCAAGTGATCGTGTTTGACAAGCATGATATGGCCTTTTGAGTCTTTGTAGACCCAATTTGAATTGTCTCACAACCTTGCGCTGCAAGACAAAGATGACTTATTATACGGTGTGTTGAGGTGCAAGTCAAAAACAGAACGTAACTACCTACCTGATTGGCCTGTCGCTATGCGCTGACTGGAAATCAGCCTTTCCGGGCACGCTGTGCCGGACGTCG
>Ga0129299_1000908_pt1 | contig 19743 bp, 18 predicted proteins | sample ConPoolayeCmetaG_FD_94477 | JGI IMG/M metagenome (GOLD analysis project Ga0129299, IMG submission 94477) | Hot spring microbial mat communities from California, USA to study Microbial Dark Matter (Phase II) - Cone Pool mat layer C metaG ...
ATCATCTCACCCAATGCATCCGCGAAGCCGATTACGACCGCATCACCATCCTGCCCAGCCACATGTTCCTGCCCCGCCATTACCGCGGACGCACCTATCAGGGCGGCGGCGTGGTCTATGCCGACCACTTCTGGGGCACGACGACGAAATCCTATCAACCGCTCGCCGGGGAGGCCGAAGCAGCCTTACCTGCAGCCTTGCCCGCACGGTCGGCCGAGGAGGTCACGGCCTGAGATTGAGGCGGTCCAGAGCGCCTTGCAGGATGAAGCTGGCGGCTACGCGGTCGATGGCTGCCGCCCTGCGGGCACGGCTCATGTCCGCCTCAAGCATGCTGCGTTCCGCCGCGGCGGTGGAGAGCCGTTCGTCCCAGAAGGCGATGGGCAAATCGGTTAGCGCGCGCAAGTTGCGGGCAAACGCGCGGGTTGATTGAACACGCGGCCCCTCGCTGCCATCCATATTGAGCGGGAAACCGATGACGATGGCGGCAACGCCATGCTCCCCCGCCAACTGCAGCAGGCGGGCTGCATCCGCCTGGAATTTGGTTCGGCGGATCGTCTCGAGCGGGCTGGCGATGCCGCGCAAGACATCCGAAACCGCCACGCCGATGGTCTTCGTCCCCACATCGAGCCCCATGATCCTGCCCTCGCGCGGCAGCACTTCGCCGAGTTGCGCAAGCTGCGCGCAGTCGTAAATTGGCGCACTCATGGCGCAAACCGCAGCGGCCGTGGCTGCGCTGACCGGCCTTGAAGCCGGTGGCCTTGTCGGCTTGTGGCTTGCCCGGCCGGCGCGGCCGCGTATAGTGTGTGCCCATCACCCACCAGCCCAAAGAGATGCATCATGAAAATCACCTGGCTTGGACATTCCGGTTTCCGCATCGAAACCAGCAGCGCGATTATTCTGATGGACCCGTTCATAACAGGCAACAGCACATTCAAGGGCAGCCTCGAGGATGCGATGCGCGGGGCAACGCATGTGGTGCTCACCCACGGCCACGACGATCACGTGGGCGATACGGTCGCCATCTGCAAGGCCACGGGCGCCACGCTGATTGCTTGCTATGAGCTGGCGGTGTGGCTGAATGCGCAAGGGGTGCAGACGGTTGAGCCCGGCAATCCCGGCGGCACCATCCGCCTCAACGGCTTCGATGTCAGTTTCACCAAGGCGTTCCACTCCTCCTCGACCATGGTGGACGGCCAGCATCTCTATCTCGGCAACCCGTGCGGGATCATCCTTAATGCCGAGGGCAAGACCATATATCACATGGGCGACACCGAGATCTTCGGCGACATGGCGCTGATCCAGCAGATCTACAGGCCGCAGATCGGCTTCGTGCCGGTGGGCGACCGTTTCACCATGGGCGGCAAGCAGGCCGCGCTCGCCTGCAAGACGTTCTTCACCTTTGATCTTATCGTGCCGATCCACTACGGAACCTTCCCGATCATCGATCCGGACGCCTCGAAATTCCTGGCTGAAATGGAGGGGCATAAGGTGCTGGTGCCCGAGCCAGGCACCGCGTTCGAGGTGTGAACGACGCTGCAAACCGGCGCGACGCTTCAGCTTGCAGTTGCACAATGAGCGTTGCGTCGCTATTGTCCGGCAAGTTTGCGCCGTATTGCGGGCGCTTCATCGCAACCATCGGTAAATGCCGGGTGTGACATGCAGGTAGACGAGGCGCTGGTGCGCAGCATCGCGCGGCTTGCACGGATCAGGATCGAGAAGAAGCAGGTTCCAGCCTTGCAGCAGGAACTGACAGCCATCCTTGGCTGGGTCGAGCAACTGAACGACATTGACACGACCAATGTCGAGCCGATGACCGGGGCTGTAGGCATGACCTTGCGCCAGCGCAAGGACGAAGTGACGGATGGCGGCATTCCAGGGGATATCGTGCGCAACGCGCCGATGTCGGAGGATAATTTCTTCGTTGTGCCGAAGGTCGTGGAGTAACCTGCGTGAGGATCCAGAGGTTGCCGCGCCACCATCCCGATATAGATATGCTGCTCGGTGAGCTAGGCATCGAAAACCGCAACCTAAGGCCGCAGCCGTCGGATCACAACATAGCCGTAAAGGCTCTATTGCCAGACGACGTCTTTTTTCTGGGAAGCAAAGATGACGGGATGCCCGTCTGTGTGGGTGTGCTGCGTGAAAGACGCGGATGCAGCGAGATTTTGCATATCTATACACGGCCTGACTATCGCAGGAAAGGGTGTGGCCGGGAGCTGTTCCAGTTATTGCGGTTCCAGATTCGAATGATGGGTATAGACATAGGCTTCGTCGCTGTCCCTTCGGCTCAGGACGCCGGTGCTCAATTCTTCAGGGCGATGCATTTCAAGGACTGCGCGCCCTTACGGGCCTTCGGCTACGTTCCGGACGAAAACATGTATTTCTTGAAGCGCAGCATGACTTTTGCCTATGGCGACGAAGAACATGGTCCGCGCCTCGAGGATTTGGAAAACGAGTGATGACCGAACTGACAGGATTGACCATCGCGGCTGCGCGATCCGGCTTGATCGGGAAAGAGTTCACGGCAGTTGAACTCTGCCAGGCGCATCTGAACATGATCGAAGAGGCCAACCCCAAGCTCAACGCCTTCCTTCTTGCCACCGCCGACAAGGCCCTCGCCATGGCAAAGGAAAGCGACAGGCGGCTGAAAAAGAAAAGCGATGCAAGGCCACTCGAGGGCATCCCGATCGGCATCAAGGACCTGTTTTGCACCAAGGGCGTGCGCACCACGGCCTGCTCGCACATTCTCGACGGGTTCGAGCCCACCTACGAATCGACGGTCACGCAAAATCTCTGGAATGCCGGCGCGGTGATGCTCGGCAAGCTCAACATGGACGAGTTCGCCATGGGCTCCTCCAACGAGACCAGCTATTACGGCCCGTGCGCGAACCCGTGGCGCCGCAAGGGCGACACCAAGACGCTCGTTCCCGGCGGATCTTCCGGCGGCTCGGCGAGCGCGGTTGCGGCCCGGCTCGCCATGGGCGCCACCGCCTCCGACACCGGCGGCTCTATCCGCCAGCCCGCCGCCTTCACGGGAACCGTTGGCATCAAGCCGACCTATGGCCGCTGCTCGCGCTGGGGCATGGTGGCCTTCGCCTCCTCGCTCGATCAGGCCGGGCCGATTGCGCGCACCGTCCGCGATGCGGCGATCCTGCTCACCCACATGGCGGGCTTCGACCCGAAGGATTCGACAAGCGCGGATCTCAGCGTGCCGGATTTCGAAACCGCGCTCGAGAGCCCGGTCAAAGGGCTGCGCGTCGGCATCCCGAGGGAATACCGGGTGGAGGGCATGTCGCGTGAGATCGAGGCGCTGTGGGAGCAGGGCATCGCCTGGTTCAAGGCGGCCGGCGCCGAGGTTATTCAGGTGAGCCTGCCGCACACTCACGCCGCTCTGCCGGCCTATTACATCGTCGCGCCCGCCGAGGCATCGTCCAACCTTGCGCGCTATGACGGCGTGCGCTACGGCCTGCGCGTCAACGGCTCCGATATCATCGACATGTATGAGCGCACGCGCGCGGAAGGCTTCGGGCCGGAGGTGCGCCGCCGCATCCTGATCGGCACCTATGTGCTTTCGGCGGGCTATTACGATGCCTATTATCTGAAGGCGCAGAAGGTACGCAGCCTCATCAAGCGCGATTTCGACGAGGCGTTCGAACGCGTTGACGTGATCCTCACGCCGACAACACCTTCGCCCGCCTTCGCCATGGGCGAGAAGTCGGGCGATCCGCTCGAGATGTATCTGAACGATATCTTCACGGTGACGGTCAACATGGCGGGGCTGCCGGGCCTGTCCGTTCCCGCCGGATTCTCCGCCGACGGGCTGCCGCTCGGCCTGCAGATCATCGGCCGGCCGTTCGACGAGGAAACGGTCCTGCGCGCCGGCCGGGTCATCGAGGAGGCCGCCGGCATCTGCCCTGCACCGGAGCCATGGTGGACCGGCGTTAGCGCCGCAAAGCCCAAGAAGACGCCGGCGCGCGCCAGGTCGGCGCCCCGCACCGCGGCCGCCAAGACCGGAAAATCATCGAAGAAAAAAGGCTGACATGGACAAGCTGCCGCCTGCCGAGTGCCGCTCGATGGACGATGTGCGCCACGAGATCGACCATATCGACAAGCAGCTCGTCGATCTCATCGCCGAACGCTTCTCTTATGTGGACCGGGCCTGGCAACTGAAGAAAAATCCTGAGGATGCCAATGTCCCCTGGCGCATCCGTCAGGTGATCGACAAGGTGGAGGCGCGCGCTAGGGAAAAGGGCCTGCCGCCCGACCTGGCCGTGGCGCTGTGGCGGCAGATGATCGGCTGGTTCATTCAATATGAAGAGGAAAAGCTCAGCGAGCGCCTGGCCAAGGGCGAAAAATAATCACGCGTTGCGTCAGCCCGACCGCCCCGCAACGGTGATGCCTCCGGTTCCTTATGACTACGAATGTTCGCTTGATTTTAACGAATGGTTGGAGTGAATTGATGGTGTGGAAGCGGGCGGGGCCGCTTCTTTTTCATCGTCCATGAGTTTTGCGTTGAAGGCTTGCCGGTAATGGGCGGGAACGCGACCGCGTTCCAGCGCATGTTTCTTTATGGTAACGCATGGCGGAATGCGATTGGGGCGCTCACATGACGGACGCACGGCCAAATCAGTTCATTGAAGGTGCCACCGGTGTCTGGGAGGTGGTGATCGGCATGGAAGTGCACGCCCAAGTGCTCTCGAAGTCGAAACTGTTTTCGGGCGCATCGGCGGCCTTCGGAGGCGCCCCGAACGATCACGTGTCGCTCGTCGATGCGGCCATGCCCGGCATGCTGCCCGTCATCAATGAGGAATGCATCCGCCAGGCCATCCGCACCGGGCTCGGGCTCAAGGCGAAGATCAACCTTTACTCCGTGTTCGACCGGAAGAACTACTTCTACCCCGACTTGCCCCAGGGCTATCAGATTTCGCAATACAAATTCCCCATCGTCGGCGAAGGCCGCGTTATCCTTGACATGAAGGAAGGTTACACGGTCGAGGTGGGGATCGAGCGCATCCACCTCGAACAGGATGCCGGCAAGAGCCTGCACGAGCAGCATCCGGACTATTCCTATGTGGACCTCAATCGCTCCGGCGTTGCGCTGATGGAGATCGTCTCGAAGCCCGATCTGCGCTCGGCGGAGGAGGCCAAGGCCTACATCACCAAACTTCGCACCATCATGCGTTATCTCGGCACCTGCGACGGCAACATGGAGCAGGGGTCGCTGCGGGCGGACGTGAACGTCTCGGTGCGCCGCCCCGGCGCCAAGCTCGGCACGCGCTGCGAGATCAAGAACGTGAACTCGATCCGCTTCATCGGCCAGGCGATCGATTACGAGGCCCGCCGCCAGATCGCCATTCTTGAAGACGGCGGCCGCATCTTTCAGGAAACGCGGCTGTTCGACCCGAAGGAAGGCGAAACCCGGCCGATGCGCACTAAGGAGGAGGCGCACGACTACCGCTATTTCCCCGATCCCGATCTGCTGCCCCTCGAACTGAGCCAGGAGTATGTGGACGAGATCGCCGCGCAGTTGCCTGAACTGCCGGACGAGAAGAAGGCCCGCTTCATGGCGGCATATGGCCTTTCCGCTTACGATGCGGATGTGCTTGTCGCCGACAAGGCGGCCGCCGACTATTTCGAAGCCGTTGCGGCCGGGCGGGACGCCAAGCTCGCCGCAAACTGGGTGATGGGCGACCTGTTCGGGGTCCTCAATCGCGAGGGCAAGGACATTGCCGAGAGCCCGGTGAGCACGGCGGATCTTGGCGGCCTGATCGACCTCATCACGAGCGGCGTCATTTCCGGGCGCATTGCCAAGGATGTGTTTGCGCTGATGCTGGAGACGGGCGAGGCGCCAGCCAAGATTGTGGAGGAGCGCGGCTTGCGCCAGGTGACCGACACCGGCGCGATCGAGAGGGTGGTGGACGAGATCATCGCCGCGAACCCGAAGCAGGTGGAGCAGGTGAAAGCTAAGCCGCAGACGCTCGGCTGGTTCGTCGGTCAGGTGATGAAGGCGACCGGCGGCAAGGCGAACCCGGCGACCGTGAACGCCCTTCTCAAGGCGAAGCTCGAAGTCGCCGAGCAGTGATCGCGGCATATCGCTTCAACGAATTGAAATTATGTGGTATTTTTATTAAAAGTAATTGCTTTCCCGGCATCAAAAGCCTCATGAAGCCCGCGAATAATTCAACATGCTCCACAACTTGCAGTCCGATGTGACAGTAAGTTGTACACTGGCGTGACCGAACACCTAGGAGCAAACCGCGCCGGACAGTGTGCAAATTTTTCATCACATCCAAATTTCAGCGAGGGCAAAATGGAAGAAAAAGACTTCAAAGTAATATCACTTGATAAACTGAAGAATTTCTGGAAATTTCTGGTTCCGCTGGTTTTCGCACTAGGCTTCATTATTTATCAATTTACTGATGTGATGAACGGAGTTCGCAAGATATTGTCTTATTTCATTGTCGATGCAGGACCTGAAAACGGCATAGAGCTTAAAGCTGGCTATCACACAATAAGCTTATTCGCAGCGGTCGCTTTCACGATCTTGACTCTGACTACCGCATATCTGGCGTTTGTGCTCATTTCGTTTGTCACAGCCGCGAAAACCATACGCGTGCGAAGCCAGTCCGAGTATGAAAGGAAGGATGCCGAGATTGCGGCGAAGCAGGCATTGATCGACAAGCTGGACAGGCGCCTAGACGATCAGGTCAGCGAAATGAAGAAACTGTTGTCGCGGCTTTATCCTGACTATCAACCAACCAAACAGAACTTTTCTTTTCTCTCAGGCCGTTACTATGTGGCTCCGGGTGGAGACTTGAGAGTAGAGAAGGAAGTCGTGCTGAAAGCGGTAGATGAGCCAGTACACTTCTGGCGTTTCTACATCGAGGGAGATGAACGGACCAAGCCGGCGGAAGACTTCGCCGACATTACTTTCAAAGCAACATCAATCGATGAGGGTACGGACGTAGTCGTTTTTCCGATTGAGGATAAAGCGCGCAAGAAGAACGTCGTGATCTGGTTTCTCCCGCAGATCGAACCGCATACCGAGCGGCGGATAAAGATAGGATATCAATGGCCAGGTTTTCTTTACGGTTTGGATGAAAAGGGAAAAACCGAGTTTTTCTGGAATTACCAGGCGAGGGACACGCAGTCGCGCGGCCATTTCCAGATGCGCTTCATATTCTCGGAGAATTATGGAGAAATCGAAGCAAGAAGCACGGGCGCAGCTGGAGCCAGTTTATCTCTTAAGCGAGAGCCGGAGACTAACCGATCTTGCTGGGTGTTTGGTGGAGAGGATGTGTTTTTAGGCAACACGAAATACGAGCTGAGATTCCAGCGCGTATAATAAGTTTTCAATTATTGCCTTCACCGGGAGCATTGTCGTTCACATTAGGATAAACGATGAAGAAATCGCCGGTGATGCACATGGTGCCCTCTGGTTTTATGTTGTTTAACGGAATAAGGCAGCATTCCGGACGGGAGCTGCAACTCTGATTCTTAATAGCAGAAATAACGATTCGCGTGCAATGAATTTTTCGTTGGGGTGTGATGATACCCCACGCTAAGCGCATAACAGGCTATAAGTATTGGCATTCCGTGATTGAAGAAGGTGCAAAAATGACACGCGGCATTCGGGTGCATGCCTATGGCGGGCCGGAGGTTCTGAAGTGGGAGGCGGGAGCGGTCGGCGAGCCGGGGCCGGGGCAGGCAAAAATCCGCCACCACGCCGTCGGCTTGAATTACATCGACATCTACCACCGCACCGGCCTCTACCCGCAACCCGGCTTTCCCTTCACGCCGGGCACCGAAGGCGCGGGCGAGGTGATCGCCGTGGGCGAGGGCGTGAGCGAGGTGAAGCCGGGCGACCGCGTCGCCTATGCCGGGGTGATCGGCGCCTATGCGGAGGAGCGCCTCATCCCCGCCCATCGCCTCGTGAAGCTGCCCGACGCCATTTCATACGAAACCGCCGCGGCCATGATGCTGCAGGGCATGACAGTCGAATATCTCCTCAACCGCACCTACCGCGTCGGGCCGGGCACGGTGATGCTGCTGCACGCCGCGGCTGGCGGAACGGGCCTGATCGCCTGCCAGTGGGCGAAGCATCTGGGGGCAACCGTCATCGGCACGGTTTCCTCGGAGGAAAAGGCGGACCTCGCGCGCGCCCATGGCTGCACGCACACCATCATCTACACCCGCGAAGACTTCGCCGAGCGCGTGCGGGACATTACCGGCGGGGCCTTGTGCGACGTGGTCTATGACTCGATCGGCAAGGACACCTTCCCGAAATCGCTGGATTGCCTCAAGCCGCGCGGCCTGTGGGTGAGTTTCGGCAACGCCTCGGGCCCGGTTCCCCCCTTCGACATCGGCATATTATCGGCCAAGGGGTCGCTGTTCGCAACGCGGCCGACGCTCGCCACCTACATTGCCGCGCGCGAGGACCTGCTCGCCTCGGCCAGCGCCGTGATGGATCTTGTGCTGAGTGGCGCGCTCAAGATCGCCGTCAACCAGACCTATCCGCTGCGGGAGGTCGCGCAGGCGCACCGCGATCTGGAAGCGCGCAAAACAACGGGCTCAACCGTGCTGCTGACGGCGGCCTGATCCTGGCCTCAAGCCGGATTTTCAGGAACGCTCCCTGCTGATCGGCCACGCGCTCGTCCGCTTACCCCGGCGCAGGGTATCAGCACTCGCGGCCGAGCGTGTTGAGGCACGTCCACGTTCGCCGGGCAGCCGCCCCTATTGCGTTACCCGCCCGCGTTGTCGCCTCTGCGGATTTGTCGATACCCTCGCGGGCAGCCTGCGAGAGGGTCGGCGGTTCCCCGCTGGCCCCGGGCACCGGAGGTGAGTCGGTTGGTTCCGGGGAGGCGGCGCCGAGCGGCCCAAGCCCGGGGCCACCCTCGACATCGTCAAGAGAATAGATTTTCTCGACACCATCGCATTTCGCGCGCTGGACGACAGAACATGACGCGTGGTCGTGCTCCTCGGCGATGCGCGCGGCGCAGAACAGCGACAAGCTTTTGCGCGGCTGCTTCTCTGGGCTGTCAAGTACGCAGCGGTAAATGGCATCCGGCGCCTGGCAGATGACGCACACCTGCCGCGTCGTGCCCGGACTGGCTGTCGCGGCGGCCGAGACCAAAAGCGCCAGCGCCGCGGTTATGGCAAAGCGCAATTTCGACATGCCTCATTCCTTTACTCTTAGCATGCAGTCAGAATAGCTGAGCTTAATAAAAGCTAAAGCGCACTTGTGTCGATTTCGTGAGCCAATCTCAGGCTATGGCAAAGGCCGGTCCGGTCGCATCCATTGATCGAGTACGTCGAGCGTATCGGCATCCGCCGCAGGCTTGTCCCAGCGGATGCGGTTGATGCGGGGAAAGCGCAGCGCCACGCCGGACTTGTGCCGGTTCGAGGGCTGCACCGCGTCAAAGGCGATCTCGAGCACCAGCGCCTTCTTCACCTCCCGGACCGGGCCGAAGCGATTGACGGTGTTGTTGCGCACCCATTTGTCCAACTCCCTCAATTCATCGTCGGTGAAGCCGAAATAGGCCTTGCCGATGGGGAGCAGCGCCCCGTCCCGCCACAGGCCGAAGGTGAAATCGGAGTAGAAGGAGGAGCGCTTGCCGGTGCCGCGCTGCGCATACATCAGCACCGCATCGACGATGAGAGGGTTCTTCTTCCATTTGAACCACAAGCCCTTGGGCCGGCCGGGCACATACGGGCTGTCCTTGCGCTTGAGCATTACGCCTTCGATCAGCGCATCCGTCGTGCTGACGCTGTCGCGCAGCCGCGCCAGATCCTCCCAGGTCCGGAACGGCAGGATGTCGGATAGGGCGACGCCCTCCGGCCCGGTCTCGCCGTGCCAGGCTTCGAGCCTTGCGCGGCGCTTGCTCAGAGGCAGCCCGCGCAGATCCTCCCCGCCGATGTCGAGCGCGTCATAGACGATGAGCCGGGCGGGCAGGCTCTCGAGCAGCGTCCGGCTCGGCAGCTTGCGGTTGAGCCGCTGCTGTAGGTCGTTGAACGAGGCTATGGCCCCACCGGTGGTCACCAGCAGTTCCCCGTCGAGCACGGCGCGGAAGTTCGCACGGGTGAGCACCTCGGGGAACGCCGTACTGATATCGTCGCCGCTGCGCGAGAACAGCGCCTTGCCGGCCGGCAGGGAGACGAGCTGCACGCGGATGCCGTCGAATTTCCATTCCGCCTGGAAGTCCTCGGGCCTCATGCTTTCAAAGTCGCCCTCTTCGATCGGCTGAGCCAGCATCACCGGATGAAACGCAGCTGCCTGCCGCGCATCCGGCTTGGGGCCGCGTCCCTCCAGCCAGGCGAACAGCGGCTCATAGGGTGGGGCGAGGGCATGCCAGACCTCTTCCACCTCATTCACGTCAACCCCGCCATAATCGGCGAGGATCTGCTTCAGGAAGCGCGCCGATACGCCGATGCGCAGCGTCGAGGTGCCCAGCTTGAGGAGCGCCCAGCGCTCCGGCGGCGTCATGCTGTCGAGCAGCAGGGCGAGATAGGCGCGGATGCCGGCCTTGTCGCGGCGGTTGAACTCCTCGATCACCTCGGACAGCGCCGGCAGGCGGTTGAGGCGCGGCGCGGCGGGATCGGCCGGCCAGAGATGGGCAACCGTTTCCGAGGTCTCCCCGATATAGTCGTAGGAGAGCTCGAACAGAACCGGATCGACGCGGGCCATGACGAGATCGCGCACGAGCGAGCGCTTGAACAGCTCGAAACGCAGCGTGCCGGCGATGGCGGCCACGGCCCAGCCGCGGTCGGGGTCTGGCGTCGCCTTCAGATACTGCTTTATGATGGCGGCCTTGGCCAGATTGCCGTGGGTGTAATAAAGGCGGTCGAGAAGCGCCGCGAATGCCTGCATGTGGGGGACTGGGCGACGTGATCGAGCGTGATGGCCGGCAGGATAACGGCGAAACCGCAGCGGGCGCACGGCTTGCGCCGAACCTGATCGCAGGGGCGGCTGGCGGCGGGCGCATCGCGGAGAACATTCTGCAGTTCACGCGGCTGCTGCGTGCGGCCGGGCTCGGGGTCGGCCCGCGCAAGACGGTGCTTGCAACCGAGGCCGTGATCGCCGCCGGGCTCGCAAGCCCGCAGACGCTCTATTGGACACTGCACACGGTGCTGGTAAGCAGGCGCTCGGAACACGACATCTTCCACCAGGCCTTTCACCTGTTCTGGCGCGATCCCGATTACATGAACCAGCTGCTCTCGGTGATGATGCCGAGCCTGCGACGCCCGCCTGCAAAGCCCGCCGATGCCGTCGCGCGCCGGCTGGCCGAAAGCCTGGTCGCGCCGGCGGAGAAGACGCTTGCCATCGAGCGGGAACAGCTGGAGATCGACGCGCGCGGCTCCTGGAGCGAGGTCGAACGGCTGCAGGCCAAGGATTTCGAGCAGATGAGCGCTGCGGAGCTGCGCCTTGCCATCGCGGCGGTGCGCCAGTCCGCGCTGCTGCTGGCTGCGATCCGTTCGCGCCGCCTGATGCCTGCCCGCACAGGCCTGCGGCTCAATATCCGGCGCATGCTGCGCGAGGCGGGCGCGAAAGGGGCAGAAGCGGTGCGGCCCCTGTTCCGCGACCGGCGCCCCGTGCGGCCCCCGCTTGTCGTCCTGCTCGACATATCCGGGTCGATGGACACGTATGCCCGACTTTTCCTGCACTTCATCCATGCGCTCAGCGGCGAACGGGAGCGCGTCTTCACCTTCCTGTTCGGCACGCGGCTGACGCATGTGACCCGCGCGCTGCGCGGCCGCGACCCGGATGCCGCCCTGCGCCGGGTTGCGGCACAGGCGAGCGACTGGTCCGGCGGCACGCGCATCGGGGCGAGCCTGGCCGAGTTCAACCGGCTGTGGGCGCGGCGCGTGCTCGGGCAGAATGCGACGGTGCTGCTTGTCACGGACGGGCTCGACCGCAGCGGCGGCGAGGGGGTCGCCATGGCCGCCAGGCGGCTGCGCGGCTCCTGCCGCAGGCTGATCTGGCTCAATCCGCTCCTGCGCTTCGAGGGCTACGAACCGCTTGCCGCAGGCGCAAAGGCACTGGCCCTGCAAGTGAGCGAGGTGCGCCGCTGCCACAATCTGCGCAGCTTCGCCGATCTCTCCGCCGCCCTTGCCTCGCCGCGTCCTAGCGCAGGAGCAGGTAGAGCAGACTGGCCAGAACGACGATGATGGCGCCGATCCACAACGCTGCCGGGATCCCCTCGCCGCGCAGGGAGGCGGGCGGCTTGCCCGTCACCGCGCTGGCGAACCGCTCGAAAAACTGGCCCGCCATCAGCCTGGCGGCGCTTTCGATCAGCCGTGATCCGATCTGGGCGAGCCGGCCTGAAACCTGCGCATCCACCTCATAGGTAAGGCGCGTGCCCTCCGCGAACGGTTCGAGGCGGACCCTGGCCGTGCCCTTCGCGCTGCCGGCCGCCCCGCCGGAGCCTTGCCCGGCGATGGTGTAGCCGTGCGGCGGGTCGAGGTCGGAGAGGGTCACGTCGCCCTCGAAACGCGCCTCGACCGGGCCGATCTTGGCGCGCACCGCCGCCCGGTAGCTGTTCTCGCCGGTTTTCTCGAAGCGCTCGCAGCCCGGTATTGCGCGCGCCAGCACCGCCGGGTCGTTCAGGGCCTGCCACACCTCTGCCGGAGATGCATTGATGATGGTTTCGCCGGTGATCTTCACAACGCCCGCCTCTTCGCAAAAGCCCCCCCGTGCGGTATGCATCGCCCTTAATCGGCTCGTCATCCCGGCTGCATAAGAGCACGCAGCAGACGCCACATGTCAAGAAATCGAAGCAACCGATACATGATGCAGGCCGCACAGGGCGAGCCCCCCACGCCATGGCAATTGCTGGCACTCTATCAGCGCGCGCTTGCCCTGCTTTATCCGGAGCGCTGGAAGGCCGCCAGCCTGGCGCTCGCCAATGTGGCGATTGCGCTGGTGCAGCTCGCCGAGCCGATCCTGTTCGGCCGCGTGGTCGATGCGCTGTCGCAAGGCGCCGCCGCCTTTCCCATCATCGGGCAGTGGGCGCTGATCGGCCTGTTCGGCATCTTCGCCGGGGTGCTCGTCGCCGTGTTCGCCGACCGGCTTGCCCACCGCCAGCGGCTTGCCGCCATGGCCACGGCCTTCGACCGGGCGATCACCCTGCCGCTCAGCTATCACGCCGAGCGCGGTTCGGCGAAGGTGCTGCGCACCATACTGGCCGGCTCGGACGCCCTGTTCGGATTGTGGCTCACTTTCCTGCGCGAGCATCTTGCAGCGCTCATCAGCCTCATTGCCCTCATCCCCGCTGCCATCACCATGGATGCGCGCATGGCGGCCATTCTCGGCGTGCTGGCTGCGGTCTATGCGCTTGCCAACGCCGTCGTCATCAGCCGCAGCTGGAGCGGCCAGATGGCGGTTGAAGACCATCATCAGACCGTGTCGAGCCGGGTGGGGGATGTCATCACCAACGTCACCGTCATCCAGACCTATGCGCGCCTCGCCGACGAGATGGCGGCCTTGCGCCGCATGATGGGCGATCTGCTTGCCGCCCAATATCCGGTGCTGAACTGGTGGGCCGCGCTCAACGTGCTGACCCGCGCGGCGTCCACCATCACCATGGTTGCGGTGTTCGCCGCCGGCGCGATCCTTGCCGGGCATGGCGAGATCAGCGTCGGCGAGATCGTCAGTTTCGTCGGCTTGGCTGGCCTGCTCATCGGCAAGCTTGATCAACTTTCCGGCTTCGTGCATCGCCTGTTTGTGATTGGCCCGGTGTTGAGGAACTACTTCGATCTCGTCGATGCGAAGGGCGCGCCCGTCGAGGCGGAAGGGGCGACCGAGCTGCGCCATGTGAAAGGTGCGGTGGCCTTCGAGGGCGTCACCTACCGCTTCGCGGGGAGCGATGCGGGTGTGTTCGACCTGTGCTTTCGCGCCGAGCCTGGCGAGACAATTGCGCTCGTCGGGCCGACGGGGGCGGGCAAGACGACGGCGCTTGCGTTGCTGCAAAGGCTGCGCGATCCCCAGTTGGGCCGCATCACCATCGACGGCCACGACATCCGCACAGTGACGCTCGCCTCGCTGCGCCAATGCATCGCGGTGGTGTTCCAGGATGCGGGGCTGTTCAACCGCTCCATCGCCGAGAACATCCGCATCGGGCGCCCGGGCAGCAGCGATGCGGAGGTGGAGGCGGCGGCACGGCTGGCGGAGGCGCATGACTTCATCCTGCGCAAGGAGGGCGGATATGGCTTCGTCATCGGCGAGCGTGGTGCTTCGCTCTCGGGCGGCGAGCGCCAGCGCATCGCGATTGCGCGAGCCATCCTGAAGAATGCGCCGATCCTCATCCTCGACGAGGCGACGAGCGCGCTCGACAACGAAACCGAAGCCCGAATCAAGCGCGCGCTGGATGCGCTGCGCAAGGATCGCACCACCTTCATCATCGCGCACCGGCTCTCAACGGTTGCCGATGCGGACAGGATCATCGTGCTCGAGAAGGGGCGCATCGCCGAGGCCGGCCGTTTCGAAGAGCTGGCCAGCCGCGGCGGCGCCTTCACGCGGCTGCTTGAAGCCGGCGCCTTGATCCGGCTGCACAAAAGCCTTGGCGCTCACGCTTGAAGAACGGGCCGGGCGAGTTTAGCCTACGGCCCGCTTGCCGGATCAGTGCACCTGGCCGTAGGGCCGCAGCGGAAAATCCATCACCGCCATGACGAAGCCGCGGCTGTCGTCCATGGCTTCATACCACAATGATAGGTAAGTCGGCACCGGCGGCAGCACGCGTCCGACGACCTCGCCGTGATCGAAATGGAGCTGTGCCTCGAATTTCCTGGCCAGTCGCTGCATCTTACGGTTCTCCGCAAGGCAGTTCATGTAGAGCCGCGAGATGCCCCGATTGCGCGCGGCCCGCACGATGCGTCCGAGAAGCTCAGTGCCGATGCCGCGGTTCTGATACTCCGCTTCCACGGAGAAGGCCCCTTCCGCATCGCCCGGAGAGGCTTCGCCCAGCAGCCGCATCTCGGCCGCGCCGTGCATCTCGCCGCCCTCGAAATAGCCATAGACGATGGTTCCGGGCGCTGCCGCACGAGAGGCATAATCGGTTATGAACGTATCATCGACAGGCATGCCGAAGCGCAGCCGCCGGCTTTCCCTGTCCAGTCTCAGCAGGTGGTCGCGGAACTTCTGGGTTTCCGACGGCCACATCTTCCGTATCGTCCCTCCCCAGAATTGAAGTTGTCCCATTGGAAACCCCTTTCTGGTTGCCGTTGTCAGCATTGCGAACGTAATGCTCGCATTATGGCGGACTGTGGACGCAACCGCCAACATTTCCAAAGGCATAAGTCGCATGTCGCAGACGCATGCCTTAGAGAACTTTCATTTGTTGAGGTGAACTCAGAGATACAAGAGGCCCAGCACCACAAGGCCGATCACGATGCGGTAATAGGCAAAGGGCGCAAAGCCGATGCGGCTGACGATGGCAAGAAACGGCTTGACCACCAGCAGCGCTGCAATGAAGGCCGACACGAAACCGGTGGCGATGAGGCCGGCATCATCGAAGCTGAACGAGGCGTAATTTTTGTAGGCGTCGTAGACGAACGCCGCCGCCATGGTGGGGATGGAAAGAAAGAAGGAAAACTCCGCCGCCGCCCGCCGGTCGAGGCCCAGGAGCAGGCCGCCGATGATGGTCGCGCCCGAACGGGACACGCCGGGGATGAGTGCCATGGTCTGGGCGATACCGACATATAGCGCTGTTCTCACCGGCACATCGTCAACCGTCGGGTAAAGTACGGTTTTCTGCATGCGTTCGACCGCGAGAATGACAAAACCGCCGATGATGAGAGCAGCAGCGACCACTGTTGGCGAGAACAGTACGCCCTTGATCGTGCCGTGGAAGGCGGCGCCAAGGATCATCGCAGGCAGGAACGCGACGAGCACCGCCATGGCGAAGCGGCGCGCGGCCGGATCCACCGGCAGGCCGACGAGGGTGAACCACAATTTGCGGAAGTAGAGCACGATCAGCGCGAGGATGGCGCCGAGCTGGATCATCACTTCGAAGGTGCGGCCCGGCGGGCCCTTGAACCCGAGGAGATCGACGAACAGGATGAGATGCCCTGTCGATGAAACGGGCAGGAACTCGGTCAGCCCTTCGATGATGCCCAGCAGGGCGGCGATGAGATAGTTTTCCATGAGGCAGAACAATGCGGGTTGCGGAAGCGGGTTGAAGCTGCATTACGAGCTTGCAGGCGGAAGGTCAACGCGATTGCGTTTCAGCCCTGCCATTTGAGCATAAGCGTTGCTGCGATACTCTCAATAGAGCCCCAAAAGCTTCAGGGCGGCGTAAAGCACGGCCCCGCCGAACGCCGCGACGAAAATCGTCCCGAGAATGCCCAGAATGATCCCTGCGATGATGGCGAGACCGTCGCGCTCGATGATGCCGATGGAAATGAAGGCGATGCCGAAGGCAGGAAGGGCGTTGCCCCACGGGATCGGCATCATCAGCACAATTGCGGTGAGCGAGAGAAATATGCCAAGAAGGCGTTCCACAATCGGCGTGGTCATGAAGCTGAGCCTCGGCTTCATGAGGTTCTCGACCCAGACGAGGAATTTCGTCACCCGGCTTGCGATTTTGAGGAACAGATCGCGGCTTAGGCGCTGGCGCAGCATGAAGTCGGGTAGCCAGAGGGTGCGGCGACCGGCAGCAAGCTGAAGCCCGATAAGGACGATGGGAGCGCCAAGGATCCACGAAATGCCCGGAATGACGGCATTGGGGACCGCAAACATGATCATCAGCATGCCGAAGCTGCGGTCCTTCAGGGCCTCGACGATGGTGCGGACTTCGATGCTGTCGGTGGTCGTCTCGCGGACCAGCCTGGAAAAAATCGTTGATGTGCGCTCAACCGCCAGCTCCGGACTCACCAACGCCCTCTGTTTCGTTACTGTTATCTGCGCTGTCGCCAACTCATTGGTCATCTTCGACCATTAGCCGGTCTCAATCGTTCAAGGCAAGTCTAAATCAGAAAATGGCGGTGATTATGCGCCGCTGCGGGGTGCTGCGATGCCCCGGGGGGTGTCACGCGGCTTCGCTTTCGATCAAGTCCGAATGCTGGCTGGGGAGGATGCAGGTGACGGTCGTCCCCTCGCCGAGCTTGCTCTTGATTTCGAGGCGCCCGCCATGCAGCTCGATGATCGAGCGCGAGATGGCAAGACCGAGCCCAGTGCCCTTGTGCGCCTTGGCGAACTGGTTTTCCACCTGCTCGAATGGACGGCCGAGGCGAGCGATGTCCGGTTTGGGGATACCAACGCCGGTGTCGGCGATCGCGATGCGCACGGTTCCCTTGTAGCGGTAGGCCCTGAGCGAAACCATGCCGCCGACGGGGGTGAACTTGATGGCGTTCGCGAGCAGATTGATGAGGACCTGCTTCAGCGCGCGCCGGTCGCCGAGCACCTCGATCGACCTGTTGCCCTGATGCTGCAGCGTGATGTGGCGGGCAGCCGCGGTCTGGGCCACCACGCGCAGGCTCTCCTCTATGATGTCGCTCGTCTGCAGCATCTCGAGCGACAGCGACATCCGCCCGGCCTCGATCTTCGACATGTCGAGAATGTCGTTGATGACCTCCAAGAGATACTGGCCGCTCTTGTGGATGTCGGCGGCATATTCGAGATATTTCCGATTGCCGATCCGGCCGAACATTTCCTGGCTCATCATTTCCGAAAAGCCGATGATGGCGTTGAGCGGCGTGCGCAATTCATGGCTGATGTTGGCGAGGAACTCCGATTTCGAGCGGCTGGCGGCTTCCGCGCGCGCTTTTTCATTCGCGTATTTCTCTGCCAGATCTACAAGCTGGCGCGTCTGACGCTGCAATTGCAGGCGCGAGATCTCCAGATCGCTCACCGTCGTCTTGAGCTCGCGTTCGCGCTCGCTGAGGCGCTGCTCGCTCAGCTTTAAGGCGGTGATGTCGGTGGCCAGGCTGATGAAGCCGCCGCCCGCAACTGGCCGCTCCGCGATCTGCAGCCAGACGCCGGAGGGCAATCGTGCGCTGTAGAGGCTCGCCTCGGTCTTGCGTTCGCCGTTTTCCGCCACTGGCCCCTGCAGGATCGCCCGTCCGCTCAGGGCCGAGAGCGCAGTGAACGTCGCTCCCTGGCAGGCGGCACTCTCCGGCAGGCCGTAGAGATCGCGAAACTTATTGCTGCACAGGGCAAGGCGGTCTTCGCTGTCCCAGTAGACAAGCGCTTCGGGCAGGAGCTCTATGGCCCGGGCAAGAAGACCGGCGCGTTGCAACGCATTGCCCGCACCAGCGCTGTCATCCTTGGGCTTGAGAACGAATGCCAGGGTCAGGCGCTTTCCGGTTGACGTCAGCACGCGGCCTTTTAGGCTGAATTCCAGCCATTTGCCCCGCAGCGGGCGCAGGGTGAGCGTGGCCTCGACGTCACGGCGCCCTCCGCGCAGGGCTTTGGATATCGCTGCGTAGAGATCGTCTCCGCCGCGCTGGCGGTCCTGCAGTTGACCGTAGCTGACGCGGCCGTGTTCGTCGGCACACAGGCCGAGTCGGTCGAGCGCTTCGGGCGGAAGCCATATCCGCCCCGCTGCCAGGTCCCAGAAACCGGCCCAAGCGTCGAAGTCCGCCAAAAGCGTCTCGATCAGGAACGCATCCGATCCGTCGCCTTGGGAAACCGCGCCGGACATGCGCAGGCTGCGAACGGCGAGTGCGGCAAGCGAGGCTCCAGCGATGATGCCCGATGCCAGAAGCGCTGCATCCGCGTAGCTGAGCAGCGCTTCGTTGCGCCAGCGGATGTGAACGATGACCGCTAGCGTTGCGACCGAAACGAACATTGCACAATGCAAGAGCGTGGCGAGCAATTGCCCGCCGGCTTGCCGCTGAAAATGGGCCCGCGTTTCCCTCACCCGCTTCGATCCGGCTTGTGCCCGTGCCGCCGTCCGAGGTTGAACGGCGGCGACTCAGCAAAGTTTAGCCGATTTGCGCAGAAGTTTCCGGTAAACAGCGCCTTATGCCAGGATTTTCGTCACAATTTCATAGGTGTCGCGGGAGAGCCCGTCTTTGGCGGCGATCCTCTCGAGCGCGCGTCTTGCCTCCCGCTGCCGCACGGCATCGAAGATGCGCCAGCTTTCGAACGCGCCGGCGAGCCGTGCCGCGATCTGCGGGTTGAAGGCGTCGATCGCCATCACCGCATCGGCAACAATGCGGTAGCCGCGCCCGCTCGCATCGTTGAAACGGACCTGATTGCCGTGTGCGAACGCGCCGTAGAGAGCGCGCACCTTGTTCGGATTGGACATCGAGAACAGCGGGTGCGCGCTCAGCGCGGCGATACGGTCGAGCGTCGAGGGCAGGGGTGAGCCGGCTTGCAGGGCGAACCACTTGTCCATAACGAGATGGTTGTGCCTCCAGCGCTTGTGAAACGCATCGAAAGCCTTCTCGCGGGCCGGGACATCGACATTGGCGAGGATCGCGAGGGCGGCGATGCTGTCGGTCATGTTCTCGGCGGCCCTGAAATGGTCGCCGACGCGCTTCAGCGCCGCGCGTGCGCCCGAGGCGGCCATCAGGCTGAGCGCCGCGTTACGCAGGGAGCGCTTTCCCGCGCTCGCCGCATCGGGGGAATAGGCGCCGGACTGCGCATGGCGTTCATAGACCTCGACGAGATCGCTTATCAGCGCCTTGCCGAGCCGGGCCCTGAAGGCGGTTCGCGCGGCGTGCACCGCTTCAGGGTCCACGTCCCGCCCGATCGACATGGCGATGTCACGTTCGCCCGGCAGGCCGAGAAGCGTGGCGCGGTAG
>Ga0129299_1000909_pt1 | contig 19742 bp, 15 predicted proteins | sample ConPoolayeCmetaG_FD_94477 | JGI IMG/M metagenome (GOLD analysis project Ga0129299, IMG submission 94477) | Hot spring microbial mat communities from California, USA to study Microbial Dark Matter (Phase II) - Cone Pool mat layer C metaG ...
CGCGAACACCTCCTGGAGAAAGTCCCCATCTCCGAGGTCTGCGCCAAGCACGGCATCCAGCCCTCCCTCTTCTACATCTGAACGGCCAGTGGACGGCCCACGACATCCGCCTTGAGCCTGGCGGATGCCCGGCGGATCGTGGGGCGGTATGTGGAGCATTACAACACCGTTCGGCTGCACAGCGCCGTCGGGTACGTGACGCCGGCCGACAAGCTGGCGGGGCGGGAGCAGGCGATCTTCGCCGAGCGCGACCGGAAGCTGGCCGAGGCAAGGCTGGCGCGGCAGCGTCGGCGCCAGGGCCAGGTTGTGGCGGCGGATGGTTCCCGAAACACCCAACGAGAAAATGCTTGCCAGGAAGTCGAGTTCAGTTCATGATTGGATCGGCCGGTGAAACGGAAGCGAGCTTTGGAGGCGTCCAACTCGCCAGGGATAGCCGGCCGGGTGTGCGACGAATCATCGTCGGGGGCGGGAGCGTGCTTCCGCCCTCACCCTTTTCCGATCATTCAGAGCATTCCCCCATGCCTTACAAAACGCAACCGTCCGATGACCCCAGTGGCTTCGGCACCGCCATTCGCTCTCCGATTCAGGCTGAACCAGCATAGAGAAATCGACTCATGCGAATATCTTTTTCACTGCTGATCACGCTTCATGCCATCATCCATATTATGGGCTTTGCAAAGGCATTCGGCCTCGCGTCGCTTGAGCAATTGCGAGTCCCGATTTCGCGGCCGATGGGCCTGCTGTGGCTCGTTGCCGCAGTGCTGCTCATCACTGCCGGCGCCGCGCTCTTCACCGCGCACCGCTGGTTCTGGCTGGTTGGGGCCTTGGCCCTCGTGGCGTCGCAGACCGCCATCATTGCCTCGTGGAGTGATGCGCGCTTCGGCACGATTGCGAACGCCGCCCTTCTCGCAAGCGTGATCTACGGGGCCTTTGCCTGGGGTCCCTTCGGCCTGCGTGCCGAGTACGAGCGGCTCGTTCGCGACGGGCTGGCACAGGCGGCGACCAACACACGCCCCCAAGATATCACCGAGGCCGATCTTGCTGTACTGCCGCCCCCAGTCCAGCGCTACCTGCGATTCGCCGGCGTGGTCGGAACCCCGCGCGTCCAGGGGTTCCGCGCGCGCTTGACCGGTCGAATACGCAGCTCGGCCAAGGCTCCGTGGATGCCCTTCATGGCCGAGCAGCATAATTTCTTCGCCCCCGGGAGCCTGCTCGACCCGTCGATCCGCTGGCGCGAAATAGACACGCTCAGCGTGGAGGCGACCTATACGAACGGTCCACACACCATACGTGCCGTGCTTGTCTTCGATGACTCCGGCGCTCTTGTAAACTTCCGGTCCGACGATTGCCCGGCTCTGGCGGAAGATGGGAAAACCATGCTCCCGCAAAGCTGGTCCACGCCGATTCGTGATTACCGGACCTTTGGCCCTTACCGACTCGGCACCCGCGGCGAGGGCCGCGCTGGGCGCAGCGCGTCATTGAGCTTGAAAACCGTGCGCTCCGGTTGCGACGAGCAGTGCGCGAGTTGTGCGCGGAGGCGTAGCGATGGCGCTCGCTCGCCGGGCGCCCCTGCCTCTCCGCGTCCCTGCGGCTCTGCGCGAATGTCTGCGCGCGAGTCTCGCGCAGAGGCGCAGCGACGCGGAGAGGAAACCGACGGGCCTCGGCAGTTGGACCCGCGACGAGCGGCGAGGTGCCTGCTGTGGCTTACGAGCGTTGGATCGGCACTCAACATTCGTTCGACCGTTTCGAGCACCGTAACACCCCAGCAATAAGCCACCTCAGCCATTGTATGGCCTGAGGATGGTAATATACTGCCATTGGACTGCCTGGGGACGGTCCCCAGAACCAGTCTGGCCAGTCTGGTGGTTGCTATTCCGCAGGGTCGTATTACGATTGGATGGGAGGGTATGATGTCCGGGTGGTTGTTGCGCCTGATGCTCGCAATGCTGGTCGCGCTGTGCTGGTCTGGCGAGGCGTGTGCGGCAGCGCCGGCGCGGGCCGATACGGCAAAGTCGCCTGTGCGCGCCATGAGCCTCGATCTGACCGATATGGCGCAGCCATCGGATGAAATGGATCGGCTCGAACAACGGATGCGCGACGTTGGCGTCACCATCGTTGCCCTGAGCGCCGGCCGCCTGGACTGGACCGCTTTTCGCTGGAGCGATCACGAGGAACGCTGGTCTGCTGGGGTTCGTGAAAGCGGACGTGATCTGCTGATGGAAGGCGCGCAACGTTTTGGCAGGTGGGCGCATGTGTCGGCAGTGGTAGACGTGTTTGCGCCGCGCTATCTGCAAAATCGCCCATCACTGCGTGCGCTCGATGCCGTCGGGCGCCCGATTCCACACCATGCAAGCACCCATGCGCTGGTCCATGGTCCTTTTGGCGATGACCTGATCCTGATGATTGCGCACATCGCCCGTCACTACCCGGTCGATTCGATTACGCTGACCGAGTTGTTCTACTATCGGGAGGGGTATGGCGACGATGATCTGGCGCTCTACCGCGAATACAGCGGACGACACGACTGGCCCCGCACCGCCAATGGCGCCATCGATGTCGATCATACAACGATTGCTGCCTGGCGTTCTGCGATGGTCGCCCAATTTGTCGAGCGCGCAGCACGAGTGGCACATATGCATGACAAGCAACTCTTTGTCGATGTGCGGGTTGGGTGGGATTCGCCCGCCAGCGAGGGACGCCGCAGCGGGCACGATTATCGTCTGCTGCTTCAGCATGCCGACCGTCTGGTGCTCTGGAATTACATCGGTATGAGTGGGGCGAGGCCGGAGTACACCGCCAACATTGCGCGTTATGTGCAGCGCTACGGCGTGGATCGGATCATCATCTCATATGGCTTATGGGCGAACCGTGGTGCAGTCCTGGGCGCCGAAGCATTACAACGGGCGATGATTGCCGGCCAGGAGGAGAACCTGCCGCATGCCTGGATCACCCCGCTCGGTCTGATGCAGGAAGAGCACTGGCAGGTGCTTGCGGCGGTGTGGCGCGGCGCAGCCGGCGCCCAGAAGGACCTCCCAGCGTGCTTGCACAAGTTCAGCCCCAAGGAGTCTACCCAGTATCAGATGTCCGCCTGCCTCGTGCTCAAGGAGCACCAGAAGAAAGGACTACCGCGGCGTGGTCGCGCTTCTGATCGACTCAGTCGAGCTGCGCGAGGCCAGGCGGAGTCCCCTCGCCACGCAAAGATCCCCGCTCCGCACCTGCCTTCATAGACCATCCTCGGCGTCCTCCGCGCCGCTGCGGTTAACAACTCCGCCTGCGCTACGCGCCTCGGCCCACGGGCGCGGCCCGGATGTCCACACCCTGCGCGCTGCGATGCTGCTCCCAATTTCCCACGCCGAAAACCCTCCGCCGCCTCCGCCGCCTTGCTATCGGCGCTGGCGCGGGTAATGTGTCGGCCAAGCCGGGCGGCGACCCGGCCTCAATCCATGGTTTCACGGATGAAACGCACTTCACTTCTCATCGGGCTTGTGGTTCTGGCAGCGACCGCGCCGGCGCGCGGCGACCTGGATGCCGATATCCGCAAGGTGCTGGCCGACCCGTTTCTCGCACGGGCGGAGGTCGGCATCCACATCGCCCAGCTCGATGCCGACGCCCGGCGCTCGCGCACGCTCTTTCGCCACAACGACCAGACGCCCCTCATTCCGGCCAGCAACATGAAACTGGTGCTGACGGCCGCCGCCCTGGAGCTGCTGGGACCGAATTTCACCTTCCGCACGCTGCTGGCGCAGCGCGGCGAGGACCTGGTGCTCATCGGCGACGGCGACCCCACCTTCGGCGATGCCCAGGTGCTCAAAAAGGCCGGCTGGGAGAGCACCACCGTCTTCAAACAGTGGGCCGCGCAACTGCGCCGGGCGGGTCTGACCGGCTGCCGCGACCTGATCGTCGACGACAGCGTCTTCGACGAGGCGTTCGTACACCCGGCGTGGCCGGCCGATCAACTGCTCCGGCCGTATTGCGCCCAGATCGCCGGGATGACCTTCAACAACGGGTGCCTGGACTTCTACATCCAGCCGGTCGGCACGGGCCAGATCGTGAGCTACGTGACCGACCCCCCGACGTCGTACGTGAGCGTGACCAACACCTGCGTGGGTGGGACGGTCAACGCCATCGTGCTCGACCGCTCCCCGCGCACGCCCGGGCACATCATCCTCCGGGGCACGGCGCCGGCCGCCAATCAGGCGCCGGTGTCGATCACCATCCACGATCCCGCGCTGTACGCGGCCACGGTGCTTGCCGAGACGCTGGCGGCCGCGGACATCACTGTGGGCGGCCAGGTTCGGCGCGACCGCACCTTGCGCGGCGGCCTGCCCGCCGAAGTGGCACAAGGCAGCGCGCGGGTGCTGGCGATCCATGAGACGCCCCTGGGGGTGGTGCTGACGCGGATGAACAAGGACAGCGTCAACGGCTACGCCGAGAGTCTGCTGAAGCGGATAGGCTTCGCCGCGAGCGGCCGCAGCGGCTCATGGGAGAACGGCGCGGAGGCGGTGGGCGGATTCCTCAAGCGGCTGGGCGCGGCCGCGGATGAGTTCGTGGTGGATGACGGCTCGGGGCTGTCGCGTCAGAACCGGATCAGCGCCAGGCTGATGCTGCGCCTGCTGGAGAGCAGTTTCTACGGCCAGAGCCGTGAGCAATTCCTGACCATGCTGGCGGTGGGGGGCGAGGACGGCACGCTCCAGGACCGCTTCACCGGACCGCTGCGCGGCCGGGTGCTGGCCAAGACGGGGTTCATCGCGCGCGTCAGCGCTTTGAGCGGTTACGTCAAGGGAAGGGACGACCGCTGGTATGCGTTTTCGATCCTGATGAACGACATCGCGCCGGGGATGAACAGCCGCGCCAAGGAGCTTCAGGAGGCGATCGTGCGGGCGATCGACGCCAACAGCGGACCGCCGCGCGGGCGATGATCAGGCATTGGCGGACTTGGCGGCCGAGGGGGCGAAGTGTCGCTTGAACTCCTCGATGTTCCTGAAAGGCGGCGGGACTTTGGCCTCTTCGATCAGCAGGACGGGAAAACCATCACGGATCGGATAGCGCAGGCCGCCCACTTCGGCGACGAGTTCCTGTCCCTCAACGCGCAGCGGGCTGAGAGTCAACGGACACCGCAGGATGGCGAGCAGTTCCGGACTGGGCAAGGCTGGAGTGGGGTCCACTGGCATAGAACCACATGATACATCACGGTGGTCGGAGAGTGCAACTGACTTCGTTCTATGTGCGTTCACATCGTAAACAGCGCAGCAATCAGGTTCTGAATGTGCCGTTGCCGTTTCCGATGTGACATCGTAAGCTCAATGAACAACGAGGTTTATGGTAATTATGGGCATCCATGCAACATTCCACGGACTTGTACGTCGTAGCGAATAGTGTATAATATTCCGTTTTCACGCAGATGCGATCTGGCGTGGGCATTGAGGAGCGGGCACATGTGGCGAATGACCAGGTGGACGGTTGCGATTCTGCTGGCGCTGGCGGCGTTGTTCGTTGTCGTGCGCAGCTTCGTGACTGCATCGGTGTTGGAGTATCAGACCCCGGGCTTCGCGCTGGCCATCACCCTCGACCGCGGCGCGGTGGTGGTTGACTGCGCCAGGTCGACGCGGGCCATGGTGCTGATGATGGGCAGTTGGTCGCTGCACAGTATGCCCTCGGAGCGCATCGAGCAGTTTGTCGACGGGCCCTGGGAATGGGGTTTCGCCCGGGCCGGCGCCGCGCTCAGGGGTAGAGACCTGGGCGGTTATCGCAACTATTGCGCCCGCTGCCCGCTGTGGATGCCCGCGGCTCTGGTCCTGATCGGCGTGGTTCTCTGGCGCAGATGGCCGCGGCTCGACGAGGAGGCGGAGATCGACCGTTACAGCGGGCTGGTCGCGCTTGGCCCGGAGGGTTTGCGGCCTATCGCGGCACGGCGGTCTTCGCCAGCGCTTCCTCGATGATGTGCTCGTTGCGCACCCCGCCGTAGCGGGCCTTGGTGTCCAGCACCATGCGGTGCGCCAGTACGGGCACGGCCAGTGACTTGACATCGTCGGGGGTCACAAAGTCGCGGCCGGCCATGCAGGCGCTGGCCTGGGCGGTGCGATACAGCGACAGCGATCCCCGGGGGGAGATGCCCAGGCGCAGGCGCGGCTCGCTTCGCGTGCTCTGGACGATGCGCACGATGTAGTCGGCGATGGCCGGGTCCACACGCACGTTCTTCACCTGGGCCTGCATCCACAGGACGGCTTCCAGCGAGATGACCGGCTCGAGGACTTCGAAAGGATGCCGCTGGTTCTGGTCGAACAGCACCTCGATCTCGTGCTCGCGGTCGGGATATCCCAGCGCCACGCGGATGGCAAAGCGGTCGAGCTGGGCTTCCGGCAGCGGATAGGTCCCATGAAACTCCACGGGGTTCTGCGTGGCAATTACGAAAAACGGCTGTGGCAGCGGCCGGCGCACGCCCTCGATGCTCACCTGGTTCTCGCTCATCACCTCCAGCAGGGCCGACTGGGTGCGCGGCGAGGTGCGGTTGATCTCGTCGGCCAGCAGGACGTTGGTGAAGACCGGTCCGGGCCGGAATTCGAACGAGCCGTCGCGCGGGTTGTAAAAGCTGCTGCCGGTGATGTCGGCGGGAAGCAGGTCGGGCGTGAACTGAACGCGGCGAAACTCGCCGTCGATGGACCGTGCCAGGGACTTGGCCAGCGTGGTCTTGCCCGTGCCGGGCACATCCTCCAGCAGCGCATGTCCACCGCTCAGCAGCGACAGCAGCAGCAGGCGGATGGCCTGTGGTTTGCCGCGGATCACGCTGGCCAGGTTTCGCTGAAGGGCGTCCAGGTGTTCTGTGAAGCTGTGATTCATGCGTTTTCCTCGGATCTGTGGCCGCGCTCCAGGCGCTGGAGCATCTCTTGCAGGCGGCGGACCGCTTCGGGGGCGTTGTGGTGTCCGAACCGGACCCTGTTGTAGTCCATGAGGAACTGCCGCAGACTCGCGGCATGCCTGGCCACGGCGCGCGGCATGGCGGGGCGAGCGTCGTCGCACAGGTGTTCCTGCCACGTGCGGTTGAGGGCACAGGCGGCGCCCCACTTCCTCAACAGCCTCTCGAAGCGCCGGGCGAGCTGCTCCAGTTCCTCCGACGGGAAGCCGTAATCGATGGTGCGGATAGGCGCCCCACCCCGGCGGCGCCGCAGCAGCAGACGCCAGGCGCTGATGGCGGCGGCCGCAATCGCTGCGACCACGGCGGCCAGTGCCACCTGTGGCCACCCCTGCCGCTTGATCCACGCGACGATGCGGTCGGGCAGATCACTGAACCACTCGCCGATGCGCAGGACCACGCCGACCGGCTCGAACGCCTGGTCGGGGCGGCCGCTCTCGGGCGTGGCGTCGAGCGTGAGCCATCCCGTGCCGTCGACCCAGAACTCGACCCAGGCATGGGCGTCGCGCTGGCGCACGATGTACACGCCGTCGCCTTCGTTCTCATGGGCGTAGAAACCGTTGACATACCGCGCCGGAACCCCGTTGCAGCGCAGCAGGACCGTCGCGGCCGTCGCGAAGTACTGACAGTGCGCGGATCGTCGGTTGATGAGGAAATCGGCCAGCGCATCGCCCTCGCCCGGGCGGATGATCAGGGAGTAACCGTGGTTGGCTGTCAGATAGGCGGCGACGGCTCTGGCCGTCTCCACGGGGTGGTCGCGGCGGAGTTCGCCGGCGAGTTGCCGAATCGTGGGATGAAGTGTCTCGGGCAGTTGCAGCAGCCGACTGTGCTGCTGGGTGTCCGGAGGCGGACAGAGCGGTCCCTGGGCGCCCGGGGGCCCGACGAGCAGCTCGGCCACGAGGCCGCCGCCGTCGTCGAGGTTGTAAAACAAAGACCGGCCATGGGACGCATCCCACTGGAGCTGGATGACTGGGGGCCGCAGGACGCTGAGAGTCTCCAGCGGCACGTAGAGGATCGGAACATCGCTGTTGAGGTGCTCGATGCGAAGGGGCGTCAGGGGCACATCGGCGACGGGCGGGCGGCCCATTTCCACCGCCACGGGCCGCAGATTGCGGTCGCCGAAGGTTGGTCCCCAGGCGCCGCGGTCGTAGGTGTCGAATGCCAGGCCGCGCAGGTACAGCGGTCCGACGCGGTAATGAAGACGCAGCACCCGCACCGTGGAGGGCACGACGTCGGCAGATTCGCCGAGTCTGGGAGACAGCGAGATGCCCGTGCTCTGAAGGCGGGGGCTGGGCAGAAGCGTCCAGGCGGCCAGGGCCTGACCGTAGCGGTTGAAAACCCCGACCGCGACAAGCCCCAGCGCGCCCGCCACGGCGAACGCCGCCAGGCGCGTGACGGCCGAGGCCAGCGGGCGGCCCGCCTCCACCGCCGCGGCGGGGCGCGGCGGCAGATACTCGGAAAAGGAAAGCGCCAGCAGCAGCACATAGAGGGGGGCCAGGTACTGCATGATGGAGCTGTCGAAGGTGTTGGTGGCGGCGGCGAAGATCAGCGCCGAGAGGATCATCATCTCCCCGCGCGGCGATCCTTTGCGCTGCTGCCAGCATTGAATGACCAGTTCGCCGGCGCAGAGATAGCCGAAGAGGTTGACGTAGTCGGGCTCAAGATACCACGCCCCGCGCAGGAAGCCGCTGTCGCCCACGCCGTAGCGGCTGCCGCTGGTCAGGACGATCACCGTGAAAGCCAGAATGCGGATGGGCCAGATGACCAGCGCGTTGCGCGAGAGCCGAAAGCGCAGCGGGTACATCAGCAATAGCAGCGCCGCGGCGACGATGAGCCCGCCATAACCCCGCCCGTGCCGATAGAGCGCCCCCAGCCCCAGCAGCGCGGTCGCCGTCGCCGCCCAGTGCGGCGGCTGGCCGGTCGGTGAGAATTCGCGGCGCAGCTCGGTCATGGCTCCCTACAGCTCCTCCAGTCCATGCCGGTATTGCTCGGCGTCGATCACGCAGACAGGGCCGATCGTGGTGGCATCCTCAAGTGGTGGCAGCGTGCAGGGCCCGTCGCGCACAACCACCACCTTCACCCCCGCGCCCTGCCGGGCCAGACGGTTGACGAACGCCCGCCGCGAATCGTTCCAGTCCAGAAACACGCAGATCACGGTGGTGATCTTCGACAACTGCTCGAAAATTTCCGGCTCGATGATGTCGAACGGCTCCTGGGGGTTCTCCTCCACGCACGCCAGGATGTCCAGAATCTGGTCCAGGTAGGCGAGGCTCCGCCCGGCCGTGAGGTGATACAGGTTCGGACCGGCCGCGAACAGGTCAACCAGATACTCCTGCCGCGCCATGAAGTCGGCGACGGCCGCCGTGATGGAGACGGCGCGTTCGAAGCCGTCGCGCGCCGATTGGGACGAGCGGCGCGGGATATGGGTGTCGAGGATGATGGCGACGCGGAGGAAGTATTCGTCGCGGTACTCGCGCACGATGGGCCGGCAGAGCCGCGCGGTGGCGCGCCAGTCGATGTCGCGGAGATTGTCGCCGTCGCGGTACTCGCGGTTGCCGATGTACTCGAAGGACTCGCCGATGCTGGAGGCCAGGGCAACGCCGCCGGGGTGGTAGCGCCGGCCGGTGGGCAGCTCCAGCCGCGTCAGTCGCTGGAACGCGGGATAGACCATCAACTGCTGCCGCGACTCGAAGCGGCGCGAGGCGTGCAACAGCCCGAAGGGCTGATCGGTCTCCACGCGGTAGCCGTTGAGGGTATAGACGCCCCGGCGCAGGCAGCGCAGACCCAGGCGCAGGCGCCGGCGTTGGCCGCGGCGGAGGGGCCCGACGGCGACGCCCTCGGCGGGCTCCGGCAGCAACGCATGGGCCAGCCGATGGGGAATGACGTGGATCGTGGTGGGCGCGCTGCGCCCCGTCTGCTCCAGCTCGATGTCCACCGGCAACACCTCGCCGGCGCAGATGCGCCCCGCCTGCCACGCCGTCAGCCGCACGCGCGGACGCAGCAGCCACATGGCCAGCAGCGCCGCCGCCCAGAGCCCGAAGATGTACGACCAGACCAGATACCCCTGAAGGCGCAGCGAGACGCCGCCGTACATGGTGAAGATGATGCTGGGCCAGAGAAACCAGCGTCCGGCGGAGGTGAGGCGGTGGCAGTAGATCCGCCAGAGCCAGCGGAAGGTGGCGCTCCGGAATAGCGTCTGGTCGCCGTAGTCGGCACTGCGCGAGAAGGCGGCGCGCCACTTGGCCAGCGCAGCGGCGCCGAAGGCCCGGCGGGGTTGGAGGTTCGCATCGGCCAATTCGTCCCCTGATCAGCGCGCCCGCGGCGGCCGTGCCGCCCCACCGGCGCTGCTAGAGCATCTCTCCCGACGGCGGCCCCGGCTCCTCGGGCGGCCGGGGCGGCTGAGGCGGGCCTGCGCGACCGGCTATCCGCTGCTGGTATCGCTGATAGGCGACGGTCAACGCCTCCAGCGTCCGCGGCAACTGCGCCACGGCCATGAAGACCCGCGCCGACACCGCCGACGTGGGGAAGAAGTTGGTGATGAAATCGAAGAAGCACTCTGACGGCGAGTGGCCCACCATCACCGCGTTGGCGTAGGTGCCGCTCAGCAGCTCGTCGGGAATCTTCAGCTCGTCGTAAATCTCCTGGAGGGTGGGCCGCCGGTCGGTGGGCGGCCTGGGCAGCACCGGCGGGGGGCCGAAACGCTGCTCGTACTTGCGCAAATTGTCGCGCACGGCCAGCACGAACTGCTCCATAACCGCCGGAGAGAGCACGATGCGGGCGGCGATCTGATACGGCCGGGTCAGCGCCTGGACGAAATCGAGCAGGAACTCATTGGGCCCATCGAGCACGAGCACGCCGGTGGCCATGACGCCGCGCACAATGCGCTCGGGGACGCGTGCGCTGACCGGGCTGAAGCGCGCTTCCTGGCTGAAAGCGCCGGGGCCCTTGTCGGGCTGACCCGGCGGCTGAGCACCGGGTGGAGGATTGCTGTTCTGTTCGGACATATCTCGACCGTTCTGCGCTGGAACCCACCCCGAAGCGCCTGCTCGGAAGGCTACCCGCGGCCGAGCGGATACGCAAGCGGCGCTCAGGACTCCGCGGCTCCGAGGGTGCCCAGATTTCAGGCAGAGCCCGGCGTTGAGGTCGTGCTGACATCCATTCGCTACCCCCGGTACCGCGGGGAGACGCCCGGGGGCGAGCCACGGAGGCCAGGGATGGGCTGCGCCCTTGCCCGGAGAACTGGGCACACTCGGGGTCCACCGGCCCGAATGTCGGGCGCTTGCAGGCGGGGTCCTGAGGTTTGGCGGCCGGGGGCCAGCGACCGGGACCGCGACCGGACGACCGATTGGACCGGCGTCGCCTCCGGGCGGCTCAAGGCCGAATCGCCGTTGGTGCCGTAGTCGCCCACGCCGATCTGGCGTCCCGCGGAGTACCTGACACCTATAAATGTGCCGAGATATTGTCAACCACAGCCCCGTCGGGCCCGTTTCGCACGCCGATACAATGAGTCGAACAATCGTACAAACCCAACGATTGAAATACCGAATACAGAAATGATTACTGCCTGAAATAGAAGGATGACCACGATAGCTAGCAACAACAGTATCGGAAGCAAGAGTACCCATGGCTTGCTATACAGAATGGAAATCGCCAGTGTGGCCACACACAGGGTAGCGTAGGACGCAACGGCAAATCGTAGTACTAATCGTTGACGCTCCATTGTGATTGCCTCTCCGCTATCATGCTACTTGAGATTGTTGCGCCGGTGGAAGCTGAAGGCGTTGCCATTCTGAACACGGAAACGATCCGAACAGATAGAACGGAGCCGAAGGCCAGAAGTACACCCCCCACTCACCGCCGTTGCAGTCGCCGGAGCACACAACGAAACATGGCGCGCTCGGAACCCGAGCGCACGCCATATAATCCATTCCATGAGGGTCCATGGACGTAATGGGATTGCCGCCGACAGAGTGATATGGGCTCGGCCCATCCACATACCCCAACGGATCCCTCTGCACAAACCTTCCCAGCGTCGCATGCAGCATCCGCGCACGGTTGTGGTAGAGGCCCGTCTCCGTGTCGAGCATCAGCCCCTGATGCCCCAACGTCCAGTCGTAGCTGCTGGACCCCTGGGCGCCCCAACTCCCGTCCAGGATCGTCCGCCGGCCGTAGGGGTCGTAGAAGTAGCGCTCCTGCACCGTCCCGCTTGTGTCGATCAGGGCCGTGACGTTGAAGTTGGCATCCCGCGCCGGGTACATCGTGTCGTCCACGGTCCCATCGACATTCGAGTCCCGGAACCAGATCAGGGGGGGCGTCGATGTAGCTGATGTCCCAGACGTACTGCTCGAGCGGGTCGGTGTCCGCGTTCTTGCGGACCTCCAGCAGTTGATAGCCGGCGTTGTAGTAGTAGTCGAACGTATCCCCTCCATTGATGACTTTCTTGATCCGCCGTCCCTTGCCATCGTAGCCGTAGGTCGCGATGGTGGTGCCGGGGCTGCCGCCATTGTCGTTCTTCGCGATCACCAGCCGGTTCCAGGCGTCGTAGGCGAGATTCAGCCGCGTGGTTTCCCTCCTGAGCTTGGGGACGTGGGTCATGTTCGCGGCCGTGCTACGGCGTCGCGTCGGTTGCGCTGGGCGAAGGGCGACGGGCACGGGAGGAACGCGCAGGGTGCGCAAGGTGGCCGTACTACGGAACGGCGCAGCGATGCGCTGGCGTGTGTGGCGGGCGGCGGCATGGGCCGTACCTCTCGTGTTTCGCCCGGTCCTTCATCGGCACCGTCTGGCCAGGCGGTCATGCCGATCTATCGACAGACTCATACTTCTGCCCCGTCCCCTCGCCAAGCGGACCGCCCGATTTCCGCATCGCCGGCGCCACCGCCCTGGCCAGGCCGAATCCGGATGGATCAGCGCGAAGCAGGTCGGTCCGGTCGGTCCCGACCACAGCAGATTCTGTGCCGCCGCGAAGCTCCGGTGGCCGGGCCGGCGGCAGGCCCTCCAGTGGGCGGCGCGGGGCGGTCCCGCATATGGCCCTTGCCCAGGCCCGGTAGGGGGGTGTGACAGTGGGGCGCGACAGTTGCGGCCGAGTGCGGATCCAGGACGCCTGGTCCGCTGCGCAGGGCCAGTTGGACTGCGGCACTTGCGGGAGCAGCCCGGTGGCTTTTCCCTCGCCGCGTGGCAGTCTATGCTCTGATGGTTCAAGCGCCACAGGCAACAGGAGCCTATATGCCGCAGGTCAGCATCGATGGACAGATCATTTGCTACGAGGAACATGGGGCTGGACCGCCGCTGCTGCTGATTCACGGCTTTCCGCTGGACTCGCGCATGTGGGCCGAACAGATGAGGGTGTTCGCCGGGCGTCGGGCAATCGCGCCGGACCTGCCGGGATTCGGGCGCTCGCCGTCTACGCGCGCGTACAGCGTCGCGGAACTGGGGGAGTTGATGCACAGGCTGCTGAGGGAACTGGACGCCCGGCCGGCAGTGGTAGGGGGGTTGTCGATGGGTGGCTACGTGGCGATGGCGCTGCTGGCGCGGCATCCGCACGATGTTGCCGGGCTGGTGCTGATCGACACGCGCAGCGAGGCCGACAGCCCTGACGCCCGGGCGGGGCGGATGAGGATGATCCAGACCGCGCGGGAGAGCGGCGCCAGCGCAATCGCCGAGCAGATGATCCCGCGTCTGCTGGCGCCGCAGACGCTGCAGTCGCGGCCAGCGGTGGTGGCGGCGGTGCGCAAGATGGCGCAGGGCCTCTCTGCGACGACTATCGAGAACACGCTTCTGGCGCTGCGCGACCGGGAGGATTACAGCGGGCTGTTGTCGACTGTGCGCGTACCGGCGCTGATCGTCGTCGGCCAACACGACGCGATCACGCCGCCAGCCGTTGCCAGGTCGATGCACGAGAGACTGGCCGGCTCGACGCTGGAGGTGATCCAGGGGGCCGGTCATCTGTCGCCCATGGAACAGCCGGAGGCGGTCAACCGGGCCATGGCTCGCTTTCTGGAGCGTGGTGCGACAACGTGAGGGCGGCTAGAATTGCCGCGGTCCACCAACCACTGGAGTTTCGATGAACCGAGAACGAGCCGCATGGCTGGCCGGCTTTCTGCTGCTGGCGATTGCCGCATTTCGCAGTCCCTCGGCCGCACAGCGCGACAGCGACTACCTGTTCGTGCGCACGCTGGTCGACATCAACCGTCGGGTGCTCAATCACTATGTGGAACCGATCAGCGCCGGCGAGCTGGAGGAGGCGGCCATCAACGGGATGCTCAACAGGCTGGACCCGTATACGGTGTTTGTTCCGCGTGACCGGCGTGCCGAGTTTGACCGCATGCTCGAGGGCACATTCCGGGGGGTGGGCATCGAGCTGGACCAGTTGCCCAGCGGCGCGGTGCAGGTAGTCAGCCCCATCGAGGGCAGCCCGGCGCACCGTGCGGGTGTGATGGCCGGCGACATCATCCTGAAGGTGAACGGCGAGTCGATCGAGGGGCTGCGTCTGCCGGAGGTGATCAAGCGGATCGCCGGGGAGCTGGGCACGGAGGTGCGGCTGACGGTGCGGCACGCCACCGGCGAGGAGGTCGAGCTGAGCATGCGCCGCGAGGAAATCGTGGTGCCGACGGTGAAAGGGTTTCGCCGCAAAGCGGACAACACGTGGGACTATTACATCAACCAGGATCCGAAGATCGCGTATGTGCGGATCACGCAGTTCACTCCGTCGACACACGACACGGTCCGCCCGATCCTTGAGGACCTGCTCAAGGACGGCATGAGGGGGCTGGTGCTGGACCTGCGCTGGAACCCCGGCGGGCAGCTCGACCAGGCGGTGCAGGTAGTGGACCTCTTTCTTGAAGAGGGCGTGATCGTGGTGACGCGCGGCCGCAGCCGACCGGAAGACGTGCGACGTGCGACGGCCGACGGAACCCTGCCGTACTTTCCGATGGTGGTATTGATCAATGAACACTCGGCCAGCGCGGCGGAGATCGTGGCCGGGAGCCTGATGGACAACCGGCGTGCCGCGGTGCTGGGGCAGCGCAGCTTCGGGAAAGGCTCGGTGCAGGAGGTGATGCCGCTGGAGGGAGACAACGGCGAGCTGAAGCTGACGGTGGCGTACTATTACCTGCCGCTGGGGCGGCTGGTTCACCGCAGAAAGGACGCGCAGGACTGGGGGGTGCAGCCGCAGGTGGTGGTGCCGATGGACGAAGCGACGCAGCGCAAGGTGACGATGGAGCGGCTGGCCAGCGAGCGGTTGCTGGCGCCGGGCACGGGGCCGGCGACCGCGCCGGCCCTCGGCGCCGACGTCCAGCTTCAGCGTGCCATGGAAACGCTGATTCTGATGACGCTGATGGAACAGGGGCCGGCTGGCGCGCCGCGTCCGGCCACCTCCAGGGTGGCCGGCGGGCCGAGACAGGGGGCTGGCGCAAGGTAGCGTTTCGCGGGGCACTGGCTTGATTTGCGACCCGGGGCGCCATGACGCGCAGTTGCCAGGGCGTTCGGGGAAGCGCACAAGCGGGCATCCCTGCGGGGCGGCAGGTTTCCGCTTCATCGCAGATGAACGACACCGAGCCATACGGAGGATTATGTCGGGCATGTCGCTGCACGTTCTGGCCGTCGGCCTTGAGGTCGAGCAACGGCTGGTGCTGGTCCTGGTTCAGCTCCTGATCATCATCGCTGCGGCGCGGCTCTTCGCCTCGCTGTTTCGTCGCATGGGTCAGCCGGCCGCGGTGGGAGAGATCGCCGCGGGACTTGTGCTGGGACCATCGGTGCTGGGCAAGCTGGAGGCGGCGGGGCTGCTGCCCGGGATCTCGGCTCGCGTATTCGACCCGAGTGTGGGACCGGTCTTCACCGTGATGAGCCAACTGGGGCTGGTTCTGCTGCTGTTTTTGGTGGGGATGGAGTTCGACTTCAGCCATCTGAGACGGCACGGCAGGGCGGCCATGTCGATCTCCGTGACGGGCGTGGCCGCACCTTTCATTCTGGGCTACGCGCTGGGCCACATTATGCATCCGTTCCTGCCCGATGAACGGAATATATTTGGATTTTCGCTCTTTATGGGCACGGCGATGGCCATCACCGCCCTGCCTATTCTGGGTCGCATAATGATGGAGCTGAAGATCAACCGCACGAGGGTAGGGGCGATCACCATCACGGCGGCGGCGATCGACGACGCGACGGGCTGGATCCTTCTGGCGGCGGTCACTGCGCTGGTTCAGACCGGCTTTGTCCTTAAGAAGAGCCTGGTCATGATCGCCATGACTGTGGGCTTCGCCCTGGCGATGCTCTTGGTGGTGCGCCCGGCGATGCGGGCATGGATCCGCTGGACCATGGACCGCAACGCAGGAGAGCTGAGCCTCAACGCGCTGGCGGTGGTGCTGCTGGCGCTGTTCGTCTGCTCCATCGCCACCAGTCTCATCGGCATTTTCGCGATTTTCGGCGCGTTCATGTTCGGGGCGATTCTCTCGGATTTGGATGAGTTCCGCGCCGCCGTGCACCGGTCCCTCAGCGGCCTGGTGACGGTCTTCTTCCTGCCCATCTTCTTCACCTACACGGGCCTGCGCACCGACATCGGGACGCTCGACAGCGCCGTGATGTGGCTGTTCGCCGGTGCCGTGCTGGCGGTGGCCATCGCGGCCAAGTTCGGGGGCTGCGCCCTGGCGGCCTGGATGAGCGGCTTCTCGGGACGCGAGGCAACCTGCATCGGCGTGATGATGAACACGCGGGCGCTGATGGAGCTGGTGGTGATCAACGTGGGCCACGATCTGGGGATCATCCCCCCCAGCGTCTTCTGCATGCTGGTGATCATGGCGCTGGTGACAACGGTGATGACCACGCCGATCCTGCTGCGGGCCATGCGCGGCACCGAACTGGAGAGCGGCGTGGTCAGCGCGGGTTTCGCCCGCTCACTGCGGCCGAGCGGCGCAGACGGCGCGTGATCCGGGTTCCGCCGGGGCGACGCATGATGCCCGGCGCTGTGACCGGCAACCGCACGAGGGAGGCGACCGAGGGGTGCACCGCGGGATCAGTCCATAGCCTGCGCCCGGGCGTCGCGGCGGGCGGCCTGGAAGCGCGGCCGCCCGGCCAGGTCGCGAAACTCGCTCCGCTCCAGCAGCTCCATGGCGAAGCGGGGGTCGGCGTGGATCAGGTCCTGTATGAACCGGTAGAACTCATCCTCCTTCTCCGCACGCTCGCGGGCCGCCCTGGCCAGCGCCAACGCGCACTCGACGCGGGCCTGGCGATGATTGGCCCGGTCCATGCTCATGACCTGGCGGTAGGCCAGCACGGCGCCGTCGAGGTCGCCCTTCTCCGCCAGGCGCTGGCCGTAGGCGAACCAGGTATCAGGCCCGGCCTTGCCGGCGGCGATCTGCGCCATCAGTTCCGCAAGCGTGGCGACCTGGGCAGAAGGGGCCGGACGCGCCCACGTGCGGACGTAGAGCACGCCCAGCGTGAAGGCGGCGATGAGAATCAACAGCGGTGGAAGGCGGTGATAACGCCTCATCGTTTCATCCCCGAAAAAGCCTCGTTCACAAATCATACCGCGCCACAGCCCGGTGGTTGAAATCGCCGCGGATCAGCGCACAGTCACCGTGTACGGCGAAACCAGAAGCACCGGCCGCTCCTGAAGCAGGTACATCACCTGAAGCTGCCGCCGCACCGGTTGCCGCAGCGAAGGAGCCAGCGGCGCCAGAAAAACGTCGAGGGCGCTGCGCGGCGTGGGCGCCAGAGGCGCGCCCGTCTCGGTGCCGCCGCCGCGGAGCAGGTCGACGATCGTCCGTGTCGGCGGCAGCGTCCGAATGTCGTAGGAGCCTTCGGCCAGATTGGCCCGGGCGGCCGCGTGGGCGATGGCCGCCTCGATGCCGCCCAGTTCATCGACCAGCCCCAGTTCGCGGGCCTGGCGGGCGACGAAGATGCGGCCGTGGGCCACCTCATGGATGTCGCGGATGCGGTCTTTGCGGCCGGTGAGGATGCGGTCGGTGAACTGGTCATAGGTCTGCTGCATCCAGTTGGTTATCAGCCGCCGCTGCGAGTCGGTGAACGGTCTGGACCAGGTGAACAGGTCGGCGTTGCCGCCGCGCGTGAAGCTCTCGGTGTGCAGCCCGACCTTGGCGAACAGCTCCTCGATGACCAGCTTTCCGCCGAGTACGCCGATGGAGCCGACAAGGGCGGCGGAGTCGGCGAAGACCTGATCGCCCGCGCAGGCCACGTAATAGCCTCCGCTGGCGGCCATTCCGCCGATGCTCACGACCAGCGGTTTGTCCTGGGCGGCGCGGCGGACCGCCTGCCACATGACCTCGCTGGCGCTGGCCGACCCACCCGGCGAGTCGATGCGCAGAACGATGGCCTTGACCATGGGGTCGCGGCTGGCGATGCGCATCGCCCTGCGGATGTCGCCGCTGCCGATCTGGCCGGTGTTTCCGAAGATGCTCTCGGAAGCCTCGCCATCGACGATGACGCCCTCGGCGTAGACCACGGCCACCGATGGTCGGGTTGCCGGCGGGGGATTGCCGCCGCTTAAGAGGCTCAGCATCGAGAACGGGTTGGAGAAATCGATCTCGTCGCGCTCGGGCACGCCGTAGTTGTGAATGAGTTCGATGTCGCGGCCCAGTTCCCGCTTGAGCAGGTCGCGCAGGCCGTCCTGATCGACCAGGTGGTCGACGAATTGCCGCTCTTTGGCCAGGCGGGCCGGCAGATACACGTTGTTGATCATCTCCACAACCTCGGTCCGCGGCAGGTTGCGGTGATGGCTGATGCCGTCGACGATCTCGGCGTAGAGCGAGTCGAGAATCTTGTCCAGTTCGCCGCGCATCTCTTCGCTGGGCGCGGTGCGCGTGAACGGCTCGTCAGCGCCCTTGTACTGCCCGATCTGCACGTAGTCGGCCTTGACACCGATCTTGTCGAGCAGCTCCCTGGCGAACATCGCCTCCAGCCCGATTCCCGGAATGACCAGCTCGCCGCCGCTCATGAGGCAGATGTCGCGCGAGCCGCTGGCGGCGATGTATTCCGCCGTCCCGTAGCTGTCGGCGTAGACAAAGGTGCGCTTGCCGGCCTTTCGCAGCTCCACCAGGGCGTCGCGCAGCTCCTGGGCCTGGGCCAGATTCAGACTTGTGCTGCCGAAGTTGACCAGCACGGCTCGCAGGTCGCGGTCACTGCGGGCCTGGCGGAGCCGTTCGACAATCGACTGGAGAGTGAGGCTGGTATCGGCGAAGAATGCGAAGCTGGCCGGCGCCTCGACGACCGGGCGGTCCAGATCCACGTAGGCCACTCTGGCGTTGGGGCTGGGTGCTGATCGCACCCGCTCGAGGATGCCGCGACCGAAGGACGGCCGCGTCGCGGGGGCGGGTTGACTTGTTGGGGCGGCCGAGCGTGCCACAACTGCCGGATGCTCGACGAGCGGACGGTCCGGCGGTGGGGCGGGTCTGCTGGACGGTTCCTCGGCCCGCAGGTGCCCCGCAATTGCGGCGGCGACCAGCAGCGACGCGAACGGGATGAATCTGTTCATGTTCTCCCTTCTTGCTATGTGTGCCATAGTATGTCGGCATCGGGCACTCAGCCACTGAGGATAACCGTACTGTTGGAAGTCCCAGAACGCCAGTGGAGCGGTCAAGGCGGCCACAACCTGCGCGTGCGAAGGCGCGGCAAGATTCGCCCCGCTCCGGCCGGGGTGGGGGCCGTGCCGCCATTCGACGCAGAAAGTGTCGCGCCACCGGGAAGCTGCGCCCAGGAAGGGCGCGTGACCGTTTCTGCGGCCGGCGGTCCGAGATCGCGCCGGCGCACGACGTAGCACGGCCGTTCTCGCCCGTGCTGGCCATCGGGCAGAGTCTCCACACTATGAAAATGCCAAACTCCA
>Ga0129299_1000910_pt1 | contig 19720 bp, 12 predicted proteins | sample ConPoolayeCmetaG_FD_94477 | JGI IMG/M metagenome (GOLD analysis project Ga0129299, IMG submission 94477) | Hot spring microbial mat communities from California, USA to study Microbial Dark Matter (Phase II) - Cone Pool mat layer C metaG ...
CGGCTATGTTGTGCGAAATTTTCGCCGCTCGAAGTTTCGGAGGGGTTCATGGCGCAGCGACCATTTGAGTCGAGAATCCAGGATCTGGTCTATAACATTGACGTGGGTCTCGGCTTGCGGCTCATTCAGGCGGGCCTGGCTTTTCTCGCCGTGCTGCTGCTGATGCTGGTCGTCACGGCGACGCAGTTTCAGGGGCTCGACAACGCGGAGGCCATGGACTACGCCCAGCTGGGCCGCAACCTGATGCAGCAGAAGCGATTCGCGACGCAGTACATCCGGCCGCTCAGCCTCGCGCTATACCGCAACCGCACGGGCCGTCCGGCCGCGCAGATCGGCGGCCACCTCGATTTGATGCACGCGCCGGTCTATCCCGCGCTGCTGGCGGGCGGTTTCTATCTGGGCCGCGGTTCCTTCCGACTGGAGAAGAAGCCCACCGGCGTATATCCGCCCGAGCAGTGGGTGATCGTTCCGATCAACCACCTGTTCGTGCTGCTGACGGGGATCGTCTTGCTGTTGCTGGCCCGCCGCCTGTTCGGTTTCCGCACCGCCGCGCTGAGCGTGACCGCCTATTTTCTGAGTCTGGTGGTCTGGAAGAACAGCATCGCGGGGGTCGGATTGCCGGTGGTGGGATTCTTCGCGCTGCTGGCCTGGTATGCGGCGTTGCAGGCGGTCGGCCGCCGCGCCGTCCGGCCGGACTGGGCCGCCGGCTGGGGCTGGCTGGCGGTCTCGGCCGTCGCCAGCGGTCTGGCGATCCTGACCCGCTACGCCGCCGTCGTGCTGGTGCCCGGCATCGCGCTGTTCGTCGGATTGCAGTTCGGCCGGCGGGCCTGGCGCTGGGCGGCGGCCTACGCGGTGGTCGCGCTGCTGGTCGTCTCGCCGTGGATCGCGCGCAACGTGAAGGTGAGCGGACGCCCGCTGGGGTTGGCCCCGTACACGGCGTTCTTCGAGTCGCGCGTATCCGAGGGCGACAACATCGAGCGGACCGCGGTTCCGCCGAAGCTCTCGCTGTCCGATCAGGCCCGCGCGCTCTGGATCAAGTGGATGACCCGGATGCCCGAACTGGGGGATCGGAAGCTGCGCCAGTTCGGCAACGGACTGTTGTTCGCGTTCTTTCTGTCGGCTCTGTTCTACCGCTTTGTCCGCCGCGACGTGCACGTCTTTCGATGGTGCGTCACGCTCTCGATGGCGCTGCTGGTGTTGCTGGCGGGCTTTCTCGGCGAGAGCGCGGAGCGGCTGCTGGACATCTTCTGGCCCGTGGTCATCGTGTACGGCCTGGCGTTTTTCTTCCTGTTGCTGGAGCGGCTGCAGTTCCCGATCCGGCTGCTCAACATCTCCGTGACCGGCGCGGTGATCGCCCTGACCGCGTTGCCGCTGGTTTTCGCCGTGCTGCCGCCGCGCACCGGCGTTCCGTATCCGCCGTACTACCCCCCGTACATCCGACACGTCAGCGAAATGCTCGAGCCCAACGAGGTCATGGTCACCGACATGCCCTGGGCGGTCGCCTGGTACGGCAACCGATACGCGATCCACCTGCCGCCCAGCCTCGAGGATTTCTACCAGATCAACGACTATTATCAGCGCGTCAGCGGAATCTATTTCACCACGATCACCCGGAACCGGCCCTATGTCCGGATGTTGAAAATGCATGCCACCTATAAGACCTGGTTCCCAATTCTGGAAGGCCGGATCCCTGGCGAATTCCCGCTGGCGCACGGCTTCCAGCTCAACAACCTGGACCAGTTCTTCCTGACGGACCGGCCGCGGTGGACCGAGCGGCGATGAACGATCGGCACGAGGCCGGCGCCGCGCCGGGAAGTACACGGCGGTCCGCGCGCCGCCGCAGCAGCCGCCGCCGATCGCAGGCGCTGCTGATCGCCGCCGCGCTGTGCGTGGTTTCCTCGGTGTTCTTCCTGCTGGCCAGTCTGGATGGCGCGGGCAATCCGTCCCTGCGGCGGAAGATGGCCCTGGTATTTTTTGCCGCCGCCCTCCTGCTGCTGCTGTGGCGGACCGTGAGCGCGGCGTTGTCGGGCGGCGGCCGCCGGCGGGCGGCGGCGGGTCGCGGCGCGCGCTCCGGCCTGGCCCTGCCCGTCGCGCTGGTCCTGGGCGCCGCGCTCTCCGCGCTGGCGCTGCATGCGCTGGCCGCCGAGCGCGCCCGGACCCGCCTGGCGGAATCCGCGGCCCGCTCCCGGCGCCTCGGCGCCGCCGCCGGCGCCGAGGCGCTGCGCCGCCTCCGCGAACTGGCCGCCGATGCGGACCGGCTCGTGGATCATCCGGGCGAAGACTGGGCGAAGGACGCCGCGTACGCGCTGCCCGGCGGAATCCGCGTCTCCAGCCGCGTCGAAGACGAAAACCGCCGTTTCAACCTCAACAACCTGGCGCTGTCGGCCGCCGATTCCGTCACGCGGCCCGTCGCCGCCGCCCTGGCGGAACTGCTGGCGCTCGCCGGCGCCGGCGATCCGCGCCGCCGCGTGGAGTCCCTGCGCGCCGCCCTGCGGAACCCCGACGATGCCGCCGAACCCCGGTTCCGGCCGTTATGCGACTGGGGACAACTGACCGACATCGAAGGCTTCGACCGCGATTTTCTCGAGCGCGACGCCGACGGCGTCCGCCGCCGGCTCCGTCCGGCCGACGCGCTGACCGTCGCGCCGTCGGACGTCCTGCGGCCGATGCCGCTGAACCTCAACACCGCGCCCGCCGAGGTGCTCGCGGGGCTCTTCGGGCGCGAGCGCCCCGACATTGTCCGCTCCGTCGAGGCGCTGCGCGAGGGGGCCCCGTTGCGGTCGCTGGTCCCGCTGGCGCGGCGGATGGACCCGGTGGCCTTCACCCGGCTGGCTCCCTGGATTTCGGTGCATTCGACGTTTTTCCGGGTGACGGCGCGCGCCGCCGATCCGCGCGGCGAGCGGGTGGTCATGGCGCTGGCGAGCCGCGAACTCGACGGTCGCGTCCGGATTCTCGAATGGGCGGAAAACTAGGTCGGCCGTTTCAGCGCGCCGCGTCGAGCCAGCGGCGGACCGAGACCGCGTTCGGATCGTTGGGAGACAGCGCCAGGAAACGCAGGAAGTGCGCCCGCGCCTCGTCGCGCCGCGCGGCGTCCTCGGCCAGCAGCACCCCCATCAGGTAATGCGCGGGCGCGAAATCCGTCTGTTCGCGCAGCACCCGGGCGGTTTCCGCAACGGCGGCGTCCCGCTCGCGGAGCGCGTGCAGCGTCAGCGCGTAATTATATCGCGCGGCCGCATCGCCCGGACGGCGTTCGAGCGCCAGCCGGTACGCATCTTTTGCGACCTCGGCATCGCCCATCTCGAGGTGAATAGCGCCGAGGGCGATGAAGGCGTCCGCCATCGAATCGTCGTTCTCGATCGCGCGGGTGAAGAAGAAGATCGCGCGGTCGCGGTCGCCGCGGCTCAGGTAGTCGCCGGCCCGGTTGTACGCCTGCGCCGCGGCGGCGGGATTCCGCGCGGCGGCGGGCCGCCAGGACAAGCGGCGCGCGGGCGCCGCCGGCTCCGCCGGCGCGGGCGGGACGGCGACCGGGTCCGCCGCCGCGGAGGGCGGAACGAGCGTCGGCGCGGGTTCCGGGGCGGGCGCCGGGCGCGGGGCCAGCGCCTGGATCCGCTCGCGCGCCCGCATGACCCGCGCATCGCCGGGAAAGCGCGCCAGGAAGGCGCGGTATTCGCGGATCGCGTCGGCGGCCGACCGCAGGTCCCGATCGTAGAACTCCGCCAGACGCCATAGCGCTTCGGCCCCCGCCTGCGGGCGTTGCGAGGCCCGGCGCAGCGCCACCAGCGCCGCGTCCGATTCGCCGGCGCTTTGCGCCGCTTCCGCCAGCGCCAGCAGGGTGGACTCGCTGTTATCCCCCAGCGCGTTGGCCTGCTTCAGACTGCGCAACGCCGGCTCCGCCTGCCCCTTTTCCAGCCAGTAGCGCCCCATTGCCGCGTGGGCCGAAGGCTGATCGAAGGCCAGATCCACCGCCGCCCGCAGCGCCTGCGCCCGGCCCGCGTCATCGCCGCGCCGCTGCGCCGCCTCGGCGGCCCGCAGACACACGCGCACGGCGCCCTCCGCGTCGCCGCGCTCGGCGCGTTGCCGCGCTTCGGCGCGCCAATCCGACGCCGGCCCCGGTTCCGCGGACGGGACGCCGGCGGGCGGCGGACGCGCCGGCGGGGGCGACGAGGCGGCCGATTCCGCCGGCGGGGTCCCGATGAAATCGCGGACCTCGGCCGCGCGGGGATGTTCGCGCGCGACGATCAGGAAACGCCGGCCCCAGGCCACCGCCTCCGCGCGCCGTCCGGGCAATCGGGCCTCGATAGCAAACAGGTTGAACAGGGCCGGGGCATAGTCGGGCTGAATCTCCAGCGCGGACGCCAGCCGGGCGCGGGCGGCCTCGGGGCCCTCGATTCGCGCCTCGACCAGGGCGAGCCGCGTCAGCGCGCGCGGCGAACGGGGATCCCGGGCGATCGCTTCGAGCAGCGCGGCGCGCGCCTCGGGCCAGCGTCCGCGGCGCGCGTGCAGGTAGCCGAGGTATTCGAGCGGCAGGGCCGCGCGGGGATCGCACAGCGCGGCCTCCTCCAGCAGCGTGGCCGCGCGCACGTCGTCGTTCGCCGCGGCATAGATGACGGCCAGATTATAGGCCGGTTCCCAACGCGATGGGTCGCGGCGCCGGCTTTCCTGAAAGGCCGCGGCGGCCGCCTCCATTTCGTTCTGACGCTGGCAGGCGATTCCAAGATAGTTATACGCCCGCGCGTTTTCCACGGCGCCGGGCCGGCGTTGGACGGATTTCTCCAGCAGCGCGCGCGCCTCCACATGGCGGCCGCGCGCCAGCGCGCGCAGGCCGGCGGCGTATTCCCGCTCGCCCGGCCGTCCGCAGGCGAGCAGCGTCCCCCATGCCGCCGACAGGAAAATGGCCGCCCTGATTCGCATTGCGTTAGTGAACCCTCGCGTCCGCCGGATGTCGAATGCTAACCGACCCGGACGCGCGACACAAGCCGCCCCGCGGAATCGGAAGCCGACTACGCGGCGCGAAACGGCGCGACGGGCGCGGGCGAGGCGGGCGAAAAGCGGGTAAAAAGAACTCGAGACCGATAGCGCCCCCGATTCCGCGGGCGCCGCCGGCGATGCGGGAGCGTCAGTTCGCGGCGGAATGCCCGACTTGCGCGGCAGCCCCGAATGTTGGACATTCGTCCCCGCGCTCACGAAAGGAATGCGATGCAACCCCCGTCGAAGATCGAAGAGGCGCTGAATCTGCCGATGCCCTCGCGTCCGCTGGGCCGCACCGGATGGAACGTGAGCCGCCTCGTGCTGGGCGGCGTGAAATGGGACACGCAGTTGCCGGAGGCCGAGGCCGTGCGCCTCCTGCGCCGCGCCGTCGCGCTCGGCGTCAACGCGATAGACACCGCGTTCATCTATGGAAAGGGCCAGAGCGAGACCCGCCTGGGCCTGGCGCTGGAAGGATTGCGCGAGCGGGTCTTCGTTTCGACGAAGGTCAGCGACCGCTCCTACGACGGCGCGCGGCGGCAGATGGACGAATCGTTCCGCCGCCTGCGGATGGAGCGCGTGGACCTGATGTTCATGCACGCGCTGGACGACGCCGCCGACCTGAAGTCCATCCTGGGCCGGCAGGGCGTGCTGCGCGCGATCGAGGAGTACCGCGCCGCCGGGCGCATCCGGTGGGTCGGCGCGTCCAGCCACTGGTACCGCGACAGCCTGTGGCGGCTGATGGAGGAATACCCGCTCGACGCCGTGTTGTTCGCGGGCGGGCTTTTCAATCAGGCCTACGATTACGATTATCTGGAAACGACGCTGCCGCTGGCCCGGCGCCGCGGCATTGCGACGATGAGCATGAAGATCTTCGGCGCCGGACGCGCCAAACACGCCGCCGACGTCGAGCCGTATCTGCGCTATGCCCTGCACACGGGCGCGGATGCGCTGGTCATCGGCTGCGACAGCGTCGCGCAGCTCGAGCAGACGGTCGCCATCGTCAAGCGGCAGCCGCCGCCCCTGACGCCGGACGAACAGCGGGCGCTCTACCCGGAATGCCGCCGCATCACGCAGTCGTGGGACGCCGGCGAATACAACTGGGTCAGCCACTACGTCGCCCGCGCCGCCGCCGGCGCGGCGCACTGAGCGTCCCGGCCGGGTTCGCGGTGGGCTGCGCCCGTGGCTCCGGGTTGCTGCGCTCTATCGAGCCGTCCGACCGCGAGAAGAGCAGGGTTCGCTGCAGTACGCCTCTGCGTTAGGCGAGGATCAGGGCGCGCCCCCACCGGCTTGAAGGCCGGCGTACCCCGTGTTAGCTTCCTGCCTTTCAGGAGGACGCCGCCTTGATTCCCCGTTGCATGAGCACCCAGCACCCGGACAATGTCTCGATGCCGTTCTTCGCCTCGTCGCCGGTCATTGCCGGCGAGGACGAGATTCGCGAGGCCTTCTACGCGTATTCCCACCTGGGTTGCGACGAGCAGATGTGGGACGTCGAGGGCAAGGAAATTGACGATTACGTCGTTAAGAAGCTGCTCTCCTACTACCCCGAGTTCTTCCAGGATCATCCGCTGGGCGAGGAGTTGCGGCTGACCCTGCGTGTGCCCAACCCCGCGTTGGAGCGGGCGGAGGCCAAGATTCTTCTCGAAACGCTGGAGAGCATCCCGCGTTCCTTCGACGCCGCGCGGCTCTTCTACGGGCGTGACGTGCCACCGATCTTCGAGGTTATTCTGCCGATGACGACCTCGGCGCGGGAGCTGGATTACATCTATCGCTACTATTCAGATTTCATCGCCGACCGTCAGCATGTCCGGTTTCGTTCGGACGGCATCACCATCGCCGAATGGATCGGCGCCTTCGCGCCCGGGCGGATCCGGGTGATTCCGCTGTTCGAAGACGTGGGCAGCATGCTCCGGTGCGACGAAATCGTGGCGGAATATCTGGCCGACAAGACCGTCGAGGACCAGCGCGTGTTTCTCGCGCGCTCGGACACGGCCATGAACTTCGGGCTCGTCGCCGCCGCGATGGCGAACAAGATCGCGCTGCAGAGGCTGGACCGCCTGGCGCACCGTCTCGGCGCGCCCATACACCCGATTCTGGGCATGGGATCCGCGCCCTTCCGGGGCGGGCTCTCGCCGGAGACGGCCGAGCGCGTCGGCCGTGAGTATCCCAGTGTCGTCACGTTCACCCTTCAATCGGCGTTCAAGTTCGACCACCCGGTCGAAGCGGTGCGCTCCGCGTGCGCGCACCTGCGGCACCGCGCGATTGGTCCCGCCGGCGCCGTGGACGAGGATCGCGCCCGGCGCATCATCCAGCGGCACAGCGCCGCCTACCGGCAGCAGGTCGTGCGGCTGGCGCCGGAGATCAACCGGGTTGCGCGCCACATCCCGTCCCGCCGGGCCCGCAAGCTCCACGTGGGTCTGTTCGGTTACGCGCGCGGCCTCGACAATGTGACCCTCCCGAGGGCGATCTCGTTCACGGGCTCGTTGTACAGCCTCGGTTTTCCCCCGGAGTTGATCGCGCTGGAGGCGCTCGATGCGGGCGAGTGGGACTTTGTCCACGAGGCCTATCCCTCGTTCGAACTCAAGATCCGCGATGCCTTGCGTTACGCCGACCTTGAGAGTGAACTCGTGACGAGGGAACTCCGGGCGGCGATCGAACACGTCGGCGTCGGGGTCGCGCCGGACGAGGAGCACCTGCGCATCGTGCGCCGCATCCGGGAAAGCCTCGCGCGCGGCGACGCCGCCCAGACCGAGGACTTGATCGTCCGCGCGGCCCACCGGCGCCGATTCTTGGGCTGAACGACGGAGGCGGGCGGCCGCCAGTCCGGCTCAGAGCGAAACCAGCTTGCTGGTGCACAGGGGCAGCGGAAACACCCGGCGGAACGGCGAGTCCGGCGGATAGTCCGGCAGCACGGTTTCCGGCGGGCAGACGCCGAAGAAGAACTCGCTCAACTGCTGCGTCGTCAGCTCGCGGCACGGCTCGTCGGGGCGGGCGGCGCGCGCGGAAAGCCGTCCGCCCCGGCACTCCAGCACGACCGTCTGCCCGTTGTCCGCGTTGCGCAGCGCGAGCGCGCCGTCGCCCGCCGATACGCGCGGTTGCGCCGCCCGGCACGCGCGCCGGCAGAATCGCTCCAGCGCGCCGACGCGGAAACTGTCGGAAACGGTCCGCCATACCCACGCGAACCGCCGGCTGCAGCAGTCCAGCCAGGGCGAGGGGTCCGGTCCGCAAAAGGCCTCCAGGCCGGGTTTCGATCCCGCGGGGGCGGCGGCGGTCCGCGCGGCGAGCCGCGCCGACAGCAGCAGCGCGAGCTCCGCTTCGTCGCCCTCGCCGTGCACGACCGTGTCGCCGGCGCGGTTGAATGCGATCCGCGAGCGGCCCAGCCGCGCGACGCGGAAATCCCTTCCGCGGCCCGCGCGGAAGAGCGCCGCCGTCTCGCCCGGCGCGAACAGGAGCGCCTGCGGCGCCGACTCCAGCGCGGCGGCCAGGTCCGCGGCGCAATCGGCCACGTCGCACACCTCCACGGCGTCCGCCGGCGGCGGCGCGGGGAGGTTGCGCGCGCCGAACCCGAAGCCGTAACGGAGGCCGCCCGGCGCCCAGCCGTAACGGCCGTAGCGGAGACGGTCGCCGTCCAGCCAGACGAAATCGCAGGCGTCGGCCAGCGGGAGGATGTGCCGCAGCAACGCGGTCATATGACCGCCGCCGCGCCGCTCCGGGTCGGTGCAGACCTGTCCGACCGCCGCGACCTCGAACTCGACGCCGCCCCAGCGGAAGCGGTGCGGATAGAACCCGATCGCGGAGACGAGGCGGCCGTCGTCCTCGATCACCCAGTGGTCGCCGATGCGCGCCTCGCCGAGGAACGGCCCGATCTGCTCGGCCAGCGGAAGTCGGAACGCGCGGTCCATCAGCGCGCCGAGCTCCGCCCGGTCGGACGGCCGCGCGCGCCGGATCGTTCCGGAAGGGGAAGCGCAATTCACGGCGCGGCGGGCGCCGGCGTCTGCGAACATGGGAAGGCCTTTTTCGATAACATGGCGAACCGTTCCGCCCGCGGACGTTCGCGATTGCGTTTGCGGCAACGGCGGGGCATATACGGCAATGTACCGGGGAGATGCCGATGACGCCAACCTTTATGCAAGCGATCGCGAAGGGCCGCGTACTGCTCAGCGACGGGGCCTGGGGCACCGAGCTCCAGCGCCGCGGACTCGGCCCGGGCGAATGCCCGGAGCGCTGGTGTCTGGACCGGCCGGACGAGGTGGCGGCGATCGCCCGCGCCTACGCCGCGGCCGGCGCCGACCTCGTCGAGACCAATAGTTTCGGCGGCAACCGCCTCAAACTGGAGCATTACGGACTGGCCGGCCGCTGCGCGGAAATCAACGAGGCCGCCGCGCGGCTCTCGCGCGCGGGCGCGGGACCGGACCGCTGGGTCGCCGGCTCGATCGGTCCCACCGGCCGGATGCTGCTGATGGAGGACACGACCGAGGAAGAGCTGTTCGACGTTTTCGGTCAACAGGCCGCGGCGCTGGCGAACGGCGGGGCCGATGCGATCTGCGTCGAGACGATGAGCGCGACCGACGAGGCCGCCCTCGCGGTGCGCGCGGCGCGGGCGCGGACCGCGTGCGCCGTAATCTGCACCTTCACCTTTGCGCCGACCGCGCAGGGCGACTACCGGACGATGATGGGCGTGGACCCCGAATCCGCGGCCGCCGCCGCGCTCGAGGCCGGCGCACACGTGGTCGGCGCCAATTGCGGCACCGGCATCCGCGACATGATCGGCATCGTCCGGCGGATGCGCGCCGCGCACCCCGGCGTGCCGCTGATGGCGCAGGCGAACGCGGGGCTGCCGAAGACCGTCGGCGGCGTCACGGTCTTCCCGGAGACGCCGGCCGAGATGGCCGCGCAGATCCCGGCCCTCGTCGCCGCCGGCGCGACCATCGTCGGCGGCTGCTGCGGGACCGCGCCCGACCACATCCGCGCGCTGCGCGCCGCGCTCGACGCGATCGCGCGCTGACCGGGGAAGGGACGGCGCTTTCGGCCTTGAGATCGCGCACCGGCCGCTCGATTCGCTTGCGCCGGGTTTTCCCTCTTGCCGTGGGCCGCGCCGTCCGCGGAGTCTTTTCATGTCCCGGTTCCCGCGGAGGGGCTCAGAGTTTGCAAAGTGTGAGCCACGCAGGGAGCGCGTCCGCGGCTGTAGGTCGAGGCGGCGTCGCCTCTATGTCACTGATGACGGGATACCCCTGGCCGGCGCTTGACGGACCCCGCCGCCTTCGTCTCCGTGAGATCGCGAAGACGCGGCCCCGCCCGGCGTCCCGTTCGGCGTCAGCGAGATGGGCCACGCGCTGGCGGTGCTCGCCCGTCCGCCGGGGCTGAACGCCCGCGCGCTCTGGCGTCGGTTCGAGGCGTGGCGTGCGGAAAACCGGCCGGCCATTCCGCTGTCGCCGTTCGGCAAATTCGTCACGCTCGAAGCGCTGGGCGCCCTGGGCCGGGCCGACGGCGTCGTGGAGGAAATCCTGCGCTGCTGGGGCCGCATGGCGGATGCCGGTTCCGACACGGCCTGGGAGGGTTTCGACGGACGCGGGAGCCTCTGCCATGGCTGGGCGGGCGTGCCGATCGTCGCCCTGATGCGCCATGTGCTCCGGCTCGATCCCCGCGCGGGCGGCCGCCGCCGCGCGGGCCCCGTCGGCGGCGTGGAATGGATCGAGGCGCAGACGGCGCCGCCCGCGCCGGTGCCGCCGTAGGCGAATGCGCGTCAGCCGGTCTTCGCCGTCGCGCCCCGCCGGCGCACGAGCGTAATGGCCGAGGCAACCGCCACGTAGAGGGCCAGCACGGCGAGGCCGAGGCTGATGCCGCCGACCAGTCCGCTGCGTTTTGCGGGATCCGGCTCGGCGTACAGGTTGATCCACGCGAGCCGGCCGAGCGCGGCGATCGTCGTGACGAACATGAAAAACATGGGCGCGAATACGTAGCCCGCACGGCGGCCTTCCGAGCGAAGCCACGCGAAGACCACCAGCAGCGCCAGGGCCGCCATCAATTGGTTGGAGGCGCCGAAGGCCGGCCAGATCGCCTGCCAGGCCGGTTTGCCCCCGATCTGCCGGAAGGCGACCGCCGCCGGCAGCGCGAGCACCGCCAGCGTCGTCCAGATCCGCTCGATCAGCGAACCGCCCACGCCGAACAGTTCCTGCAGCACAAAGCGGCAGAGCCGGGTGCAGGTGTCCAGCGTCGTCAGCAGGAAGGTGCTGACCGCGAGCATGCCGAACGTGCCCGCGGTGGCCGGCGGCACGCCGAGCGCGCCGAGAAAGCGGCCCATGCCGTCGGCGAAAATGACGACGGGCTGGGCCGCGCTGCGCTGCGACAGCGTCATGACGGTCGCCAGCGCCAGCAGCGCGAGCACGCCTTCGACCAGCATGCCGCCGTAGCCGATCACGCGCGCGGAGGACTCCGTGCGCGTCTGCCGCGCGGTCGTGCCGGAGGCGACCATCGAGTGAAATCCGCTGATCGCGCCGCAGGCGATCGTCACGAAAAGCGCGGGGAAGAGGTAGCCCAGCTTCGAATCGCTCCAGCCGGTGAACGCGGGGTAGGCGGTCGGCGCGGCCCCGCGGACGCCGGCCGCGACCAGTCCGGCCGCGCCGCCGGCGAGGCAGGCGTAGAGCAGGAAGGACGACAAATAATCGCGCGGCTGGAGCAGCACCCACACCGGCAGGACCGAGGCGACTGCACAGTAGCCGAGCAGCGCCAGCGCCCAGAAGTTCTTCGCCGAGCCGAGCAGTTCCGGCATCCGGTCGGCGGTCAGCGGCCGCGCCTGGCCCAGGCCGAGCGCCAGGAAGACCAGCGGCACGAAGACGAGCGTGGCCAGCCACAGCGGCGCGCGGGCGCGCACGGTCGCCAGTCCGAACAGCACCGCCAGCGCGATGTAGGCGAGCGACGCGGTCGCGACCGCGCCGCCGCGGGCGATCTCCGCGCGCGCGGCATCGAGGGCCGGGCCCTCCAGCCCGGCGAGCCGCGCGGGCGGCGCGAAGCTGGCCGCGGTCAGGTCGAGAAACACGATGATCACGTAGATCAGCGTGAAGAGGATGAACAGCAGCAGCATCGTGTAGGTGGAACGGCCGAGCACGCCGCGGCAGATCTGGGCGATCGTGCGGCCCCGGTTGCGGAGGCTCGCGAACAACGCGGCGAAATCGTGGACGCCGCCGAAGAAAATGGCCCCGAGCACGATCCACAGAAACGCGGGCAGCCAGCCGAACGCGAGGCCGGCGATGATGGGGCCGACGATCGGGCCGGCGCCGGCGATCGAGCTGAAGTGGTGCCCGAAGACGACCGGGGTCGCGGTGGGCACAAAGTCCACGCCGTCGGTCTGCGTCGTGGCCGGGGTGGGGCGGGCGTCGTCCACTCCGAGCCGGCGGGCGAGAAAGCCGCCGTACAGAACATAGGCCAGCGCGAACAGCGCCGCGCCGCCGAGAAACAAGGCGACGATGCTCATGATCGTCATCATACGCCGGCCGATGCGCGGGGTAAAGGGGCGGTCCGGGGCAGTGCCCGGCGGACTTGGCGGCGCGGGAACGCGGTAGCTCGAGAGCGGCAGGGACGCAGGGTCTCCATTGCCGCGTCCCTCAAGCCCCGCCGGAGGCCAACCCTGTCCGTCCGCGCCGCCTATCCCAAACGCCGCAAAACACTTCACGACCGTGAAGTGTTTTGCGACGTTAGGGGGGAACGGCCGGGGGCGGCCCATCCCATCCCAGCAGCGCGGGTCAGCCTCCGTCGCGGCAGTCCGCACGGCGCGTTCCGGCGCCGCGACACCGCGGCGGCATGCGCGCGCCGTTTCGCCGCCGCGTTTCCAAGGCTTGGAAGCCCGCCGCGCGGACGTTTCCAAGGCTTGGAAAATGTCGGGAAATAGGGCAGGATCGAGCGGCTTCGCGACCGCGAAGCGAACGGGGACTTGACCATGAAAGGGTGTTTCGCTTTTGCCGCGCTGTGGGTCGCCGCCTGGGCGGCGGCCGCCGCCGCGCAGGACGGCGAGCCGCGGCGCGCGCCGCCGGTCTGGAAGGCCGCCCTGCAGCCGAACGGGGCGGTGCAGTTGACCTGCGACGGCGAGGAGTTCGGGATCATCGCGCCCTCGATCTTCGCCGACCAGTGGAAGCATGTTCAACTGGGCGATGACGCCGCGGAACGCGACGCCGGCGGAATGCCGCGGCCGGTGCTGGTCGGCCCGAACGGCGAGACGGTCGAGGTGACGATGCGCGTCGAGCCGGCGGAGGGGGGCGCGATCCGTTTCGCCTATGAGCTGCGCCCGCGGGAGCCGACCCGGTTGCAGGGCATGAACGTGGCGCTGGTCACGCCCTACGAGGTCGTCAGCGGCGGGCGGTGGACGGCCCGGCCCGAACTCCATCGCGACATCGGAGTCGAGGGCGAAATCCCGGAAGAACTGCAGGACGACGTGCGCTTGTTCGCCGGCAACCTGACCGAGGCCGGATTGCGCGACGCCAAGGGCCGCCGTCTGCAATTCGTTTTTGCGGAACCGATCGCCGTGCTCTTCCAGGACAACCGCCGGTGGAATCCGACCTTCACGATCCGCTGCGGCTACCACTCGGTCTTGAAGGCGTTCACCCCCGATACGCCGCTCAAAATCGAATTCGAGCTGTCGGCCGACGGACCGATTCGAATGGAGGGTTTCCGCCTGGCGGCGGTTGCTCCCGAACAATGGGCGCCGGTGGCGGTGGAACTCGACATCGCGGAGGGTTCCGCGCTCGATTTCTCGCGGGCGCCGTGGATGGACGCGCCGGCCGGACGGCAGGGCCGCCTGATCGCGCGGCCGGACGGCGCGTTCGCGTTCGAAAAAGCGCCCGACGCGCCGCGCCGTTTCTACGGCGTCAACCTCTGCTTCAGCGCCGTGCTGCCGGACCGCGCGCAGGCCGACCGGCTGGCGGACCGTTTCGCGCGGCTCGGTTACAACGCGGTGCGCTGGCACCACTTCGAGCGCGATCTCGCCGAGCCCCGCAACAGTTCGCGGCCCTCCGCCGCCGCACTCGACCGGCTCCAGTACTTCTTTGCGGCCCTCAAGAAGCGCGGCATTTACGTCGCGGCCGACCTCTATGCTTCGCGCGCCGTGCCGGCCGCCGCCGTCTGGCCGGGCGCCGAGGGCGCGTTGACGATGGAGGAGTACAAGCTGCTGCTGCCGGTCAACGCCCGCGCCGAGGAAGACCTCCGCGAGTTCACGCGGCGCTGGCTGGGCGCGAAGAACCCGCACACGGGCGTTTCGCTCGCCGCCGATCCCGCGCTGGCCTGGATCAGCCTCGTGAACGAGAACACGCCGTCGAATTACTGGGAAAAACTTTCGCCCCGCGTGGCCGCCGAATGGCGCGCCGCCTGGAACCGATGGCTCGAGGCCCGCTACCCCCGGCCTGCCGATCTCTCGCTGCGCTGGGGCGCCGACGCCAATTTCGGGGCGCTCTTCCGGAACGACGCGCTGCCGAATACCCTGGCGGACGACACGCCGCGCGGCCGCGATTTTGCGGCCTTCCTCGCCGAAACGCAGCGGGCTTTCTACGAGCGCACCGCGCGCTTCCTGCGCGAGGAATTGAAATGCCAGGCGCTGCTCACCGACCTGAACGGCTGGACCCAACGGCGCGCGTTCCAGTGGACCCGATCGGCGTTCGATTACGCGGACGACCATTTCTACGTGGATCATCCCGAGTTCTTGGAGCAGCCGTGGCAACTGCCCTCGCGGATCGCGGGCCGACATCCCGCCCGGCCCGACGGCGCCGGCGGCGCGGCGGCGGCGTTCACGCGGCTCTACGGCAAGCCGTTCGTCGTCAGCGAGTACAACTACGCCGCGCCCGGACCGCACCGCGGCGCGGGCGGCTTGCTGACCGGCGCGCTCGCCGCGCTGCAGGATTGGTCCGCCGTTTTCCGTTTCGCTTACAGCCATTCCCTCGAAAAGATGTTCGCGCCCGATCGGCTCGATTACTTCGATCTGGCCTCCGATCCGCTGAACCTCGCGGCGGACCGCGTCGCGCTGCTGATCTTCCTGCGCGGCGACCTCGCCCCGTCCCCGCTGAAGATCGTGCTGGCGGGCGCCGAGCGCAATTTCGTCGGCCCGGAGGCCGTCAACGCGGCGACGGCGCCCCCGTGGGCGGCGCTGGCGTTCGTCGCCCGCGTCGGCCACCGCATCGGCGCTCCGGCGGGCGCGCCCGCCGCCGACGAGTGGACGGTGTCGTTGCAGCCGCCGCCCGGGGCGCCCGATCCGATGAGCGCGGACGCGGGATCGCGTATTCTCGCGGCGCTGCGCGCGGACGGGCGGTTGGGCGAGGACAACGCCAGCAACCTGTCCGGCCGCCTCGAAAGCGTCGGCGGCGCGCTGAACCTCGCCGGAACGGAGGGTTCGATCCGCCTCGACACGCCGCGCACCGCGGGTGCGGTCGGCGCGGCCGGCCATCGCCTGCGCGCGGGCGCGCTCGAGGTCGAGTTGCTCGATGCGCCGGCCGCGCTGGCGGCGACCAGCCTGGACGGCCGGCCGCTGCGCGAAAGCCGGCGGATCCTGGTGACCCACCTGACGGACCTGCGCAACACGGATCAGCGCTTCGACCCGCGCAAGGGCGTGCTGAGCGACTGGGGCCGGCCGCCGGTCCTCGCGCGCAACGGGCGCGCGGCCGTGCGCATCGAGCGCTCCGCGCCGCCGCGCGCGGCCCGCGCCTGGGCGCTCTCCACCGGCGGCCGCCGGCTCGCGGAAACGCCGGCGCGGATCGAGCCCGATGGCGCCGTGGCGATCGAGTGCGATGTCATCGGGCCGGAGGGCGCCCGGCTGCTCTACGAACTGGAGATCGAATAAAACCCGACGGGCGCCTCGGCGCGCGAACGCCGAGGCGCCGGCCCGCCACGCCCATGACCCGCCCCGCCGCTCCAGCGCCCACCGCCGAAGACCTGGCCCGACGCCAGCGCGAGATCTCGGTCTCCGAGTTCTTCCTGAAAAACCGCCACCTGCTCGGCTTCGACAGTCCGCGGCGCGCGCTGCTGACCGCCGTGAAGGAAGCCGTGGACAACGCGCTCGACGCCTGCGAGGAGGCCGGCATCCTGCCGGAAATCGCCGTCGAGATCGTCCAGACCGCCGCCGACCGCTTCGAGGTCACGGTGACGGACAACGGCCCGGGCATCGTGCGCGCGCAGATTCCGAAGATCTTCGCGAAACTGCTTTACGGATCGAAGTTCCACCGCCTGCGCATGTCGCGCGGCCAGCAGGGCATCGGCATCAGCGCCGCGGCGATGTACGGCCAGCTTACCACCGGGCGGCCCGCGCGGATTCTTTCGCGCACCGCGCGGAACCGGCCCGCGCACGAGATCGAGGTCGCGATGGACACGCGCGCGAATAAGCCAGTCATCCTGAAGGAGGCCGAATGCGACTGGCGTCCGACCTTCCCCGCCGCGCCGGCGGCGGAGGGCGCGGCGCCGGCGGCGCCGACAAAGGCGGATCGCGGCACGGCGGTCACGATCGCGATGGAAGCGGCGTACGTGCGCGGCCGGCTTTCGGTGGACGAGTACCTGCGGCAGTGCGCGATCGCGAATCCGCACCTCCGGCTGCACGCCCGCGTCGCGCTGCTGCCGAAAAAGGGCGATGCGGAAGCCGCGGCCGCCGGCGGGGATGCCGAAGCCGGGGAATCGGAGGGCGTCGGCGCGGCCGCCGGCGCGTGGCGCTGCTGGCCGCGCGCGGTCGAGGAACTGCCCGCCCCGCCGGTGGAAATCCGGCCGCACCCGCACGGCGTCGAACTCGGCCTGCTGATCCAGATGCTGAAAAACACCCGCGCGCGGACGCTGCGCTCGGCGCTGACCCAGGACTTCTCGCGCGTCAGCGACCGCGCCGCGCTGGACATCTGCGCGCGGGCCGGCGTGGACCCGAAGGCCAGCCCGGCGCGCATCGCGCACCGCGAGAGCGAGGCGCTGTTCCAGGCGCTGCAGACCGCCAAGCTGATGCGGCCGCCGACGGACTGCCTCTCGCCGATCGGCGAGGAGCGGCTGCTCGCCGGGCTGCGCAAGGAGGTGGCGGCGGATTTCTACGCCGCCGTCACCCGCGAGCCGGCCGTGTACCGCGGCCATCCGTTCCAGATCGAGGCGGGCCTGGCGTACGCGCGGCCCGGCGCGGAGGAGGACGTCGCGGCGGACGAGCCGGTGCGCCTGCTGCGCTTCGCCAACCGCGTGCCGCTGCTCTACGCCGCGGGCGCGTGCGCCATCGCGCGCGCGGCGACCGGCGTCAACTGGAAGGCCTACGGACTCGCCCAGCCGAAGGGCGCGCTGCCGCTCGGCCCGGCCGTGATCCTCGTCCACATCGCAAGCGTCTGGGTCCCGTTCACCAGCGAAAGCAAGGACGCGATCGCGCACTATCCCGAGATCGTCCGCGAAATGACCTTCGCCCTCCAGGAGTGCGGGCGGCGGCTGGCCGTCTTTCTGAACCGGCGCCGGCGCGAAGCCGACGCCGAGCGCAAGCGAAGCCACATCGAGAAATACATCCCCCACCTCGCGGGCGGGCTGCGCGACATCCTCGACTTGAGCGAGCGGGAAGAGGAAAATCTGCGCCGCCGGCTGACCGCCCTGCTGGAGCGCTCGCGCGCGGCGGGATGAGCGCGGCCGGCGGAGATCGGCCATGCGAACCTTCTGGCTGTGCTTTGTGCCGCTGTTCGTGGCGGTGGATGCGCTCGGCGGCGTGCCGGTGTTCCTGGCGCTGACGGAGGATTGCGACGCGCCGCGGCTCCGGAGGGTCGTCGTTCATTCGGTGCTGACCGCGGCCGCCGTCGTGCTCGCCTTCCTGGCCTTCGGACCGGAGTTGCTGCGCTTTCTCGGCGTCACGCCGCCGGACTTCATGATCGCCGGCGGTCTGCTGCTGCTGGCCCTTTCGTTCGGCGATCTGCTCGCCTACGACAAAGGCGCGCCGCGCGCCGATCCGGAGATCCTCGGCGCCGTGCCGATCGGCATCCCGTTGATCGCCGGGCCGGCCGTCCTGACGACCTGCCTGCTGCTGGCCAAGCTGCACGGCGCCGTCATCACCGGCGCGGCCGCCGTTGCGAACATCGCGCTGGCCGGCGGCGTCTTCTGGTTCGCGCGGCCGATCACCCGTTTCCTGGGGCGGGCGGGATCGCGCACGCTGTCCAAGGTCGCCAGCCTGCTGCTCGCGGCGATCGCGGTCATGCTGGTCCGCCGCGGCATCGCCGCCGCGCTCGGCGCCGCCGAGCCGTAAGGCGCGGCCGGAAACGCGGGAACGCCGCGGCCGGCGGCGCCGGCCCGGCGCCGGCCGCCCGTCAATACGCGCCGCGCCGCGACAGCACCGCGCGCAGCGTCTTGGCCAGGACGATCAGATCGAGGGCGACCGACCAGTTCCGCACGTAGTACGCGTCCCAGCGCTCCATCTCCGCCAGACCGCTGTCGCTCCGGCCGGACACCTGCCACAGGCCGGTGATGCCGGGCGGCGCGATCTCGCGCATCCGGCGGGCCGCCGCGGACAGCCGCTCGTGGTGATAGGCGGGCAGCGGCCGGGGCCCCACCAGCGCCATGTCGCCCCGCAGCACGTTCCAGAGCTGGGGCAGCTCGTCCAGCGACAGCCGCCGCAGCGCGCGCCCGACGCGGGTGACCCGCGGATCGTCGCGCAGTTTGAAGCCGGCGTTCCATTCCTCGCGCAGCGCCGCATCGTCGCGCATGCGTTCCGCCAGCGCCCGGTCCGCGTCCGGAATCATCGTCCGCAATTTCCACGAGCGGAAGGGGCGGCCCGCGCGACCGATGCGGGTCTGCCGGAAAAACGGCGCGCGCCGGTCGGCGGCCCAGACCAGCAGCGCGAGCGCGCCGGTGAGCGGGACCCAGACCGGGGCGGACAGCAGGGTCGCCGCGAGCTCCAGCGTCCGCTTCACGAAGCGCGCGCGCGGATCGGCGAGGTTGTTCGTGATCGCCAGCGCGAGCACGCCGTGCAGGTCGCGCGGCTCCATCCAGAGCGTCGGCGCGCCCGGCCAGTTCGGCACCAGCCACACGCCGGGATACGCCGCCAGCAGGGACTCGAACGCGTCGGCGCCCGCGCCGAACCCCTCCGCCGAGATCGCGACGATGGCGACCGCGGGCCGCTCGTTCCGTTCGGCGGCGTCCGGCGGTTCGCCGGCCGCGCCCGCCGCCGGGCGCACCGCGCGGACGCGGTAGCCGAACGTGCGGTCGGATTCGAGCGCGCGGACGATCTCCGCCGCGCGCTCGGGCGGCGCGAACACGTCCACGGGCAGACCCCACAGGCCCGCATGCGACAGAGCGGCGCGCAGCGCGGATCGGCCGAGCGGCAGCGCGATGCCGGCGGCCAGGAAGGAAATGAAGTACGAAGCGCGGTTCGCGGCGGGCGCGATGCGGGTGAGGAACAGCGCGATCGCCGCGGCGCCGTAGATAAGCCCCAGCAGCGCTCCGATGCGCTGGAGTTCGACGAACCGCCCGTACCCCCAGCCGGGCAGCAGCCGGAAATAGAGGGCGCCCGCCCACCACGCCGGCACGATCAGCAGGCTGTAGCGCAGCGAGAGCGTGCCGCCGTACCACCACTCCGCGACGAGGTCGCCCAGCAGCAGCGCGGCGAGCAGCGCGGCGGCGTCCATCAGCGCCATCAGCGCGGCGTGGATGGTCTGGCGCGTCCAGAAGCCGGGAGGTCCGGCCGCGGGCGCGGACGCTCGACGGTCTGTTGCCGGCGGCATGCCGAGTCTCCCCCGAAAGCGATGGAACGCCGCGAACGTACCATCGGCCCGCTTGAGCGGCAAGGCCGAGC
>Ga0129299_1000911_pt1 | contig 19710 bp, 21 predicted proteins | sample ConPoolayeCmetaG_FD_94477 | JGI IMG/M metagenome (GOLD analysis project Ga0129299, IMG submission 94477) | Hot spring microbial mat communities from California, USA to study Microbial Dark Matter (Phase II) - Cone Pool mat layer C metaG ...
ATCATCAACGTCGGCAGCGTCGGCCAGCCGAGGGATCGCGACCCCCGCAGCGCCTATGTGCTGTACGACCTGAAAAGCAACGAAGTCGTGTTGCGGCGCGTGCCGTACGATATCGAAAAGGCCCAGCGCCGCATCCGGGACGCGGGCCTGCCCAAGGCGCTGGCCGACCGGCTCGCCGACGGCCGTTGATGCCGGCGGGGACGGAGGGACCGATGGTCATGCGTTTGCCAAGGTTTGGATGGATGGCGGCGGCGTTCGCGGCCGCGGGATGCGCCGCGGCGACCGCGTCGGCGCAGGTGACCGTGCGGTTGCGGACGGACTACCGCCGATACCTGCTGTTCGAGCCCATCGTCATTCGCGTTCGGGTGGAGAACGGCACGCGCGAGCCGCTCGTGTTCACGGGCGATGCGCCGAACGCCGAAATGGTCTTCGACGTCGAGCGCGCCCCGGGCGAGTTCGTGCGCGCGAACGACGCGCCCGTTTTTACGGCCCCGTTCGAGGTGCCGGGTTTCGGGCACGGCGTCGTCGCCGTCGAACTGCTGCGGTTGTTCGATCTGCCCGAGAGCGGGCCGCTGGCGGTCGCGGTCCGCGTCAAAACGGGCGCGGAAGAGTTCGCCTCGGGCAAGCTGCTCCTGGATCTCGTGCCGGGGCTGGAGCTCGCCCGGATGGACGTCCGCATGCCCGGCGATCCGGCCGAGCGGCGTTCGTTCCAGTTGCGCTCGATCGGGCGGGATAACGCGGAACACCTGTTGTTGCGCGTGGACGATACGGAGCGGCGCCTCTGCGTGGGCGTTTTCGACCTGGGAAAACTGATCCGCCAGCGGCCTCCGCAAATGATGATGGGCGGCGACGGCGTGTTTCACGTGCTGCACCAGTCCGCGCCGGTTCGCTTGACGCAGTCCATCTACCGCGACGACCGGCGGCGGCTGGAAACGGTGTTTCACGGGGTGATCGGACTGGACGCGCGCCTGGCGCGCGACGAAGCGGGCAACGTGCGGGTGCTCGGGGCGGGACCCTACACGGGCGATCCCATCGTGGCCCCGATGCGCGCGGAGGAAGGGCGGCCGCCCGATCGCTTGCCGGATCGGGCGAAACCCCCGCGCTGATTCGGCCGATGCCGGAACTCAGCCGCCGCGCAGACCGGCGCGCAGGCCCAGCCAGACGGCGAGGCAGATCAGCAGGGCGCCGGCGATGCGCGCCCGGAGCACGGCGCGCGTCATCGGCTCCTTGCGCACGAGGCCCCACCGCGCCAGAAGAACTACCGCGAATATCGCCAGCAACCCGCGCACGCTGACCAGCACGTTGGTCAGGATCGCGGAATTGGTGAACTTCAGGGACCCGGTGAACGCGAAACCGTGCAGCAGCGTGGCCGGCAGCGTCCAGAGCGCCGTGCTGACGCGCGCCGGCAGGAAGCGTTCGCGACGGCAAAAACAACGGATCGCGAGCGCCGCGCCGGTCAGCCCGCTGCGCACGATCCAATTCATGATGATGAAATCCATCGGGTCCAGCCCGTGGTCGGCCATCTGGCGGCGCGTGATGAGGTCGCACAGGCCGTAGAAAACGCAGAAGCCGATGGCCAGCAGCACGGCCGGTTCCGCCACGCGCCAGGGTCGGGACAGCACTTCGCGATTCCCGGAAACCAGGAACAATGCGACCAGCAAGAGACCGGAGGCGGCCCAGAACTCGCGCGTCGTCGTCTCCATCCCCAGCGCGGCCGCCAGCGCGGTCACGATCAACGGCTTGGCGCCGATGACCGGCCCCACGTGGCTGATGTCTCCCCGGTACACCGCGAGGCCGAGCGACAGCATGCCCAGAATGGCCGGCGCGGCCGCATATAAAGAACCGATGAACAGGGCGCGGCTGAAGTCGGGCGGCCATACGACCCAGATCAGCGCGCCCCCCAGCGCCGGAACGACGTTGATCAGAAAGGCATACCGCCAGATGCCCTCGCGCGCCTGCAGTTCGCGCAGCCAGAAGTTCTGGCCGACGAACGTGAGCGCGGAGGCGAACGCCAGCGCCACCCCCAGATGCATTCCGGTCATGCGTTCTCGAATTCCCGAACCGCAGAACAGCCGCGGAAGCCGGCGACCATACGCCCGACGGCGCATCTCTTCAAGTTTGGGCGGACCGTCGCGCCGGCGGAAAGCGATGGACGATGGGGGTGACCGCGGATTCGATCCGACGGGGCCGGCGGGACGCGCCAATGCATCTCGCGACCTTTTTCCGTGCTGGCGTCGGGCCGCGTTTTGTCGTATTTCCGTCGTCGGCAATGAAAGGAGAACCGGCGGAATGAAGGGACGGCAGATCAACGTGGCGGTGATTGGCGCGGGCGCCATCGGCGCCAATCATATTCAGGGTTTTCAGCGGCACCCCTCGGCGCGGGTCGCGGCCGTGGCGGATACCAGCGCCGAGCGGGCCCGGGAGGCCTGCGAGAAGTTCAACATTCCGGAGGCCGTCGCGGACTACCGCCGGCTGCTGGAGCGGGAGGATATCGCGGCGGTTTCCATCGCGCTGCCCAACTACCTGCATGCCCCGGTGTCGCTCGAGGCGCTGGCCGCGGGCAAACACGTGATGCTCGACAAGCCGTTCGCGACGAATGCGCGGGACGCGGCGAAGGTGGTCGAGGCGGCCCGCCGCTCCAAGAAGGTCTTCATGGTCGGACAGAACCAGCGCTTCGCGCCGGAACGGCAGGCGCTGAAGCGCATGGTCGAGGCCGGACGGCTGGGGGAGATCTATTTCGCGGAAGCCTTCTGGCTTCGGCGGTCGGGCATTCCGCGGATGGGCAGCTGGTTCACGCAGAAGCGGTATGCGGGCGGCGGCTGCACCTACGATATCGGCGTGCATGAACTCGACCTGTGCCTGCATTTGATCGGGGATTTTGACGCCGCCGCCGTCAGCGGGCAGGTGTACACGAAATTCGGAAACCGCGGTCTGGGCGAAGGCGGCTGGGGCAAATCCGAGGTGGATCGGAAGGCCGAATTCGATGTGGAGGATTTCTCCGCCGCGCTGATCAAGATGAAGAGCGGACGCGCGGTCATCCTGCGCGCCTCCTGGGCGGGGCACATGCCGGCGAGCAGCGCGGACGGCGTGGTGCTGTACGGAACCAAGGCCGGCGCCTGCACCAAGCCCCCGCAGATCTTCCGTCCGGGCAAGCCGGAGTACCGGATCGAGGACATCCGGCCCGGTCGCTTGACGGTTCCGACCTGCCGCATGTTCCACTTCATTGATTGCGTTTTGGGGAAGGCGCGGCCCTATGTGAAACCGGAGGAGTCCCTCCAGGTTCAGCGGATACTGGACGCCATTTACAAGTCCTCTCAAACGGGGCGCGAAGTCCGGCTGTAGTCCGGAATTCCAAGGCCTGGAAGCGGCGGCGCGTCCGTTTCCAACGCTTGGAAGAATACGAGCGGGCCCGGCGGTCGCGCGGTTCGAACATGGACAACGCCCGCACAATTCCGGTCTGGCGATGCCGCGGCCGTGTTTTCCCGCTGGGGACGCGGACCCTGGTGCTGGGGGTGCTGAACGTCACGCCGGATTCGTTTTCGGACGGCGGCCGATTCGCGGCGCTGGACGCCGCGCTGGCGCGGGCGGATCAGATGATGGCGGAAGGCGCGGATATCCTGGATGTGGGCGGCGAATCCTCGCGGCCGGGCGCGACGCCCGTGCCGGCGGAGATCGAAGCGGCGCGGGTGCTGCCGGTGGTGGAGGCGCTGGCCCGCGATCCCCGGTGCGTCATTTCGGTGGATACGCGCAAGGCGTCGGTGGCCCGAGCCGCGTTGGAACGGGGCGCCCACATCGTGAACGACATCACGGCGCTGGGCGATCCCGAGATGGCCGCGGTCGTTCGCGACGCCGGCGCGGGCCTCCTGCTGATGCACATGCGCGGCGAACCCCGGACGATGCAGGAGGATCCGCGCTATGGCGACGTCGTGGCGGAAGTGCGCGCCTTTCTGGCGGAGCGCGTCGCCGCGGCGCAGCGCGCCGCCATCGCCGCCGATGCGATCGCGGTGGATCCGGGCATCGGATTCGGCAAGACCCTGGAGCACAATGTGACGCTGATCGCGCGGTTGCCCGAGCTGGCGTCCCTCGGCCGCCCGCTCGTGGTGGGCGTGTCCCGCAAGCGGATGCTGGGAGCGCTGACGGGCCGGCCGGTGGACGAGCGGCTGGCGGCGGGACTGGCGGCGCTGACCGTGTGCGTGCTGCAGGGGGCCCACGGAGTCCGCGTCCATGACGTAAAGGAATCTTGCGACGCCGTCCGCGTTGCGGATAGATTGCGGGCGGAGATTCGACGTCCATGCTCGCCTGGCTCAAGCAACTGAATCTTCCGAATTTCGGCGGCGTCATCGAGATCGCGATTCTCGCCGCCGTGTTCTACTACATCATTCTCTTTTTTCGGGGCACCCGCGGCGCGCAGGTGCTGACCGGTTTGATTCTGTTCATCGCATTGATGCTGTTGCTGACCAATCTCGTGCGGCTCGATACGCTGAACTGGCTGTTGCAGCGGTTCACCGTGTACCTGGCCATCGCGCTCGTGGTCATCTTCCAGCCGGAGATCCGCCGCGCGCTCGCGGAACTCGGCAAACAGCACGTGTTCGCCGGCAACTCCGCGGAACGGGAGTTGGTGGACGCGCTCGTGCAGGCGGTCGGCATACTTTCGGAGCGCAAGATCGGCGCGCTGATTGCCGTCGAACGGGAAATCGGCACGCGGTCGGTGCAGGATACCGGCAAGCGCCTGGATGCGCAGGTTTCGGCGGAGCTATTGTCCACGTTGTTCTTTCCGCATACGCCGCTGCACGACGGCGGCGTCATCATTCGAGGCGACCGCGTGGCGGCCGCCGGATGCGTGTTTCCGCTTTCGCAGCAGGACGGGTTGAGCCGTTCGCTCGGAACGCGGCATCGGGCCGCCATCGGTCTGACGGAGGAGACGGACGCCATCGTCGTCGTCGTGTCCGAGGAGACGGGAACGATTTCCGTCGCGTACAACGGCCGGCTGAGCCGCGGTTTCGACGAAGAGCGCCTGCGGCGCCTGTTGACGGCGGTGCTCGTCCGGCGGAAGGCGGCGCGCAGCCGGCTGGACCGGGCGCGGGCGGCCTTCGATGTGTCGTCGGAGTTCCTGGCCGGGACGCCGGGCGCCGATCCGGCGCCCTCGGAGGCGCGCAGCCATGAGTGACGCGGTCGCCGGCGTCGGCGCGTTTTTGCGTCGCAATCCCCGCGAACGGCTGCTCGCGCTGTTGCTCGCCGTCGTCGTATGGTACGCGATCCGCGAGGCCACCAGCTTTGAAGCGACGATCGAGGACGTGCCGATCGAGGTGTTGCGGGATGACGGGCTGGCCGTGCTCGATCAGAGCGACATGGGCACGGACGTCCGCTTCAGCGGTTCCCGCACGGACATCCGCGACTTGGCCCGAAACCAGGTCCGCGTCGTGGTGGATGTGCGCGGGAAGGCGCGCGAGGGCCCCCATACCGTCGCCATCGGGCCCGGCAACGTGGCGGCGCCGCGCGGCGCGCGGCCGGTGTTCGTGCGGGTGGACCGCGTATCGTTCAGTCTCGATCGCGAAACCGAGAAAGTGGTGCCGGTCAAAGTGGACCTTCAGGGCGCGCCCCCGCCCGGAGTCGAGGTGGACCGGGCCGTGTGTTCGCCGGCGGTGGTCGCCTTGCGCGGCCCCACCTCGCGGCTGCGCGGCGTGGAAAGCGTGCGGACGTTGCCGATCGATTTGGAGGGCCGCCAGCAGACGTTCAGAGTCCGACTAGCGCTGGTGCCGCCGGGCGCGCCGGGCGAAACGCGGTTGGAACCGGATCGGGTGCAGGTCGAAATCGAGATGGCGGAGCGCGCCGTTTCGCGCACGGTAGAGGGGGTGGAGGTGGCCGTGCTGACGGGGGTGGGCGCGCCGCGCGTGGCCGCGATCGCGCCGGCGCGCGTGTCGGTGACCGTCCAGGGGCGCGCGGAGATGCTCGCCGAACTGCGGCCGGAAGACATTCGCGCCTTCGTGGACGGAGGTCGCGGCACGGCGAGCGGGGCCTATGAAATGAGGGTGCACGTATTCGTCGCATCGGCGTTGCGCATCGTGGCCGTCGAGCCGGGATCGGTGGCCGTGACGTTTCAGGAAGGGGAGCGACCATGAACAGCAGACGGCAGTGGACGGGACGTCGGATGGCCCTGTGGGCCGCCGTGTTGCTCGCGCGAAATACGGTAACGGCGTGCGGGCAAGAGATGCATGTGCCGCCGCCGGCCGATCCGACGGATCGGGTTCCGGAAGCCCCGCCGCCGGCGGCGGAGTCCAACCCCGCGGATCCGAACTCGCCGGAGCGTCTCGCGGCGCCGCAGGTGGACGAGGGCTACGCCGAGTTTCGCTCCCGCAATTTCGAGGCGGCCATCGCCGCGTTTCAACGGGCCCTGAAGATCCATCCCGGCGACCGGCGCGCCCGCTTCGGACTCGGCACGGCGTACATCTCGAATCAGGAATATGTCAAAGCGCGGGAGATGCTGGAGTCTTTGGCGAAGGATTACCCGGACGACTACACCGTCAAGAACAATCTGGCTTGGCTGTACGCGACGGCCGCCGACCCGAAGGTTCGGGATGGGGCCAGCGCCCTGCGCTATGCCCAGGAGGTGGTGATCATGGCGCCGCGCGATCACCATGTCTGGAGCACCCTCGCGGAGGCCTATTTCGTGAACGAAAAATACGAGGAGGCCCTGCGCGCGGCCAACGAGGCCCTGCGGCTGTTGCGCGCCCAGACCCGGGACCCCGCCATCTTGAAGGATTACGAACGGCAAGTGGCCAAGTGCCAACTCGCCGTTCAGGCGTTGTCCATCCTGGAGTGAGCGGCCGCGGGATCGGCCGATTCCCGGTACACGCCCATGCGCCGGAACTTGTCGTAGCGGGACGCCATCCGCGCCGCGGGATCAATCGCGGAGAGTTCGTCCAAATGGCGCCCGATGGCCGCGCCGAGCCGCTGCGCCATTTCCTCGGGTCGGACATGCGCTCCGCCATCGGGTTCCGGCACGATTTCGTCCACCAGGCCGGCCTTGAGCAAATCGGGCGCCGTCAGCTTCAACGCCTCCGCGGCGCGATCGGCAAACGCCTTATCGCGCCAGAGAATGGCGGCGCAGCCCTCCGGCGAGATGACCGAGTAGTACGCGTTCTGCAGAATCAAGATGCGATCGCCGACCCCGATCCCCAACGCGCCGCCGCTGCCGCCCTCGCCGACGACGCTGACGACGATCGGCACCGAGAGGTTGAACATCTCGCGTAAGTTGACGGCAATCGCTTCCGCGATGTGGCGCTCCTCCGACTGAACCCCCGGATAGGCTCCCGGCGTGTCGATCAGCGTGACGATCGGCAGTCCGAACTTGTCGGCCATCTGCATCAGCCGCAACGCCTTCCGGTACCCTTCCGGATACGCACAGCCGAAATTGCACAGGACGTTGCTCTTCATGTCGCGGCCCTTTTGGGTGCCGATGACCATGACCCGTCGGCCGCCGACCCGCGCGAACCCTCCGATAATGGCCTGGTCGTCCGCGAAGCGGCGATCGCCATGCAGCTCGATGAAGTCGCACTTCCAGTACTGCAGATAGTCGCGCGTGTACGGGCGTTGGGGATGGCGCGCGATCTGAACGATGTGCCACGGCGTCAGATCGGCATAGATGCGTCGCCGCATTTCCGCGATCCGCTCTTCCATCCGGCGGATTTCCTCGGAAACGTCAATGTCTTGCGCCACGCTGAAGCGGCGCAGTTCGTTCAGTTTCTCTTCCAGCTCGACGATCGGCTTTTCAAAAGGGAGCAGGTAGATGGCCACGACAGTGATCCCGGTGCGGGGTTATTCCTCGATGGTGACCGCCGTGCCTACGGGCAACAGCAGAAACAACTCCTCGATATCGCTGTTGAGCAAACGGATACACCCGGCGCTTTCGGAACGGCCGATCGTATCCGGCTCCCAGGTGCCGTGAATGCCATAGCCCTTGACATCGAGCGCCAGCCAGCGGGTCCCGAGCACGTTCTCCGGGTGCCCGTAGGGCAGCGGCGTACCGTCCGGCCGCCACCAGGTGGGCTCGGGGATGCGGTCCACGATCTTGAACTGACCGGCGGGCGTGCGGTCGTACTTCCCCGTTCCGACGCGGTACCGTTTGAAAAAGCGGTCGTTGAGGCGCAATTCCAGTTCGTTCCGGCTTTTGCTGATATGAACGCTGAACTTGCCGTTGAGAATCCGAAGCCGGTCGTTCGGGCGGATCAGATCGCCGCGCAGGTTGTTGCCCTTCTGAAGCAGTTCCACGGTGGTGCCGTGCCGCCGCGCGATCACGGCCAGCTTGTCGCCGCGCTGAATGATGTAATCCACCTTCTCGTCCATCGGATGCGGCGACGTGACCAGTTCGATGTTCAACTCCCCGAGCGCGCCCTCGACGGCGCGACGGCCCGCCTCGGAACGGGCCGCGCCGAGCGCTTCGTAGAGCCGGGTCCGCGCCTCGGCCAGACGCCCGGCGGCGCGCAGCGCTTTGCCCTCCGCCAGCAGCGCCAGCGCGGGATCCGCCGCGGCGGGGTTCGCCGACGCCGGATTGGCCGGCGCATCCGGGCGAGCGCCGCGGCCGGAATCGGTCTCGCCGCCCGCGATATCGGCGCTTGCGTCCGCGGACTGGGCCGTCCGGCGCAAATGGCGCACCCCGGCGACGATCAGCACGACGAGGACGCCGGCGCCGAGCCATGCCAGCCAGGGCCCCGGTCTGAACCGGCGGCCATCCACATCGCGTCGTATGAAGATGTCGCTCATGCGACGCCCATCATCCTATACGGGACTATCCGCTGACAAGTCGCAATCGCCCGATCCGACATCCTTCGGTTGTTCGAATCGGCCCCATAGTCGGACCTCGCGCCGCAGCGATAAGCCGAACGCTTCCCGCACGGCCGCGGCCATGCGCCGGGAGAGTTCCAGCACATCCTCGGACCGGCACTCGGGCGAGCGCTTCACGATGATGTTCGCGTGCTTCTCGAATACGCCGGCGCCGCCCACGCGCAAGGCCTTCGCGCCGGCGCGTTCCAGAAACCAGCCGGCGGATTTCCGGCGTTCCGCGGCGGACGAAGGTTCGATGTTGCGGAAAAAACTGCCGGCGGTCGGCAGCGCGCGCCAGTCCGGATGCCGCTCGCGCCGCCACGCCAGCAGCCGTTCCCGTTCCGCGCGGAGGCGATTCCGGTCGCCCCGCCAAAGCCGCAACCGGACCGATTCGACCACTTCGCCCTCCTCCGAGAGACTCGACCAGCGATAGCCAAACCGCACGGCAGCGCGCGGCGCCACGCGGGGGCCGCGCCGCGGGTGGTAGAGCGACAGCGTAACGATGCGGTCGGCGATTTGTTCCCCGTAGGCCCCCGCGTTGCCCGCCACGGCCCCTCCGACGGTGCCCGGAATGCCCGTCGCGAAGAGCAGACCGTCGAGCCCTTCTTCCACGGCCCAGAGGGCAAGCTCGTCCAGGTCCATGGCCGCGGAAACCGCCACCTCGTCCTCGATTCGCTCGATATCGGCGCCCGGTCGCCGGAGTCGCACGACGATGTCCTCAACCCCGGCGTCGGCGATCAGGAGATTGGATCCGCCGCCCATGACGCGCCAGGGTTGCCCCGCGGCGTCGCAATCGCGGATGATCTCCCGCGCATCGGACGGTTTCGGGATATCGAAAAAACGGCGCAGCGGGCCGCCGAGCGCGAAGGTCGTCACGTCGGCCCCGCGAACCGGGCTCGGCGACGGCGTGACCAATGGGGGTGTCATGCCCGGCTCGCGCGCAGCGCCCGGGAACGGCCTTCCGCGATGCGCGCCATCAGCCACAGCGCGTCCGAAAGCCGGTTCATCCACTGCAGCAGACTGGGGTTGCGGATCGCGCCGGCGTCCGAAAGAGCGACAAACCGCCGCTCGCAACGGCGCGCGACGGATCGGGCGAAGTCCAGATAGGCGCCGGTCTCGTTCTCCCCCGGCACGATGAAATCGCGCGGAGCGCCGGCGCGCGATTCCAGCTTGGCGCAAAGGGCGTCCATGCGCGCACAGTGTCCGGCGCCGATCCGGGCGGGCAGCGCCGCCGCCCGTTCGGGCGACACGGCCGCTTCGGAACCGGCGACAAACAATTCCCGCTGCAGGTCGAGCAGGCCGTCGCGCAATTCGCCTTCCGGCGCGCGGGCGCGGGCCACGCCCAGCGCGCTGATCAACTCGTCGAGATCGCCGAGCGCATCCAGCCGCGGGTGGTCCTTGGAGACGCGCTGTCCGTCATGCAATCGGGTTTGTCCCTGGTCGCCCTGGCGCGTCGTGATGCTCATGCGATGACTCCCCCGCCGCCGCGGGTCACGGCAAATCGTCGAGGTCGTCGTCCGCTGCGGGGGTCGAGCCCGCCTCCGCGGGCGCGTCTATATAGACCATCTTGCGGCGGTTATCGAGCGTCAACCGGAACGGCGCCAGCGCGCGAAGTCCCAGCCGAGGGCCGCCGGGGGTCAGCCCGAGCGTGCGCGGATCGCGCGCCTGCAGCCGACGGAGAACGAGCTCGCCCAGCGACAGCTGGCGGACGATGTCCGACGGCGGGCTGTCCGCGCAGAACTCGTAGTCGCCGGCCGTGTCGAGCGTGATGGAGACCGTGCGGCCTTCGATTTCCGCTTCGACGACCAGCGGGCCTGCGGCGCTCTGCAGCGGCAATTCCGCCAGGCGGCGGGTCTCCGGGTCGGCGACCGGCGGCTGCGTGGAAAGCACCAGCAAGCGATTGGGAAAATCCCATTGCACCCAGGAGAACGCGCGCAGTAGATCCATGCCCAGCACCGCATCCGCCGTGCCGGTGCGCGGATCGCGCGTCAGCGGCCACAGGCTGCCGTGCGCGGCTCGCCCGTACAACAGGACCATCTCCACGCGCAACTCGCTCAAGCGCAGTTCGGGCAGCACGCCGGCCAGGCCGGGCACATCGTCGAGCACGTGTTGCGGCTGAACGGCGCGCGGGTCCGGCCCCAGGATTTCGAACCCCAAGACCTTGCGGCGATCCAGCGCCAGCCAGCTTTCCGCGGTCGTCGTGTCGGTCAGCGCCTGCAGCGCGCCGCCCGATCGCACGGAACCCGCGATCATCGGCAGCGATGTGCCCGGCGACGAGACGAAGGGCAGATAGACCGTGATGTCCTGATAGATCCGGTTGGCGTCCGTGTACACCGGGACATCCCGCTCGTCCCTGTACACGTTCATGAAAAAGACCCGCGGATCCCGGGCGGACGCCTTGACGGCGGCCAGTTCGGACGGCGTGTACGGCGCGGCCACCGGCAGCGGATCGGTCGTGGCGCAGCCCGCCGCCGCCAGCAGGGGGAGCCCGCGGACGAGTCCTGCCAGAATTCGGTTCATGTGCTCATCTCGCTTTCCGCCGTGCACCGTCGCCGCGCCGACCGGGCTTGTCAATCCCGTTCCGGCCGCGGGTCCCTTCCCATGAGTTCGCGCACGGCATCCAGCGGCGGCCGGCCCTCGTGCAGAATCGCGTGCACGGCATCCGCGATCGGCATCGTCACGCCCGCGTCCGCCGCCAGCGCGCGCGCGTTGGCGCAGTTTGCGACGCCTTCCGCCACCTGGCACATGCCGGAAAGGATCGCCGACAACGGTTCGCCGCGGCCGATCCGCTCGCCCACGGCGCGGTTCCGGCTGAGGCGGCCGGTGCAGGTCAACATCAGATCGCCCATTCCGCTCAACCCCGCGAACGTCTCCGCGCGCGCGCCGAGCGCGCGTCCCAGCCGCGCCATCTCCGCCAGCCCGCGCGTGGCGAGCGCGGCCTTGGTATTGCTGCCGAACCCCAGCCCGTCGCTGATCCCCGCCGCCAGGGCGATCACGTTTTTCAGCGCGCCGCCCAGCTCCACGCCCACGACGTCGTCCGTCGTATAGACCCGAAAGACGGGGCCGCGAAGCAGCCGCTGCGCCGCTTCGGCCGCCGCCGGGTCCCGCGAGGCCGCCACGACCGCGGTCGGGAGGCCCCGGGCCACCTCCTCGGCGAAACTCGGTCCGGACAACGCGCATAAGTCGCCCCGCCCGAGCAGCGCGCCCGCTACCTCGGTCATCCGACGATGCGTGTCCCGGTCCAGCCCTTTGGTGACGCTGACGACGGCGGCGGCGGCGGGAATCGCCCCGGCAAACGCGCGCACCACGCCGGCAAAGAACGGCGACGGCACCGCCAGAATGACGGCGTCCGCGGAGCGGACTGCGGCGTCGCGGTCCGGCTCCCACCGGATGTCGGGCGGCAACGGTATGCCGGGCAGGTAACGCAGGTTCTCGCCGCGTGCCGCGATTTCGCGCAGGTAATCCGGGAACGGGCCCCAAACCGTTACGGCGTGCCCGTTGCGCCGGGCGATCAGCGCCAGCGCCGTTCCCCAGCCGCCGTCGCCAATGACGGTCACCCGCTTCACGCGGAACGCCTCCCGCGCCCCGACAGCCGCGCTTCGTCGCCGGAGATCAGCCGCCGGATATTGCTGCGATGGCGGACGACGATCAGCGCCGCCAGCGCCGTCAGGGCGACCGGTCGCAGCCGTTCGCCGCGGTGGAAGCCCCAGCCCGCGGCAGCGGCGACCAGCGCGGCAGCGATGGATGCGAGCGAGACGTAGCGGCTCAGGGCAAAGACCAGCAGCCAGACAGCGAGCGCCAGCGCCACGCTCCAGGGCGATACCGCCAGCAGCACCCCGGCGCCGGTGGCCACGCCTTTGCCGCCGCGGAACCGAAGCCAGACCGGCCAGGTGTGCCCGGCGATCGCCGCCGCGCCGCCCGCGAGACCCAGCCAGGCGGGGGCCGGAAGGCCCGCGGCCTGCGCGGCAAGCGGCAGTCCATAGGCCGGCACGAAACCCTTCACCGTGTCCAGCAGGAACGTCAGCAGGCCGAGGGGTTTGCTCACCGACCGGAAAACGTTCGTCGCCCCGACGTTCCCGCTGCCCACCTTTCGAATATCCACCCCGCGCAGGCGCGCGATCAGGAACGCGAAGGGGATGGAACCGACCGCATAGGCGGCGGCCAGCAGACCAAAATGCGCGGGCTCGATCGTCATGCGCGGGATGATGCGCGACGGGCGCGCCGCCGACAAGCTGTATTCGATCCCGCGTTGCGTCGCCGGTCGGCGTCCGACGCCGATGGCGGACACGGCGGCGGAGAACCTAACGGGCGTGCAACCGCGGCGCAAAGCGGCTATGAATACTCCGGGTTCGGCAGGGCATGGGTATGGCAGATCGCCGCGACTATCTTTTTTATCGGTCGAGCGCGCTGGTACTGTTTCTCGCGCTGGCGGCGGCGAACCTGTTCTTCGGCGAATTGAACCAGGACGAGGGATGGTATCTCTACGCGGCGCGCCAGGTGGCCGAAGGCCGTCGGCCCTACGCGGATTTCGCATTCACGCAGGGGCCGGCGCTGCCGGCGTTCTATGCGGCGCTGGACCCCGTGGTGCGGCGCGGCGGCGTCGGCGCGGGCCGCGCCCTGACCGCGCTGTTGGGGCTGGCGTCCGTGGGATTGTTCGCCGCCCTGGCCGGCCGTCTGGCGACGGCGGAGGCGGCGCCCGGCGCGCGGGCGGCCGCATGGGTGCTGGGCGCGGTCAACGTCTATCAGTCCTATTTCACCACGGTGGTCAAAACCTATTCGCTCTGCAATCTTTTCCTCGCGCTCGGTTTTCTCGCGCTGGCCAACGCGCGGGGCCGCAGGGCCGCGGCGTGGTGCGCGGTCTCCGGCGCGGCGCTGGCGCTGGCGGCGGCCACGCGTTTGTCCGCGGCCGCGGCGTTCGGGGCGACCGGTCTGTGGCTCGTCCTCGGCGGCCGGCGCGCGGCGCCCCGGGGGTGGCTGGCCTTCGGCGCCGGCGGGGCCGTTGTCGCCGCGCTCGCGTTCGGCCCGGCGTTGCGGTCCGCGCCCGAAGGTCTCTGGTTCGGTCTGGTCGAATATCACTCCGGCCGCGATGGCGGCACGGCGCTTTCCGCCGCGGTCTTTCGGGCCGGATTCCTTTCGCGCATGGCGCTGGCCTACTGGCCCGCGGTGGCCGCCGCGCTCGGGCTGCTGCTATTCCGCGGCGCGCGCGATTGGCGGTCCGGACCGGCCGCCCATTCTTCGTCGGCGCCGTTGCTGTGGTCCGCCGGCGCGATGACCCTCGTCCACTTCTTCGCGCCGTTTCCCTACGACGATTACCAGGCGATCGTGTATCCGCTGTTTGCGGCCGCGCTCGCGGCCGCGCTCGCGCGCGCCGCCGTCGCCGTCTTGGACGATGCGACGCCGATGCTGCGATGGATCGCGTTGCTGTGTGTCGTCTCCGCATTGGCCTCCCCGATCAACCAGCAGTGGGCGATCCTGCGGCGCGACCGGATCTGGTGGCGCGCGAAGACGACGCCGGACCTGCTCGCGCTGCGCCGCGCCGCCGCCTGGCTTCGGGAACGGATGCCGGCCCAGGCCGCGCTGATGACCCAGGATGCGTACCTGGCCGTCGAAATCGGATGCCGCGTGCCCCCCGGATTCGAACTGGGGCCGTTTTCCTATTTTCCGGAGATGAGCCGCGCGCGCGCCGAACGGTTGCGCGTGCTGAATCGCGAGCGGTTGCTGGAAACGCTGGAACGCGCGGACGCGCCGTGGGCGGCGTTCAGCGGCTATGGCCTGAGCATCGCCTGCCCCGGCGTGGTCGAGATCCCCGCCGATGAACAGGCGCGCCTGCGCGCGGCGCTGGAGGCTCGGTACGTACTGGAGCGCCGGTTTCCCGATTTCGGCCAGGCGCACACCGAACTTCGGGTGTACCGGCGGAAGGAGTGAGCGTGCGGTTGAGCATTGTCATCCCGGCCTTCAACGAGGAGCGACGGCTGGGGCGCATGCTCGACGCCTATCTTCCCTGGTTCGATCGGAAATACGGCGCGGCGGCGGAGCTGCTGGTGGTGGTGAACGGCTCCACCGATGCCACGGCCTCCGTGGCGCGCGAACGCGAACGCCGCTGGCCGGCGCTGCGCGTGATCGTCGAGCCGCGCGCGATCGGCAAGGGCGGCGCGATTCTGCGGGGAATGGCCCTTGCGCGGGGCGATCTGATCGGCTTCGTGGACGCCGATGGCGCCACGCCGCCGGAAGCCTTCGACGACCTGGTCGAGCGGATCGGCGACGCCGGGATCGTCATCGCCAACCGATGGGATCCGGCGTCCCGCATCGCGCCGCAACCCTGGCAAAGACGCGTGGCGTCGCGGATTTTCAACGCGCTCGTGCGGATGCTCTTCCGGCTGCCGATCCGCGACACGCAGTGCGGCGCCAAGGTCATGCGGCGGGACGCCGCGCTGGCCGTGATGCCCCGTCTGGGTCTGACCCGGTGGGCCTTCGACGTGGATTTGCTCTACTGCCTGCGCCGCGCCGGTTATGCGATTCGTCAAGTGCCGACGGTCTGGCGCGACGAACAGGGGTCGCGACTGCGCATCGCGCGGGCCTCTGCCGAGATGTTCGTTGCGATCGTCCGCCTGCGGCTGCTGTATTCCCCGTTTCGGGGAATCGTCACGGTGTACGACCGCACGCTCGGCCGGTGGGTTCACCGCGAAGCGCGGCGCGGACAGCCGGCCACCGACCAGACGGCGGGAAACTCCCGGCATTGACGGGGGCGCGCGGGATAGACGCGGCAGCGGTTCCCGTCCAGAAACCGGCAGGCGCCGCCGGCCCCATCCGCCAGCGTCAACTGCGCCCGGTTGCGCGCCAGGGCGCAATGCCGATCCACGAATTCCGCCGGCGACAGCCCCAGATGCGCGGCCAGGCGCGCGATGTCGTCCTCCTCCAACAATACATGGCCCTCCCAGCGACAGCAGTCGCCGCAGCGCCGGCAATCTCCGAGATTTTCCATCAGGCCTCCCGCAGCCCCGGGAACGGCGACAGCGCCCGGTCCAGCACGCCCTGAAGATACGCGATGCAGACGCCGTAGTTCGTGATCGGGGTGCGGGTCGCGTCCGCGCGCGTCAGGCGGTTGAGCATCTCGCGCCGCGTGATCATGCAGCCGCCGCAATGCACGATCAGCCGGTACTCCGGCAGATCGGCGGGATAATCCCGGCCGCAGGCGACATCAATCCGGAGGTCGAGTCCGGTGTACTGCCGCAGCCAGCGCGGGATCTTGACCCGGCCGATGTCGTCCTCCAACGCATGATGGCTGCACGCTTCGGCGACCAACACGCGGTCGCCGTCGCGCAACCGCTCGATCGCGCGCGCGCCGCGCACCATCTCGGCGAGGTCGCCCTTGTGCCGGGCAAACAGGATGGAGAACGTCGTCAGGGGCACCGCCGGCGGCGTGTCGGCGACCACCTTCATCACCACTTGCGAGTCGCATACCACCAATGCCGGCGGTTCGCGCAGCCGCGCCAGCAGCGCGGCGTACTCGCGCTCCTTGACGACGAGTCCGGCGGCGTCCGCGTCGAGCAGGTCCCGCAATACCTGGACCTGCGGAAGAATCAGACGCCCCTTCGGCGCCTGCAGATCGATCGGGACGACCAGTACGCACACGCCGCCCGGCGGGACGAGATCGCCGACCAGCGCCGGCGCCCGCAGCCGCTCCGGCGGCAACGCGCGGGCCAGCGCTTCCTTGAGCCGGTTCAAACGAACGTCCCGATCCGCTTCGGAGGTCGCGCTGACCACGGGCACGGGGCCGAAACGGGCGCTCACGCCGGAGAGGAATGACTCCGACGGCGGCCGGATGTCGGCTTTGTTGACCACCGGAACCACCGGAATACCGCTCTGGCCGGCCATGGCAACCACGTTATCCTCGAAGGCGGTCCATACATCGGCTTCCAGTACCAGCAATGCCACGTCGGCGCGGCCGAACACCCGGAGAGTCCGCTGGATGCGCTGCTCCGCCAGCGCCGACACGTCGTCCAGCCCGCCGGTATCGAGCAGCGTGACCGGCCCCAGCGGCAGAAGTTCGATCGCCTTTTCGACGACATCCGTCGTGGTGCCCGGCACGGGCGAAACGATGGAGACTTGCTGGCCCGCGATCCAGTTGACGAGGCTGGACTTGCCGACGTTGGCCCGTCCGAAGACGCCGATCTGGATCCGTAAACCGGTGGGAGTCTTGTTCATGGACCGGCCGTCAACGATCCTTGCCGCTCCGAGTGCGGCGTCTCGCCGAGCGCGCGGCCGGCGGCCGATGTTCGAACACGCCGATCGCGCGGTTCTTCGCGACGGAATGCCAGAGAAAATAGCGTCCGTTCATGGCGACATACACGCCGAAGGGCAGCGTCTGCGCGAAGGCCAGCGCGCAGCCGAGGTTGAAAAGCCCGTCGGAACTGCCGAAGGTGTAGGGCACCATCGCCCCGGTCAGCACGATGGTCTTGTCGGCGATCCGCGGCCCCAGAAAGCGGGCCGTCTCCCGCATCGTATCGGTTCCGTGCGTAATGACGATCCGCCGGGCGCGGTCGCGCTCGCACGCCGCCAGTATTCGCCGGCGGTCGGCAAGGGTCATGTCGAGACTGTCCTTGAGCATCAACACGCGAAGCCGGGCGGGGAGGCGCGCGCGGCCCAGCGCCAGCATCTCCGGAACATGCGTCCGGCGAAAATACAGCCGGCCGCGAATCTCGTCATATTCCTTGTCGAACGTCCCGCCGGTGGCGAGCACCAGCAGGGAATCCGACGCAACGGATGGTTTCATGGGGGATCATTATGCAGCGCGTATGCGTGAAGATAACGCCAAATGCGGCCGCGCGCAATCTCCGCCCCCGGTCCGCAGCAGTTCCGAAAGCTGGCGCGGCGGAGTGCAGGGAGAGCGTGGAGGGAGGCTGATAGCGATGATGAAGAACGCGGGCGCGGGGCCGGGAGGAGATTCGCAGGGGTTTTATGGCGGATTTTCCCAGCTGCGGGCAGACCGCGGCCGTGCGGTGGGCAATGGGGCGCAATCGGTCAGGGCGCAGCGGCGATTCAGGCCGAAGAGCACAGAGGCGCGAGGTACTCTGCGAGGATGACCATGGCCCAAAGGTAGATGGGCATCCCCTGACGCTTACACGGTTTGATGTTGCGCAGGAAGCAGTGGAAGATGGCGTGGGCGATGAAGAGCATCAGCCACAGGCCGGTAATCGAGACGGGATGATGGTGGAAGTAGTGGTCGGCGTTCCAGGCATTGCACAGCTCGTTGAAGCCTTCGTTCTCGATGCGCCAGCGCTCATGGCCGAAAACGGCGATGGTCTCGGCCGGGACTTCGGCCGCCGGCAAGGTCGTGACCCAGATCCATTCGGCGACCCGCTGGATGGGTACGCGCTTGCCGTTGACGCCTCGGGATTCAACGGTGGTTTCCACGCTCCGTACGACGCGGACCTTCTCGGGAAAGGACTCCCATGAGGTCAGCTGCTCGACATCCCAGATTCGGAAAGTGGTCTTTCCGCGGGTGAACGTGCAGCGAGGACGTGGTGGGAACAACGCCCTGGCGTCGACGAGTACGTCCCGGCGTTCATCCTTCAGGACGACAATCGCATGCTTCCCATGACGACGCAGGAGCTTGAAGATTCGGGCCTGAGGGTAGAGCCCATCGCCCAGCAGGATGTCGAAGGCCCGCGGATGGGCCTTGATGACCCGTTCGATCAATCGCAGCGCGGCTGAGCCCTCGTCCTCGTGGGGGCCGAGCAGTTCGATGTCCAACAGCAGTCGGAAGCCGGGACCGACCAGTTGCAGGATGACCGCCCGATGGTAGTACTGAATGCGTTCCTGGCCGCTGACCGTGATGCGCCGGGTCTGACAGTGCGGACAATGGCGATGATAGCTGGCGTTGATTTCATGGCCGTCCACGACGGCCAGGCGGTGCCCGCCGAACGCGCGGAGCACCTTGTTGCGGTTCAGTCGCTGGTACAGACGGCCCAGGATGTCGCGCAGACCATCCAAATCGAGACCTTCGGAGATGTTGGCGATCTGGTCGGCGCAGGGCATGGGGTGGCGCAGAAAGCGGCGGCCCGCCCCGCGGCGTCCGGTTTGTTCCAGCGCCAACAGACTCGGCAATCGACACAGCCACAGCAACAACATTGCCCGATGGAAGACGCCGAGGGGGATCTCCGGTTTGGCCCGCGCATCGGCCAAGGAACCGAGTTGTGCGGACAAGCCGAAGGTCTTCTCGGCGTAGGCGAGGAGGCGCCGGAGCAGGGTCTTACTCCTCGCGGAGGCGTTTCCACGCCTCGGCGCTGATCTGGTCGAGCAGATTCCGGGCCTTACGATCGGCATCGAGCCACCGCCGAACCACCGTCTCCTGGTGCTTGCCGATGTGCTTCATCCGCGTCTTGCGCTTCTGTGTGACACCTAGATACCAAGACTCGTGTTTGCGGTCCTGCGTGGCGCAGTGGCAGTTCGGATTGCCACAGCGTCGTCGCATGCGGATCAGGGATCCGTGGACCATCCCGTCGGCCTGTTTGAGCAACTGGTGCAACCGGCTGCGCGCGTCGCGATCGGCCGCAGACAGTCCCTTCGCGTGTTTCATGGGGCGTCTTCCTGGGGGTTGGCGGTCACGACAACTGATATGCATCAATATATCATAATCGCGCAACAAAAAAGATCCGCCGTGAATGCGAATTTGCTCAGGCAACCCGCCGGGGCGCAGAATCGTGTCTTACCCGCCTCTTTCCACGCTCTCTTCGCGCCCCGCCGCGCCAGCTTTCGGAATCACTGCGGCGGCCCGAATCCGCGCGGGGGCGGACGAAGAAGCTCTGCCGCGCGCCGTTCGCGCCCGACGAAGGAAAGGCCGGCGCTTTCTTGCTTCGCGCTCTTCCGCCGCGCCTACGCGATCCGCAG
>Ga0129299_1000914_pt1 | contig 19687 bp, 18 predicted proteins | sample ConPoolayeCmetaG_FD_94477 | JGI IMG/M metagenome (GOLD analysis project Ga0129299, IMG submission 94477) | Hot spring microbial mat communities from California, USA to study Microbial Dark Matter (Phase II) - Cone Pool mat layer C metaG ...
AGGCAGAAAATCCGGCCGAGTCCTCTACTCCAACGTCTTATTTGAAAGGTATTACAAGTCTGTTGAGTATAGCGCAAAATTGAGGGAATGACAAAATCGCCACCACTTGTACGGTTGGTCAGACGGAAAACACCGATCGGCACGGATGGTGCCGACGAGCGTTGAGGAAGGTTTGATGCGTACCAAAACGTTATGGATTCGGGAAGCATATCTGGCCCAGATATTGAGCGGCCGAAAAACGATCGAGGTACGGGCCGGCTATAGCAACATTGCCCGTTTGCGCGTGGGCGACCGTCTGCTGTTGAACGAACGCCATCCCTTTATCATTCGGCGCATTGGGCGGTATGCCGACATACAGGATTTGCTGGCCCATGAAGACACAACCTCAATTGCTCCTGATCTGTCGGCAGGTGAGCTTGAGACCGCCTTGCGCGCGTTGTATCCGCCGGAAAAAGAAGCCCTGGGAATGTTTGCCATCGAGATTGCCCCGGAGGATCCGGGCGCATGATGGTTACACGAGTGCGTCGATCCCCGCGCGTAGCCCGGCGACGAAATCGCGCGCTGCTGTGCGCGCACTGCAGCGCGCTGTCTGCGTCGAACCGGCGGTCATGCCGATCGTTTTGAGCAACGCGCTGCCCACGATGATTCCGTCGGCGATTTGTGCCACCTGTGCGGCCTGGCCGGGCGTGCTGATCCCAAAGCCGACGGCCAGGGGGAGAGCGGTTTGGGCGCGCACACGGGCCACAAAGGCATTCAAGTCGTCGGGCAACCGATCGCGCGCACCGGTCACGCCGAGCAGCGAAACCAGATATTGAAAGCCCGACGTGCGCGCCGTCACCAGTTTGATGCGCGTCGCATCTGAGGCAGGGGAAAGCAAAAAGATCAGGTCGATCTCGTGGGCGCGCAATGCCAGATGTAATTCATCGCCTTCTTCGGGCGGCAAATCGGGCACAATCACCCCATCGACGGCGGCTGCGGTGGCGCGCCGGGCAAACTCGTCAATCCCCATTTGCAAAACAGGATTGTAATAGCCCATCAACACCAACGGTATGTCGACCCCATACGCGCGCAAGGCCGCGGCCTGTTCCAGGCAAAGTGCCAGTGTCATACCGTTGTCCAAAGCGCGTTGCCCCGCCGCCTGGATCGTTGCTCCATCGGCCAGCGGGTCGCTGAACGGCACGCCCAACTCAATCATATCGGCGCCGCCCTCGACCAGCGCGGGCACCAACTCGAACGCGCTGTCGAGGTGTGGAAATCCCATCGTCAGGTAGGGCATCAAGGCTTTTCTGCCGGATTTTTTTAGATTTTCAAAGGTTGATTTGATTTTGCTCATTGATTGCTCCTTTGGCATAGTGCGTGATCGCTCCTTGCTTACACTTGGACTCCTAACGCTCCGGCGACGGTGTGCATGTCTTTGTCGCCGCGCCCGCTGATGTTGACGATGATGATCTGCTCCGGCGACATATCCGGCGCGCGGCGGATTGCTTCGGCGACGGCATGCGCGCTCTCTAACGCCGGGATAATCCCTTCCAATCGGCTGAGCGTTTGCAGGGCTGCCAGGGCCTCTTGATCGGTGGCATAGGTGTATTGAGCACGCCCCAAATCGCGCAGCCAGGCGTGTTCCGGCCCGATGGCCGCATAATCTAACCCGGCGGAGACGCTGTGGGTTTCGGCGATCTGACCGTCGGCGGTTTGCAGGACGTAGGTTTTTGTCCCATGCAACACGCCCAATCGTCCCAAAACAGGGTCGGCAAAGCGGGCGGCGTGTTTGCCGCTCTCGATCCCCTGTCCGCCGGCTTCGACGCCGATCAGGGCCACCTGTTCGTCTGCCACAAAGGGATAAAAGAATCCAATGGCGTTGGACCCGCCGCCCACGCATGCGATCAGGGCATCGGGCAGGCGGCCGGCGGCGGTCAAAATCTGCGACCGGGTCTCGTCGCCGATGACACGCTGGAAATCGCGCACGATGCGCGGATAAGGATGTGGCCCCAAGGCCGAGCCGAGCAAATAGTGCGTGTCGCGCACGTGGGTCACCCAGTCACGGATCGCTTCATTGATCGCGTCTTTGAGGGTGCGGCTGCCCGATTCGACGCCGCGTACCTCGGCGCCGAGCAAATTCATACGCAGCACGTTCAATTTTTGCCGTTCCATATCGACCGTGCCCATATAAACCACACACTCGAGACCCAACAAGGCGCACACGGTGGCCGTGGCCACGCCATGTTGCCCGGCGCCCGTTTCGGCGACGATTCGCCGCTTGCCCATCCGTTTGGCGAGCAGGGCCTGTCCCAGGGCATTGTTGATTTTATGCGCGCCGGTATGTGCCAGGTCTTCGCGTTTGAGGTAAATCTGCGCGCCACCCAACGCCCGGCTCAAACGGTCGGCGCGGGTCAGGGGGGTGGGCCGGCCGGCATATTCGCGCAACAACGTGGACAGCTCGGCTTGAAACGCCGGGTCGCGCCGGGCGTCTTCGTAGGCCGCTTCCAGTTCACGCACGGCCGGCACTAACGTTTCGGGAACAAATGCGCCGCCATAGCGGCCGTAGTAAGGCCCATTGCAAGTAGGAAACGATGTCATTCTTTACCTTTCATAAAAGACTCTGGAGTATCGGATTTTTTCTAAAATATCAAGAACTATTCTATGATAGCTTGGCTTCGCGCGCAGCCTGGACAAATGCCCTGATCCGTCCGCGATCCTTTTTCCCTTTGCTTGCTTCTACTCCGCCGGAGACATCTACCCCCCACGGGTGTACCTGATGGATCGCTTCGGAGACATTGTCCGGTGTCAATCCGCCGGCCAGCAACAGTCGGCACCGCGTGGCCAATGACTGCGCGATGCACATGTCGGCCTGCACACCTGTGCCGCCACGTTGCGTCGGATGCCAGGTGTCGATCAGCAGTTCGGGAGTGGCCGGGTCGGTTGAAAAAGCAGGGCGAAAGGTTTCCAGGGCGATCAATGCCTCGTCGACGCTTTGCGGGCGCACGGCTTTGAAGGCGTATGCCCCAAGCGCGCGCAGGTCGCTCAGCGGCTCGTCGCCGTGCAGTTGAGCCAGATCGAGGCCGATGGTCTCGACGATATGCCGCACGCGATCGGCGGGTGTGTTGACCCATACGCCCACAAAACGCGGACAGACAAGGCCGAACTCGGCGCGAAGAACACAAATGATCTCTTTGGCCTGTCCGGGTGAAATGTAACGTGGGCTGGCCGGATAAAACACAAATCCCAGCAGGTCGGCGCCGACTTCGGCGGCAGAGTAAGCGTCGGCCAGGTTGGTCAGACCACAAATTTTAACATGAATTGTCATAGATACTCCTCATGTGAAACGTGAGGCGTGAAGCGTGATACGTGTTTGCGGCATATGCTTCATGAGCTGTGCGCGGGGTTGGAGGCGTCGATCAGCTCGCGCACCTGTCGGCCGGTGTCGTCTGAGCGAACCAGCGCCTCGCCGACCAGGACAGCGTCAATGCCGATCTGACGCAGACGATCTAGGTCGGCGCGGGAATGGATGCCGCTTTCGGCGACCACGCAGATGTCGGCCGGGAGCATGGGACGCAGGCGGACGGTGGTTTCGAGGTCGACCGTGAATGTGCTCAGGTCACGGTTGTTGATTCCGATCAGCGGTGGGACAAGACGCAATGCGCGTTGTAACTCGTTTTCGTTGTGCACTTCGATCAAGGCCGACATGTTCAAGCGGCGGGTCAATGCGTATAGTAAAGAGAGCGCCGGATCGGATAAGATGGCGACGATCAAGAGCACGGCGTCGGCGCCGGCAGCACGCGCTTCGTAGACCTGGTAAGGGTCGAGCACAAAGTCTTTGCGCAGCAGGGGGAGGTCGACGGTTTGTCGTACGGCGCGTAAATCGTCTAGCGAACCGCCGAAATACTTGCTGTCGGTGAGCACGCTGATCGCTGCTGCGCCGTTGTCGGCATAGATGCGCGCCAGGTCTGCCGGGTTGAGGTCGAGGCGAATTGCTCCTTTGCTCGGCGAAGCGCGCTTGATCTCGGCGATGAGCGAAATCCCCGGTGCGCGCAGCGCAGCCTCGAAATCGCGGGGGGGTGGCATCTGTTCCGCCTCGGCCTGCACCTCCCTGAGCGGCTTGCACCGCATGCGATGGGCGATTTCATTTTGTTTCCAGGCCACAATGTCGTCCAAGATGGTCATAGATGTTCCTTTCGCGCATCGGCAGGAGCGGCATGAGGATGCCGCTCCTGCCGACGCCGCATCCCTATGCGTGGCCGCCGCATCCCTATGCGTTATTGGGCTATGCTCTGGCTGAATTTGACCAACTGTTCCAGTTTATCCAGCGCCGCTCCACTGTCGATGCTTTGCGCAGCTTTGCCGATGCCCGGCGTCAATCCATCGACGACGCCGCCGACCAGCAGTGCCGCTGCGGCGTTGAGCAGCACCGTGTCGCGGCGCGGGCCGCGATCCTTGCCCGACAGGATGTCGCGGGTGATGCGGGCGTTTTCTTGCGGGTCACCTCCGCGCAGGTCGGCGAGATCGGCGGGTTCAAAGCCATAATTGCGCGGATCGAGGGTTTTGGTGACCACATGCCCGTTTTCTCCGGCGATGCCGAAATAACTGACCCGATTCGGCCCGCCGGTGCTGAGTTCATCCAGGCCACCCGCGCCGTGGACAACATAAGCGGCCCTGGCGCCGAGTTCTTTGAGCACGCAGGCCAGCGGCTCGGTCAATGACGGGTCATAGACGCCGATCAATTGCGCGGGCGTGCCGGCCGGGTTGGTCAGCGGGCCGAGAATGTTGAAAATGGTGCGTACGCCCAACTCACGGCGCGGGCCGATGGCATGTTTCATCGCCGGATGCAGTTTGGGAGCAAACAAAAAACCGATTCCCACCTGGTCAATGCACTCGGCTACTTGCTCGGGGGTTAGGTCAATGTTCACGCCCAGTGCCGTCAGCACGTCTGCGCTGCCGGAACGGCTGCTTACGCTGCGATTGCCATGTTTGGCCACGCCCAACCCGGCTCCGGCGACGACAAAAGCGGTGGTGGTCGAAATGTTGAATGTGCCGGCGCTGTCACCGCCGGTGCCGCACGTATCGATCAGATCGGCGCGATGCGGGCGGACGGGCACGGCCGCGCGGCGCATCGCCCGCGCGCAACCGGCGATCTCGTCAATCGTCTCTCCCTTGAACCGCAAGGCAATCAACAAACCGGCGATTTGCGCCGGTGTGGCTTCGCCGCTCATCACCTGCCCCATCACGGCTTCGGCCTGTTCGGCCGACATAGATTGACCGTCAAGTAGTTGTTTAATCGCTTGTTGTATCATTTTTATTCTCCTTTCTACCTTTTGCTCCCTATCTGCAAAAAATTGCTCAGGATATTTTTGCCATACTCGGTGAGAATGCTTTCCGGATGAAATTGCACGCCAACCAGGGGTGCGCTTTTGTGTTGCAAGGCCATCACCTCGCCTTCAGAAGTAAAGGCAGTGACTTTGAGGCATTCTGGGATGGGTTCGTAGACGAGCAGGCTGTGATAACGGGTGGCTTCAAAAGGACTGGGCAGACCTTCAAAGAGGCCGTTGCCATAGTGGTAGATGGGGCTGGTCTTGCCGTGCATCAGGCGCGGAGCGCGATCAACCCGGCCACCAAAGGCCGCGCCGATGCATTGGTGTCCCAGGCAAACGCCCAGGATCGGTGTAGTCTGGTAGAATTCGCGGATGGTGGCCAGAGAGATGCCACCATCTTCTGGGGTGCCGGGACCGGGCGAGATGATGATGTGGCTCGGCGCGAGAGCACGGATTTCGTCCAGCGTGACCTGATCATTGCGGCGCACGATCACCTCGGCGCCCAGTTCGCCCAGATATTGAACAAGGTTATAGGTAAAAGAATCGTAATTGTCGATCACCAGAATCATATTGTCCCTCCAATCTTCAATTGCCGGCTGCTGACTCCTGACCGCTGACCCCTGACCGCTGACCCCTGACCGCTGACCCCTGACCGCTGACCCCTGACCGCTGACCACTGACCGCTGACCCCTGATCACTGACCACTCTTTGCCCCTTCTGCCCGCCGGATTGCCACTCCAAGTGCACGCGCCTTGTGTAGTGTCTCCTCCCATTCGCGGGTGGGCTCGCTGTCGGCGACAACCCCGCCGCCGGCCTGTAGATAAGCCGTTTGACCGAGCATCACAATGGTGCGAATGGTGATGCAGGTGTCCATGTTGCCGTTAAAGCCAAAATAACCTACCGCGCCGGCATAGCAGCAACGTCGCACACCTTCCAATTCCTCGATGATCTCCATTGCCCGCACCTTGGGCGCACCGCTGACCGTGCCGGCCGGAAATGTTGCTCGAATTAAATCGTAAACATCCATATCGCTGCGTAAAATTCCGGTTACGCGACTGACCAGGTGGATCACGTGTGAATACCGCTCGACGGTCAAGAGATCGTCGACTCGCACCGTGCCGTACTCGCAGACACGTCCCAGGTCGTTCCGTCCAAGATCGACCAGCATCACATGCTCGGCGCGCTCTTTGGGGTCGGCGAGCAGTTCGGCTGCCAGGGCCTGGTCTTCGGTTTCGTTTTTGCCGCGTGGGCGTGTTCCGGCGATGGGGCGCACTTCGGCAACGCGCCCTTGCAGGCGAGTCAATACTTCTGGCGATGAGCCGATCAGATGCAGGTGTGGATCGCCACCCAGATCGAAAAAGAACATATAGGGCGACGGGTTGAGTTGGCGTAGTGCGCGATAGATGGCAAATGGCTCAGCCTGGGTCACGCAGGAGAGTCGCTGCGAGGGGACAACCTGAAAAATGTCTCCGGCGGCAATGTATTCTTTGGCCTTGCGCACACGCGCCTCATATTCTGCCTGGGTTACATTGGAGACCAATTCTGTGCCGGGGCAGTTTACCTGCTCGGTTGGTGTTGGCAGGGGGGCGCGTACCCGTTGTTCCAGCGCATCCAGGCGGGCGATAGCCTCATCATAGATGGCATCAAGGTCACCGTCGGGCGGCACGAGCGCGTTGGCGAAAAGCAACAGGCGATGTTTGACGTGATCAAATACGACCAGCGTATCGGCGATCAACATGTGCATATCGGGCAGTCCGAGGGGATCGACCGAGTTTTCGGGCAGGCGCTCCCAAAAGCGGATCATGTCGTAAGCCAGATAACCCACGGCGCCGCCGAAAAAGCGTGGCATATCGGGCATCACTTGATCAAGCGCTGCAACCGGTTGATAACGGGCGACCTCTTGGGCGACAATGTGCAGGGGATCCTGCCCTTTTTCAAGCCGAAAAAAGTGTGTTTGCCCGTTGTCGACAAGATGCACTTTTTCCCCGCGGGCGATAATCCATCGTTGCGGGTTGACACCTAAAAAGGAATAGCGCCCAACCTGTTCGGCCTTTTCAACGCTTTCGAGCAAGAAACTGGGCGTTTGTCCCTTGTCTCTCAGCTTGAGATAAACCGAGACCGGCGTTTCCAGGTCGGCTTCCAGCTGGCGATACACCGGCACCGACCGTCCCTGCCCGGCCAGATAATGAAATTGCTCTCGTGTCAAACCGTTCATTTTCCCACTCTTGTCTCCTTGTTCCTTGTCTACTTAGCCTATCCGAAAAACCTTACGAGCGGCATCCCTATGCCGCTTATACCGACGCATAGGGATGCGTCGGCTGCGTTTTTCGGATAGGCCCTTAAAAAAAACGCGCCTCGTCTTCAACGGGTGAAAATTCCCCTGTTGAGGACGAGACGCGCCGCATTCACGCCCGTGGTGCCACCTCAATTGGGCCGGCCTGACCTTTGTCTGAAACAAAAATGCGCGCCAACGTGCGCGCGCAAAAAACAGCCAGCCCCACTCTTGGGGTACGCCCCTACGTCAGTTCATCCTGATTTGGGTTGATACCCGCAGCCCTGATAACGGTAGCTCTTCCGGCCGGCCCTACTCTTCTTTCAGACCGGCAGCTCCCCGGCCCATTCACCTTTGCCGCTTGCGAGCAGGCTTTCACCCCAACGGCCTGCCTCTCTGACGCGCGCTCACAGGTTACTTTTCCGGTTCCACGCCATTGATTAATTAAGCGCAAGTATAGCGCAAAAAGCGTGAGATGTCAAATCGGTTGGATGTGCGTATTCTGGAAAATTGAACCGGCCCCAATTTGCCCACCCCTGGTTGCCAAATTGGTGTTCGTATTACGCTTTGACGTGTTTCAAAAACCACCGGTATAATTCCGGATTGTTGTATGTCTCGCTCCAGGCGTCATGATCGGCTTCGGGGTAAATGGTGAACTCGACCTGGCCGCCGGCTTGCTTGAGCGCATAGACCAGGTTGGCGGTTTCGTGGAGTGGCACCACCGGATCGCGTGCGCCGTGAAAGGCCCATACCGGCACATTTCGGAGTGCACCAACGCGCTCGATCAGGTTGCTGTAAAACATCGCCCCACCGCAAATGGGCGCAATGGCGGCAAAGCGTTCGGGATGTTCAACGGCCCACTGCCAGGTGCCGAACCCGCCCATGCTCAAGCCGGTGAGGTAGACACGGCCTGGATCGATCGCATAGGTGGCTAACAGGTTGTCCAGCAGGGCATTGAGCGCCACCGTTTCAAGCGGCCAGAACGAGTTGGCCGGGCATTGCGGCGAAACGACAATGAATGAACTCAACCCGGCAGGAGGGTCGGGCTGGTCGAGCAGTTTGGCCGGCCCATGCTTTTTGACCAGTTCCAGGTCATCTCCTCGCTCGCCCATACCATGTAAAAAGATGATCAACGGCCATGTGCCTGTCTCCTGGTATGCTTCAGGCAGATGCAACAGGTATTTGAGTGATACCTGTCGTTTGACTGTAGCCTGGAATGTTTTTTCTTTTTGGGTCATTGCTTTGCTCCTTTTGCAACGATCCTCCCGCAGGCACTGGCCCGCGGGAGGATGAGAGCCTATCCGAAAAGCCCTACAGGGGGCATCCCTATGCTGCCTGACCGACGCATGTGGGGATGCGTCGGTTACGGTTTCCGGATAGGCTATAATGCATTGCCAACGTCTTCAGATTGTTTCCCGGTTCACTTTTTGGTCGAAATCTTGAGCGGCACATAAAGCGGGCAAAAACCGATCGCGCTGGTCACCAGCAAGATGACGGCCACAATGCCGAACAAGATTGCAAGCCAGTTGGGGAACAGGCCCGAAATGGCCAGCAACACAAACAGAACCGCAACGGCTGCACGAACGATCCGATCCAATTTTCCCATGTTCTTGCTCATTTTGTACTCCTTTCTAATTTAATGATATTCAAGATCGATTTGATCGATCGGAAACACATGTCTGGGGGCAGAGGCAAGTTCTGCCCTTGTGTTGCGGTTGCTATCTACGATGCAGGCAGGTTTATCCGGGCACAATCCACGTTCCGGTTTCTCCGGCCAATGCGCGTTCGATGTTGTTCGGGTTGGTGATCAATGCCGCCTTGCCGCCCGCCTCCAGGTAGGCCACAATGGCCTCGATCTTGGGACGCATGCTGCCCGGCGCAAAGTGTCCCTCCTGGATATACTGTCTGGCCTGGCTTGCCGTGATCCGGTCGAGAGCCTGTTGTTGCGGTGTGCCGAAATGCAGGTAAACCTTTTCGACGGCCGTCGAGATCAAAAACAGGTCGGCGCCGAGACGCTGGGCCAGCAGCGACGAGGCCAGGTCTTTGTCGATCACGGCCGCTATCCCGTGCAGGTTGCCTTCCGCATCGGCTACGACCGGAATGCCGCCGCCTCCTACGGCGATGACGATGGTGCCCAACCCAACCAGGTCGCGGATGACCTGTTCTTCGACCACGCGCAACGGCGCCGGGGAAGGAACCACCCGTCGCCACCCCCGGCCGGCATCTTCGACGACGTGCCAGCCGTCGTCACGTTGACGTTGCATCGCCGTATCACGGTCGAGAAAAGAGCCGATCGGCTTGGTGGGGTGTTGGAAAGCCGGGTCGTCGGCCGATACCTCGACCTGGGTGACCACGGTAACGGCCTGGTGTGGCATGCCCCGGCGACGAAACTCGTTTTGCAAATTTTGCTGCAAAGCATAGCCCAAAGCGCCTTGTGTGTCGGCAACGCAGGCGTCTAGAGGCACCTCGTGCAATTCAAAACGTGCCAGTTCGGATCGACGCAAGATAAAGCCAACCTGCGGGCCATTGCCGTGACTGATCACCGTAGTCCAGCCCTGGGCGATCATTTCGACAATGTGCACGCAGGTCTCATGGGCGGCCTGGTATTGATCTTGCACCGAAAGATGGTTTTTGTCTTTGATCAATGAATTGCCACCGATGGCCACGACTGCGACTTTGCGGTCGTTCATATTCAATTTTTCTCCTTTTCAAGACAGATTCAGGCTTCGATTTCGTTGAAATACCGTTTGAAACGGCCCCAAAATCCTTTGCTTTGGGCGGTGACGTAATCGCCACGCAGGTTTGGATCGTTCAGGATGCGCGCCAGGTTATAGCCTTCCTTGAGCACAATAAAGCCAAAGCGGCCGGCCTGGATGGCCCGCGTCGGACAGCCATAAACGCAGCGCATACAAAACATACACGCTGAGCCAAAGACAATTTGTCCATCCCGGCGGCGGATGTTGTCGGCGGGACAGTTTTTGATGCACAAACCGCAATCGGTGCAGGCCGAGGTTACGGTCAGCGAGCGGGCAAAGCGTTGTGCGCCGCGTTCTTGCCACAGATGAATGCGCCGACTCAGCCAACAGATCAGCCGTCCCGGACGATGACGTCGTGTCTTGCCGGCCAGCAATTCGTCACTCATGTGATCGGCTTTGCGGGCAGCGACCTCGCACATTTGGCGGGCAGCGCGGTCGGGGTAATGCACCATAAAATTGGACGGCATGCAGATTAACCGATCATAAAACACGCGGTAGCCTTTGGCTTCTAATTGTGCAATGGCTACCTGTGAGGCTGCCGCATTGACCGAGAGCATATCACCGGCGGTTTTGAATATAAATGTCGCCTTGCCTTTGCCTTCGGGCAGCCGCTCGATCAGCCGCTCGACGATGCCGGGGGCGTCAAAACCGTAGACCGGATGCCCGATGCCGAGCATATCGCTGGGGCTCACCTCAAGTGCCGTTCGTCCTCTCATCACATCTTCAATGCGCGCACCTGCACCTGCGCTCCCCTGCGTTGCAATCCTTCGGCGATCCAGTTGGCGACGGCTTGGGTGTTTCCTGTGCCGGAAAAGTACAAGAGTGTGATCTGAACCATAAATCCCTCCTTTTGCAAAGATGATTGATCAGGTGCGGTCGGCTAAAATGAACAGCAGGTCGTTGACATTGGTGTTGGTCGGTCCGGTGCGAATCAGATCACCGAGTGCATCAAAAAATCGATAAGCATCGTTACACATCAAAGAATCGTGTGCTGAAAGGCCGAGGGCATGAGCGCGGCGCACCGTGTGGCCGTCGACGATGGCTCCGGCGGCATCGGTTGGCCCGTCGCCTCCGTCGGTGGCCAGCGTGGCCAGCGTGATACCGGTCCAGCCGTCGAGCGCCAGGGCGGCCGCCAGGGCCAGTTCTTGATTGCGCCCCCCCAGGCCGTTCCCGCGCAGGGTAACCGTCGTTTCACCGCCGGCGATGACGCATGCGGGTGGGGGGAGCGGCCATCCTTCGGCAACTATCGATTTGGCAATTCCGGCCATAACCCGTCCGACTTCGCGCGCTTCCCCCTCAATGTAGGTGGACAAGATCAACGTCTGGAATCCCAGCGCCTCGGCCTGCGTTTGGGCTGCGCGCGCGGCCAACGCATTGCTGCCGATGATCACATTTTGCACGCGCGCCAGGAATGGATCGTCGGGCTTGGGTGTCTCGGCCACCTCGCCGCGCCGTCCGGCTGCGATATGTTCTACGATGCTTGAGGGTATTTGATCGAAAAGATTGTATTTTTTGAGAACGGCATAGGCATCGTCAAAGGTGCTCGGATCGGGTACGGTGGGGCCGGAGGCGATTATCTCCAGAGGGCTGCCGACCACGTCGGAGAGGATCAGCGCGACCAGGGTGGCCGGAGCGGCAGCACGGGCCAGTTGCCCGCCCTGAACCTGTGAGCAGTGCTTGCGCACGGTGTTGATCTCGTTGATCGTCGCTCCGCAGCGCAACATGGCCTCGGTGAGGATTTGCAGGTCGGTCAACGAAATGCCGGGCACTGGTGCGGGCATCAACGCCGAACCGCCACCGGAAATCAGACAAAAAATCAGATCGTCCTGGCCTGCCTCACGGACGAGTTCAAGCATTTGGGCCGTGCTCTGTTGACCTTCCTGGTCCGGGATGGGGTGCCCGGCCTCGCAAAGTGTCAGCGCAGAGGGCAACGGTGCAGCGCACGCAGACATGCGCGCGTACCCGCGCGCGTACCCGCGCTTGACGTTGATCCGGCCGGCCGTCAGCCGGTCGCCCAGGATTTCGCCGAGTGCCTGAGCCATTGGCGCACCGGCTTTGCCGCCGCCGACCACGAACAAATGTTTGTAACGCTTCAAATCGTATTCTTGATTATCGACAAATAACGAATCGCCATGACGACGCACAAAAGCATGCACGGCCTGTCTCGGCTCGACCGCGTCAAGGGCTGCACGCACAAGGGTCATAGTTGCTGTCCGGTTCATGGCGAGGTCTCCTGTCCGATGGCTTTGAGCACACCGATGGCGGCTTCGCGCGGTGGGACATGTTTACGGGTCACTTCATCGACGGCGATTTGCATGGCGCGGTAGATGCGTTGATACGGCTCGGACGAATAATAGGGGAATGTGTTTTCGAGTTGCGCGTACACAAATTTGACATAAGCATCGCGCGGCATCTGCTCGAATGCCGAACGCCGTGTTGGCAGGTGACCGGAGGCCTGATTACAGGCGACCAGGTAGGGCGGGTACATCAGCCATTCCAGGAGTTGGATGGCCAATGGAAGACGGTCAGGGTCGCGTGAGGCAACTGCCCATGCATATCCCCGGCTCAGCGCCATTGCTGTTCCATCCCGGGTGGGGATCGACGTGGCCAGGCTGACCGGTTCAAGCAAGGTTCGTCCGTTGAGGTAGAGGTTGGAAGAGATATTGCTGATCACCACTTCGGCTTGCAGGTATTTGGGCCAGCAATCTTCGACTTTTTGATAATTCAGCGTGTCGGTCAGGATGATTCCGCCGGCAATTCCTTGCTGGTAAAAAGTCAATACATCGGTCAAGGCATCCAGGTCTAGCGCCGGATGGTCATCTTCACCGAGCAATATCGCGCCGGTAGAGAGATATTGGAGCAAAAAAGCGTCGTTGACCAGGCCATTTTGCCCGGCCATCGGAAAGACATAGGTTGCGCCGCTGGCAAACAGCTCGTTCCATGTCAGCGGAGGGACGGCGATTTTGCTGGTGTTATAAACGGCATGCTCGATATCGACCTGGAATTGGATGCCCATCAGTTGTCCGTCGACCGTGCAGGCGGCGATGGCAAAAGGGTACAAATCTGCCAACAGGTCGGGCGAAATGAGGTCATCCAGCGGGACGATCAGGCCGGCATGGGCCACTTCGGCAAGCGTTTGAGTATCCAGAACAAGCAAATCTGGCACCACCGAGGGGGCGACGGCGCCGGCGGTGGTCAGCAAATCGACTGCGCCGCCTTTGCCATCTCGTTTTTTGGGCAGCGCATGGATGGTCACGTGAGGGTGAGTGACCTCAAAGGCTTCGATCTGTTGTTCCAGGTAACGCCACCGTTCGGCATCGTTAGGTGGAAGGACGAGGTCGAGAATCCACAAGGTGAGCGTTTGTGGCGCATCGGGTGGCAAGGGAGTGGGCAAAAGAGCCGGTGTGGGGACGGTGGTCTGCATACCGGATGGGGTGGCCGGGATCGGCACGGCGGTGGGCGTGCCGTGCGGTGTGCCGGGCGGCGTTGCTTTCGGCACGCCTGCACAGCCGATTGCCAGTATGCTTAGGGTTATCAAATTCACCCAAGTCCGGTAACGTGTGAGCATTGCGCAACCTCGATTACAGGTCTTGATCGAGTCGTTTGAAGCGGATTTTGGCGACAGCTCCTCCATCGTTGCCGAGTTCGAGCTGTCCCTGCAGCGGACTGCGCACCATCATGCGGATCAGGCGCAGGCCGACGCTTTCTCGTTCTTCCTTGAGCACTTCTTCCGGCCAGCCGGGGCCGTCATCGTGGAAGGTGAGGGTGATCCAGGCATCCTGTTCCACGCTGAATTGTACCTCGATCCGGCCGCCGGGGCGTCCTTGAAAGGCGTATTTGACGCTGTTGGTGGTCAGTTCGTTGAGCACCATGGCCAACCCGGTGGCCTGACGGGGCGAGATCGGCAAATTGCTTGTGCTGTCAGGGGAAGAAAGAACCAGTTGAATTTGCCGTCGAATAGGTGAGCTGCTCAGCGCCGACGAGATCACCTCATAGACCAGTCGTTCAAGTGGCAGTGAGGCCCATTGGGCCTGGGAAAGCAGGTTGTGGACGCTGGCCAGCCCGCGAATGCGCACGATCAGGTCCTGGATGGTGGAGTGGTAATCCAGGTCTGATGTGCGCGGGCGTTCCATTTCCAGCTTGAGGATGCCCAAAATGGCGGCCAGGTTGTTGCGGACGCGGTGGTTGACTTCTTGCAGCAACGCTTCGCGGACCTGAGCATCATGGCGGGCCTGTTCATACAGGCGCGCATTTTCGATAGCCGTGGCTGCCGTTAAAGCCAGGGCTTCGGCCAGGGCGAGATCGGCTTGGGTGAAGCGATCGCGCTCCAGATCGACCAGTTCGAGCACGCCGATCACCCGCTCCTGGATTTGCAGGGGCACGGCAAGCAGCGAGTGTGTGTCCACCCCGGTTTCGCTTTCAATGCCTTTAAAGTGTCGTTGATCCACGTCGGTATCGGGGATGATCACGCTTTGACGGTATGTGGCGACCCAGCCGGCAATGCCTTGTGAAGGGAGCAATCGCCAGCCTTGCACGATTTCGCTTTTCAAACCGACACATTCGTGGCAAACCAGTTCGCCGGTCGAAGTGTCGAGCAACCAAACCGAGCAGCCGGCAACGCTGAGGGTGTTGCGCATCTGTTCGAGCACGGCCCGCAGCACTACATCCAGTTCTAGCGACGAGCTGAACGCTTGAGCGGCCTGGTTGAGCACCAAAAGTTCGTTGTTGCGCATGCGTAGCGCTTCTTCGGTTTGCTTGCGTTGGCTGATGTCGCGCACCACGACGATGACTCCGTTGTTTTGCCCGTCGCTGATGATCGCGCGAGCGTTGACTTCGATAGGCACGGGGCGACCATCGCGGCGGGTGATCAGCATTTCATAGGGGGTGAACCGGTTTTGTTCGGCGTCAAAATAATCGATCGCCTCGCGCAATTTTTGACGCGAGATCAGGTATCCGCACGCCGTGAGCGGCTGTCCGATCAGATTTTTAATTTCCGGCCCGACGATTTCGGCCATCCGTTGGTTGACATCGGTGATGATGCCGGCGGTGTTGATGCGCATCAGGCCGTCGGCGGCATAGTCAAAAATGGTCCGATACCACTCTTCGCTTTCGCGGCGCGCCGCTTCGGCCCGTGCGCGTTGCAGGGCGGTTGAGGCGACGCTGGCAAAGGTGCGTACCACGTCAAGGTCGGGTGGCGGCGAATTCGAGTCGCTGACGATGCTCAATGTGCCGATCAGTTGTCCGCGATCTTGGAGGGTAACGGCCGTCAATGTGTCGATGTCGAACGCACTTTTGACCAGTTGGGCCAGCAGAGGAGGAATGGCCCCCAAGCTGATTGCGCTCAGGTCTTGCTCGACGTGTACGTGTTGTTCGAGCATTTGGGCGCATATCGCCGCATTGACCGGCATTTTGAGGCCGATCAGCTCCTGGCCCAACAGTTCGTTGGCTTTGGAGAGCAGCCGTCCACGTGTGGCGACATGGCGAACGATCAATTGATGATGTTCTGCGTCGAGAATCGAGACGATGACGCCCAGCGCCTGGGTCATCTCGCGCAGTTCTTCGGCAATCAGATGGTAAAGTTCATCTTCTGGCAGCGTGGCCGTACAGCGAATGGCCAGCCGGTTGACCGCGATCAGGTTTTCGGTGCGACGAGCCGCCTGAGCCTGCGCCTGTTCCCGTTCGAGAATCACCCTTTTCAAGGGGTTCAGGATTTGTTTGTGGATGATCCCATAACCGATCAGCGCAAAACCGATCAGGTTGATGGCCGACATGGTAAACGGAAAGGGGAGTTTGGTTCCTCCGCCGATCAGCAGGCCGAGGATCAGGGTGAACAATCCCCACCGTAAAAAGGGATCGGCCTGAGCGCGTTTATGGCACAAGAGCAACCAGCCCCAGGTGATGTAAATCAGGGTGCAGGCACCGCCAACCCATCCCCAGGGGCTGATCTGCTCGACAAAGGCGCCGATTGAATTGATTTGTGGGGCGCTCAACATGCGATGTTGAAAGAGCGGGATGGCGCAAAGTGCATTGACTACAAGGCCGGCGATCACGGCTACGCGGATGGCGCGTGTGTAATGGCCCAGATAATGGGCGGCAAAGTTCAGGGTCATCACGCCCATCAGGCCGATGGCCAACGCGGCAATTTCAAGCCACAGGTTGGGGTGAAGAGGAAAAATCCCCACGGGCAACCTGCGCTCGGCCCACAGTGACAATCGGAGCAAGATTGAAGCAATGGTCCAGACGGTTTGCGCCAGGGCGAGCAGGGCAAAGGCCTGATTGGCCTTGTGTCGAATGGCTGTGCCCAAGACGACGATGATCAACGATGTCGAAACCAGGGTCGCCAGGCCGAGTGTGGCCAGATCGAGCCAGAAGAGCAATGGCATATGCCGCTATCTTTCCTTTTATCGCAGACCTTGTGCCAGCCAGTAATAGACTTCGTTCCAGCGCAGTTCCTTTTTGAATTGCTCGAGTTCGGTGTGCTGATCGATCACCACGCACTCGATGCCGGCCATTTCGGCCCAGTTTTGCATGTGCGCTACGCCGATGGCCTGACTAAAGCCGGTATGATGCGCGCCACCGGCCAAAATCCACGCTGCGGCGGCCGTTTTGAGGTTGGGGTGGGGTTTCCAAAGTACCCGCGCAACCGGCAGGCGCGGCAGCGGCGCGGCGGGAGGAACGACATCGACCGGGTTGACCAGCATCCGAAAGCGATTGCCCAGGTCGATGATCGATGCATTGATGGCCGGGCCGTTGGGTACGTTAAAGACCAGCCGCGCCGGGTCGGCCTTGCCGCCGATGGAGAGGGGATGGATTTCCAGGCGTGGCTTGCCATCGGCAATGGAGGCGCAGACCTCCAGCATGTGTGCGCCGAGCACTTGCATCCCGTTCGGGTCCAGGTGATAGGTATAGTCTTCCATAAAAGAGGTTCCGCCGGGCAGGCCGGCACCCATCACTTTCATCGCCCGTACCAAGGCTGCCGTTTTCCAGTCTCCTTCTGCGCCAAAGCCGTAGCCGTCGGCCATCAACCGTTGCACGGCCAGGCCGGGCAACTGGGCCAACCCATAGAGGTCTTCAAAGGTGGTGGTAAAAGCTTTGAATCCACCCGCCTGCAAAAAGGCACGCATGCCCAACTCGATCCGGGCCGATTCGCGCAGGTCGGCGCGGCGTTCACCGCCGGCCTGTAATTCTGGGGCGACGATGTATTGTGCGTCGTATTCGGCCAGTTGGCGGTCGATCTCGGCATCGCTGACGGCCTGGACATATTGGGCCAGTTCGCCTACGCCGTAGCCGTTGACCGAGTAGCCAAACTGTTTTTGGGCTTCTACTTTGTCTCCTTCGGTCACGGCCACCTGACGCATGTTGTCGCCGAAACGGGCGATTTTAAGCCCTTGTGAGTCATGCCAGGCACATGCCGCGCGTGCCCATACGCCTATTTGGTCAAGCACTTCCGGGTCTTGCCAGTGACCGACGACAACCTGGCGAGCCTTGCGCATTCGCGTGCCGATAAAGCCGAATTCACGGTCGCCGTGTGCCGATTGGTTGAGGTTCATAAAGTCCATGTCGATCTCGGCCCAGGGAATGTCGCGGTTGAACTGGGTGTGCAGGTGCATAAAGGGCTTGTGCAGCGCGTTCAGCCCGGCAATCCACATCTTGGCCGGCGAAAAGGTGTGCATCCAGGTGATCAGCCCGACGCAGTTGGCTGCCACGTTCGCTTCCTGGCAAAGGGCCAAGATCGCTTCCGGCGTGGTGAGCACCGGCTTGAACACCACGCGCACCGGAATTTGTGACGCCGCGTCAAGTGCCTGAGCGATCGTTTGCGAATCGCGATCCACCTGGGCCAGCGTTTCCTGGCCATAAAGATGCTGGCTGCCGGTGACAAACCAGACCTCGAAATGTTTCAAATCGATCATGTTGGGGGATTCCTTTCTGGTAGATATATTTTTTCAAATGTAATTGCTCGGCCTGACCTCTTGAGGACATAGATTGACCCAGATACTGCAGATTTTCACCGCTTTACCGGACTCATCAATCTACGTCTGGGAGTCGTGGCTTTAGCCGGATTTTAACCACCAGCGGTAGACCGGCTGAAGCCTCAACTCCCGAAAACGCGAATCCAACTTGGAAAAACGCAGCCGACGCATCCCTTGGAAAAACGCAGCCGACGCATCCCTATGCGTCGGCTGCATAGGGATGCCGCTCGTACGGTTTTTCGGATAGGCTCTTATTATACGCGAAAAGTGGTTTGGGGAAAAGTTGGCAAGGTATGCAAGGATGTAAAACTATGGTATAATTATGTCACTTGGTTTCGATGTTGAGTGACTTGCGTCCGAAATGCCAGAACCCAATTGAAGCGTATTTTAAGGGGGTAGCGATGAATCCCAACCTCCTGGTAAGTATCATTGAACGAGCCATTGAAGAGGATGTCGGCAGCGGTGATGTGACCAGCATGTGGGCTTTGCCCGGCAATGCCATTGCCCGCATACGCATGGTCAGCCATGGCGACGGCGTTTTGGCCGGTCTGGCCGTGGCCGAACAGGTATTCAACCGCATTAACGCGCTGATCGGCTTTTCGCCGACCAAATTGGATGGGGATGAGATTGCCAACGGCGATATATTGGCGACCGTTGTCGGCCCGGCCGTGAGTGTGCTGACCGCCGAACGGGTCGCGCTCAATTTCATACGCCATATGTCGGGCATTGCCACGCTGACGCGGCAATATGTCCAGGCGATCAAAGGCACCAATGCGGTTATCCTGAGCACCCGGCAAACGGCGCCGGGATTGCGGCTGATCGAGCAATGGGCGGTGCAAATCGGCGGCGGGGGCATTCACCGGGCTAAACTGGATGACATGGTTTATCTGCGTGATACCCACATTGCCCTGGCCGGCAGCATTACGGCTGCGATGGAGCGCATTCGGGCGCAAAATAGCGACCTGGAAGTGGTTATCGAGGTTAAAACGTGGGCCGAGTTGGATGAGGCCCTGGCCCTTGACCCCAATCGGATCACGCTCATTCGCTGGGGTGTTCAAGATATTCGTGATGCGGTTAAATGGGTGGCCGGGCGAGTGCCGTTGGAGGTGTCGGGCAACATTTCGTTGGACAATGTGCGCGAAATCGCCGAAACCGGCGTGGATTACATCTCGGTTGCTGAGTTGACCTGCCATCTGGTGCCGGTGCACATCGGTATGGAAGTCGATTAGCGGGCATTGAGAAAAAACCGCGCCTTGAGAGGCGCGGTTTTTTTGTTTTTAGGGCCTATCCGAAAAACGCAACCGACGCATCCCTATGCGTCGGTATAAGCGGCATAGGGATGCCGCTTGTACGGTTTTATGCGGCATAGGGATGCCGCTTGTA
>Ga0129299_1000916_pt1 | contig 19669 bp, 13 predicted proteins | sample ConPoolayeCmetaG_FD_94477 | JGI IMG/M metagenome (GOLD analysis project Ga0129299, IMG submission 94477) | Hot spring microbial mat communities from California, USA to study Microbial Dark Matter (Phase II) - Cone Pool mat layer C metaG ...
AAGGAGGAGAACAATGAGGAACATGGTTGTGGCAGGGCTTGCCGTGGCGCTGCTGGTATCCGCCGCACATGCCGCGTTCATTGTCGAGCCCCACTCGAGTGGGAAGGCGTTCGCCAACTTCTCGTACCTCGGGCCGTCTGGTGCGCCGTCGTACAGCACCACCAAGGGCACGGCGCCGGGGCTGAGCGCCACGCACTCCGCGTTCGGCGGCAGCGGCGCAAATGAGGACCGGTACACGTTCCGGTACACCCCCGGGGTTGATGCCGACAATACGGTGTTTTCGGCCGGCGACCCGCTGGGCACCCACAGGCTGGAGCCTGCCCTGAACCTGATCCAGGAGCCCCAAACGGCTACGGGGCTCGTGGGCGGAGTGTCGGGCCTTTACAGGGTTTATATCACTTGGCCCAAGAGTGGTAACGTCAACACGGCCGGCTCGACCATCACTATCACCAGCGACGGCGCTCCCATCGTGCTCACCCCCGTTTCGCAGAACGGCGACCCGGCTTTCTCGGGGACTTATACGCCTGTGGGCGAGGCCGGCACCAACAAGTGGCTGTGCATCGGCACGGTTCAGCTGACTGCCGGTGTGACCTACACCGTCGAGCAGCTGGCTCTCTCACTGACGTATGTTTCTCAGCGCAGTGCGGGCGTCATGTGGGAGCTGGTTCCCGAGCCGGCGACGGCTCTGTTGCTGGGCTTCGGCGGTCTGTTCCTGCGCCGCCGCAGGGCCTGACGGTCTGATCCGATCGGTTCTCCGGCCTGCCCGGATCCGGGCAGGCCGGAGGCCGACGATCGTCTGACGGGGTTGGCGAAGGGTTCACGGACCGTCGGATCACGCCGCGTCCGGCTCATGCCGGACTTCGCGGGCAGGGAAGGTACGCGTCGTGATCGAGCGGTTCGGAATGCAATCCGGGCGGGCGGTCGCCCGGAGATGGCGCCTGAAGCGGGGCGCCTGGAGGGGGCTCGAGGCCGCACGACGCCGGGCGGCCGACAGGCCCACAACAGAGTTGCGGCCTTCACAGGAAAGGAGTCGGGTACATGTCACGAGTTCATTCAGCAGCGGGCCGGGCCCTGATCGCGGCCCTGGCCCTGACGGCGGTGACCGGCGGGGCGTTCGCCCAGTCGGCCACGTTCTTCCGCGATACCTTCGACACCTACGCCGATGACGTGGCGTTGGGGGCGGTCTGGCTCGGCGGGCCGACGACCGATCTGCCCAACGAAGGCCTGGACACCTCCAGGTTCACCAGCAGCCCCAAGAGCTATGCTCACCCCGGCGGCAACCCGGCCGTGCCCCGGCGCTATCACAAGTTCGCGGCCGCCGGCCAGGAGCTCACCCCGGACGACAACGACCCCATCGTCATCAAGTTCCGCATCTACAACCAGCCCAACACCGGCAAGCGGGCGACCGTGTCGCTGCGCGTCGGCAACGCAGGCACCTGGCCGGCCAACGATGCCTGGATCGAGCTGGGCATGTACAACTCGCTGGACACGAGCAAGTTCCAGCTCCGCACCGTCTACCTCGGCGGCCCCAACTGGGCGAACATCGAGAGCAACGGGCGCAACAACAGCACCCCGGGCTGGCATGAGATCCGGGCCGAACTCCGCACGACCGATATCCGTGTGACCGTCGATGGCGGACCGGTCTCCACGCACACCTGGACCGGCGCCGCCGGCAAGCTGTTCAACTTCGTAGCCATCGGCACGCCCAGCGAGGTGACCTCGCCGGACGGCATCTGGGTCGATGACCTCCAGATCTCCAGACTCAGCGATGAGAACGCCGCCTGCATCGTGGTCCCGCCGACGGCGCCGGCCAACGTGCTGTACGCAGGGTCCACGACGGTCAAACTGTCCAACGTCGATGCGTCGGCCACCACGGTGAAGGTGTACGACCGGACGGTCTCGACGGTCAACCCGATCGGCACGGCCGACGCCCCGTTCACCTATGACGGACCGAACGTCGTCGTGACCACGACCCCGCTGGTCAGCGGCAACCTCATCGTCGCCACGCAGGTCGTGGGCGGAACCGAGGGCTGCATGCCGACGCTGGGCGTGACCGTCGACAGCTGCGAGCAGGTCGCCAGGCCGACCGTCAGCGGGCTGCTGGTGGCCGGACTGACCTCGGTCAACGTGACCGGCGTGAACCCCTCGGCCACCTCGGTGAAGGTCTACGCCAGGGATGTGAACAACGCCGTCCGTCTGATCGGCACCAACAACGCCCCCGGCGGCAACACCACCGTGGCCGTCACCGTCGATCCGCTGGTCGATCAGGAAACGCTGCTGGCCACCCAGACGGTGGACACCGTCGAAAGCTGCGTGGGCACCACCGGCCCGAAGGTCGGCGACTGCGCCCAGGTGGCCGCGCCGTACCTGGGCATGGCCGACGCCGGCCGGACGGTCGTTTATGTCAGCAACATCGACCCCTCGGCCTCGGCCGCCACGGTGTATGTGGCCGGCACGCCCTACAGCGTGAACCCCGGCGGCAACCCCAAGGTCGGCATCGCCGTTCCGGCCCTGGTCGCCGGCCAGACCGTGGCCGCGACCCAGACGATCATGGTCGGTTCGGTGCCCCTGGAGAGCTGCGTCTCGGCCACCCAGCGGCTGGTCACGCCCGCCGGCGTGATCGAGGACTTCGAGCAGACCAACAGCTCCGCGACCAACCCCTCCCCCGGCCTGCCGCGCGTCTGGTACCAGGTCTGGAACCAGACCTACGGGACGGTGACGTTCCCGACGCCCGCCCTGCCCTGGACCAGCAGGATTCTCAACACCGCCGACGGCGGCTACACCAACGGCATCTACGCGATCTACGAGGGCGTGATTCCCGCCTCCGGCCAGTATCACCTCCAGCTGCAGATGCTGATCAACGAGAACAGCAACCTGAATGCCTTCCCGGATTACTTCGTCGGCGTCCAGGTCAACGGCACCCACCGGGCCGCCCCGGAAGTCCTGCTGGCGCCCCCGACCTCGGCCTCCGGCAAGTACTGGGGGCTGACGGCCGCCAAGGACGGCTTCGGCGTGGATCCCGCGCCGCAGGACGTCTACACCTCCGCCTTCACGGCCAACGCCGGCGACAGCCTGCTGATCGCCTTCTCCACCGATCTGACCGACTGGTACACCAACAACGCCTTCGGCGACACCGCGATGATGATCGACAACATCCGGCTGGTGGCCGGCCCGCCGCCGGTGACCTGCCGTGACGTCGATGCCGTCTCGGTGACCACCACGCCCTCGGTCACGCTGGAGGCCGGCAAGACCCAGGTCAACGTGTCCGGCATCAGCACCAACCCCCAGGCGACCAAGGTGCGGGTCTACTCCGGCGAGCTCGTCGGGGGGTCGTGGGTCGAAACCAAGATCGGCGAGGTCACCCCGCCGATCGGCGTGACCGGCCTGACGGTCGACGTGACCCCGCTGATCGCCGGGCGCAAGATCACCGCCACGCAGGAGTACCTGGTCAACGGCACTCCGCAGGAAGGCTGCATCCCGACGCAGGGAGCGGTGGTCGGCACGGGCAAGAACTCCCCGATCAGACTGTCGCTGGTGATCCGCGAGACCGGCAACCCCAACAGCCTGCCGATCGGCGCCGACGGCGGCACCGTCGGGCCGGTGGAGTTCCTGGGGGCCACGAGCCTGGTGGGCGGCGCCCCGCAGGGCAAGGAGCTGGTGGTCGGTCCGGGCTGGAACGAGATCGTGTTCTACCCGGCCACCGACCCGGTGCAGCGTCTCTCGGCCTCCAGCGGCAGCAACGGCGTGCTGGACGGCACCTGGGGCGTGCTGGACGGCCTGGCCTTCGCGACCATGGGGACCAACACCGGCCGCTACCAGATCAACATCGACAACGTGCGGCAGGGCATCGCCCCCGATCCGGTGTTCATGATCGCCGACTTCGAGTCGATCGCGGTGGGCGACACCACCTCGATGTTCATCGTGGCCCCCGACTCCGGCAACGTCAGCTTCCCCAACATCGCCGCGGCCCCCAAGGCCAACATCGTCGAGGCGGTCGGGGCGGACGGTTCGAGCCGTTCGGAGTCGCTGGTCTGGCAGTTCGTGGACAACAGCCTGACCCGCTGGGTCTGGGCCTCGGCCCGGGACGCGGCCAATCCGCGGGTCCTGGACGTGCCCAACCCGCTGGTGGACTTCAGCAAGCCGATCGTGATCACCTACCGGCTCAGCGGTCTGCCGGACTGCGGCGAGGTGTTCGCCGACCGCGACGCCGACAGCGACGTGGACATGGACGACTTCGCCCGGCTGCAGGCCTGCATCACCATCAACGGCAGTGCCCCGGACGAGCCGATGCTCCCCGGCTGCGAGTGCTTCGACCGGAACGTCGACGGCAAGATCGACATGGATGATATCGTCGAGTTCGAGCGCTGCGCGACCGGAGCCGGCGTCGATTTCCAGGCCGTCAACTATCCGGCCTGCAGTCCGTGATGACCCTGCGGGCGCGGCTCCGGCCGCCCCGCGATGACCGGTGATGAACGGGGGTCGGTTGCCGCGTGCAGCCGGCCCCCGTTGCATTCCCCCGGGGCCGGCCCGGGCCTTCGCGGACGCCGGCAGGGAGCCCGTCATGCCAGGAACATCGATCCGTCGGGCTCGCGCCTGGGCGGCCGCAGTCAGGCGGGCGGCGCTGGCGGCCATGGTCCTCGTGCCGGCCGGCGGCACGCCGGTCCGGGCCGCCGGACCGTCGGACTTCTTCGTCATCTCGGTGGTCGATGAGGCCACCGGCCGGGGCGTGCCGCTGGTCGAGCTGACCACCACCAACGGCATCCGCTGCTGGACCGACAGCAACGGCCTGGTCGCCTTTCACGAGCCCGGGCTGATGAACACCCGGGTGTTCTTCACCGTCCGCAGCCACGGCTACGAGTTCCCCAAAGACGGCTTCGGCATGGCAGGCAAGGCCCTGGATGTCCGGCCCGGCGGGCAGGCCGAACTGCGGATCCGCCGGCTGAACATCGCCGAGCGGCTCTACCGCGTGACCGGCCAGGGGATCTACGCCGACAGCCTGCTGGCCGGACGGCCGGTGCCCCTGAAACACCCGGCGATCAACGCCCTGGTGATGGGCTCCGACAGCGTCCAGCACGTGTTCTACCGGGGGCTGAACCGCTGGTTCTGGGGCGACACCAACTGGCCGGCCTACCCGCTGGGCAACTTCAAGACCACCGGCGCGACGTCCCGTCTTCCGGCCGACGGCGGCCTGGACCCGGCCGTCGGGATCGACCTGGAGTACTTTGTCAACGAAAAGACGGGGTTTGCCAGGGAGATGACTCCCCACCCCGAAACCAACCCGGTCTGGATCGACGCCCTGGTGGTGCTGCCCGACGAGAACGGCACGGAGCGCATGTACACCGCCTATTCACGGGTCACGCCGGCGATGGAGACCATCGAGCGGGGCATCATGCGGTATGACGACGGCAGGGACGTGTTCGAGAAAATCGTCGAGTTCGACCTGAAGGCCCCGGCCATGCCCTGCGGACACCCGTTCCGCCACGCCGACGGCGGCGTGGACTACCTGTGGTTCCCTGCCCCGTTTCCGCTCGTCCGGGTCGAGGCCAGGCTCGAAGCCTACCTGGACCCCGGGCGCTGCCAGGCGTACACCTGCCTGGTCGAAGGTTCGCGCATGAGCGAGCCGAAGATCGACCGCGCCGCCGACGGCACCATCCGTTACGCCTGGAGACGCGACACGCCGCCGGTGTCGGCACAGGAAGCCGCCCAGCTGATCCAGGCCGGCCTGCTCAAACCGCATGAGGCCCTGATCCAGCTCCAGGACGTCGAGACCGGCAAGGCGATCATGCCCCACGCCGGCTCGGTCTACTGGAACGACTACCGCGGCCGCTGGATCACCATCCGCTGCGAGATCGGCGGCACTTCGATGCTCGGCGAAACCTGGTACGCCGAGGCCGATACCCCCCTGGGGCCGTGGGTCTATGCCCGCAAGATCGTCACCCATGACCGCTACAGCTTCTATAACCCCAGGCACCATCCGGTCTTCGACCAGCAGGGGGGCCGGATCATCTACTTCGAGGGCACCTACACCTATACATTCTCCGGCAACGACAGCCCGACGCCGCGATACGACTACAACCAGATCATGTACCGGCTGGACCTGGGCGACCAGCGGCTGGTGCTGCCGGTGCCGGTGTATGACGTTTCCGACGGCCGGGCGGAAGGTCTGGTCACCCGCCGGCGGCTCGGCAGGCCGGCCGGGAGCCCGCCGATCGCCTTCTTCGCCTGCGACCGGTCCAGGTCCGGCCTGGTTCCGGTGGGCCTTTCACGCGACGGCGACGGCCCGGCCCGCCTGATCGTCCTGGACCCCCAGGCTCCGCCGGAGACGGTGGCGTTCTATGCCCTCCCGGCCGACATGGCCGATCCCCCGGCGACCACGACGCCGCTGTGGGAGTTCGTGGACGAGAACGGCGCCGGGGCGTACACGGCGGATGAGTCCTGGACGCGTCCGGGTTTCAAGAGGACCCAGCGGCCGCTGTGCCGGGTGTGGAAAAACCCGACCACGCTGCGGTTTCCTCTGTGATCTGCCGGCTGAAACGCTCATCCGCCGGCTGGAGCCCGGCCAGGTCCGCTACAGGCTCCGACGAAAGCCGCCAAGCGGGATGCTGCCGCCGAATCCGCCGGTGGGGAAGGCCTGCAACCGGCTTGCAGACCTGCTCAGACCGCCGACCCTTCGCCTGGTTTCGTCGTCCGCAGCGCTGCGGGCGCGATGGTTTCCCGCCGTGCGTGCCGTCGTCATTTCCCGCACGCGCTGTGTGCCCGCACGCAACGCCTCGTCCTCCTGATCGCCCTCCGGGACGCCCTTGCCGAACCTGGGGACCGCCTGGTGCGGCTCGAGGCGGCGCGATTGCGCCCCGCCACCTGGACGGCGCGGGCCGGAGGGGCAGTCTCTGCGGGTTCCGCGCCCTTTCGGAGCTGTTCCCCGCCGGTGCCGGGGCTGCAGTCAGGCGTCGTTTGCCTCCGCGGGCGCCTGACCGCTCCCGACCCTTCAGCCGGCTTGGAGATGCCGCCGGGGCAGGCACCGTCTTGCCTGAACGGCCAGGCATCCGGTGCCGGAAGGCGGCTGCGGCACGCGGCTTGCAAAAGCGCCCTGTTGGAGTAAGCTGTCGGGCTCTTCAGCCGACCTGGGGATCGACAGATGGGCTGGACGCCCGGACGCGTCGGCCGGCTCGGGATCCCGGCGGCCGAAAGAGCATGGAGCCGACCGTCCTTGTGGGGCCGGTTCTCGCCCGGCTTGAAACGCTCCAGCACGGTGAACCAATGTAAACCCTTGGCACGCCGGATGTTGAACGCGTGCGGGGCAGGGAGTGCTCAACAATGGCCGAAGGACGCATCAAGACCGTGGACGGCAACGAGGCGACCGCTTCCGTCGCCCATCGCCTCAACGAGGTGATCGCCATCTACCCGATCACCCCGTCCTCCAACATGGGCGAGTGGGCCGACGAGTGGTCCGCCAAGGGCATGAAGAACATCTGGGGTGTTGTACCGCAGGTGACCGAGATGCAGTCCGAGGCCGGGGCGGCGGCGGCGGTCCACGGGGCCCTGCAGGCCGGGGCCCTGACCACCACTTTTACCGCCTCGCAGGGCCTGCTGCTGATGATCCCCAGCATGTTCAAGATCGCCGGGGAGCTGACCAGCTTCTGCATGCACGTTTCGGCCCGGACGGTGGCGACGCACGCCCTGAGCATCTTCGGCGACCACCAGGACGTCATGTCCTGCCGGGCCACCGGCTTCGGGATGCTCAGCTCGGCCTCGGTCCAGGAGGCCCACGACATGGCCTGCATCGCCCAGGCCGCGACGCTCAAGAGCCGGGTGCCGATGATCCACTTCTTCGACGGGTTCCGCACCTCGCACGAAGTCGCCAAGATCGAGATGCTCAGCGACGACGACCTGCGGTATATGATGGACGAGTCGCTGATCCGGGCCCACCGCGAACGGGCCCTGACGCCCGACCGCCCGCTGCTGCGCGGCACCGCCCAGAATCCCGACACCTTCTTCCAGGCCCGCGAGGCCTGCAACCGCTTCTACGACGCCTGCCCGGGCATCGTGCAGGAGACCATGGACCGCTTCGCCGCCCGGACCGGCCGGGCCTACCGGCTGTTCGAGTACTTCGGGGCCCCGGATGCCGAGCGGGTGATCGTGCTGATGGGTTCGGGATGCGAGACGGCGCATTCCACCGTCGAGTACCTGATGGCCGCCGGCGAGAAGGTCGGGGTGGTCAAGGTCCGGCTGTTCCGGCCGTTCTCCGGCCGGCACCTGATCGAAGCCCTGCCGAAGACCGTCCGGGCGATCGCGGTGCTGGACCGCACCAAGGAGCCCGGCGCGACCTGCGAGCCGCTGCATCTGGACGTCGGGGCGGCCCTGGGCGAGGCCATGGCCTCCGGCCGCAACCCCTTCAACGGGCACCCGCGGGTCATCGGCGGCCGCTACGGCCTGTCGAGCAAGGAATTCACCCCGGCGATGGTCAAGGCGGTCTTCGACGAGCTGAGCAAACCGGCCCCGAAGAATCACTTCACGGTGGGCATCGTCGACGATGTCACTCATCTGTCGCTCGAGGTGGACGAGTCGTTCGACATCGAGCCGCCGGACGTCGTGCGGGCGGTGTTCTTCGGCCTGGGCGCCGACGGCACCGTGGGGGCGAACAAGAACTCGATCAAGATCATCGGCGAGGAGACCTCCAACTACGCCCAGGGCTACTTCGTGTACGACTCCAAGAAGTCCGGGGCGATGACCATCTCGCACCTGCGTTTCGGCCCCCGGCCGATCCGCTCGCCTTACCTGATCAGGCAGGCCGGCTTCGTCGCCTGCCACCAGTTCGTGTTTCTGGAGAAGTACGACGTGCTGGAGTACGCCCAGCCCGGGGCGGTCTTTCTGCTCAATGCCCCGTTCCCGGCCGACAGGGTCTGGGACGAGCTGCCCCTGGAGGTGCAGGAGCAGATCATCGCCAAGAAGCTGAAGTTCTACGTGATCGACGGCTACGAGGTGGCCAAGGCCACGGGCATGGGCTCGCGGGTCAACACCATCATGCAGACCTGCTTCTTCGCGATCTCCGGGGTGCTTCCGCGCGAGGAGGCCATCGCCAAGATCAAGGAGACCATCCAGAAGACCTACGGCCGCAAGGGCGAGGAGGTCGTGAAGCGCAATTTCGCGGCCGTGGACGACACCCTGGCGCACCTCCACGAGGTCAAGGTGCCGGCGGCGCCGACGACCACCCGGCGCCGGCCGCCGATGGTCGCCCAGGAGGCCCCGGACTTCGTGAAGAAGGTGACGGCGGTGATGATGGCCGGCAAGGGCGATCTCCTGCCGGTCAGCGTCTTCCCGGTCGACGGCACCTACGAGACCGCGACCACGCAGTGGGAGAAGCGCAACATCGCCCTGGAGATTCCGGTCTGGGACCCGGCGGTCTGCATCCAGTGCAACAAGTGCGCCATGGTCTGCCCGCACGCCGCGATCCGGGCCAAGGCCTGCGACCCGGCGCTGCTGGCCGGGGCCCCGGCGGGTTTCCGGTCCGCCGACTACAAGGGCAAGGAGTTCAGGGGCCAGAAGTTCATCATCCAGGTGGCCCCGGAGGACTGCACCGGCTGCCGGCTGTGCGTCAGCGTCTGCCCGGCCAAGGACAAGTCCAACCCCAAGCACAAGGCCATCAACATGGAGCCCCAGATCCCGCTGCGCCAGCGGGAGCGGGAGAACTACGCCTTCTTCCTCTCCCTGCCGGACGTGGACCGCACGGCCTTCGAGACGCTCAACGTCAAGTCGTCGCAGTTCTTCAGGCCGCTCTTCGAGTACTCCGGGGCCTGCACCGGCTGCGGGGAGACGCCCTATGTGAAGCTGCTCACCCAGCTCTTCGGCGACCGTCTGCTGATCGGCAACGCCACCGGCTGCTCCAGCATCTACGGCGGCAACCTGCCGACCACCCCGTACTGCAAGGACGCCCAGGGCCGCGGTCCGGCCTGGTCCAACTCGCTCTTCGAGGACGCCGCCGAGTTCAGCTTCGGCTTCCGCCTGGCGATCGATACCCACATCGACCAGGCCCGCACGCTCCTGACCGCCCTGGCCGGGCAGATCGGCGACAACCTGGTCCGCGAGCTGCTCGAGGCCGACCAGCGCAGCGAGGCCGGCATCCGGGCCCAGCGGGAGCGCGTCGCCGCCCTGCGGCAGAAGCTCGCCGGGATCGCGACGCCCGAGGCCGCCCGGCTGAACCTGCTGGCCGACTACCTGGTCCGCAAGAGCGTCTGGGCCCTCGGCGGCGACGGCTGGGCCTACGACATCGGCTACGGCGGGCTCGACCACGTGCTGTCCATGCAGCGCGACATCAACCTGCTGGTGCTCGACACCGAGGTCTACTCCAACACCGGCGGGCAGGCCTCCAAGTCCACCCCCCTGGGGGCCTCGGCCAAGTTCGCCGCCGCCGGCAAGGAGATCTCCAAGAAGGAACTCGGGCTGATGGCCATGAGCTACGGGCACGTCTACGTCGCCAGCGTGGCCTTCGGGGCCAAGGACAACCACACCGTCCAGGCCTTCGCCGAGGCCGACGCCTATCCCGGCCCGTCGATCATCATCGCCTACAGCCACTGCATCGCCCACGGCTACGACCTGGCCTACGGGCTGGAGCAGCAGAAACTCGCCGTCGAGAGCGGCCTGTGGCCGCTGTACCGCTACGACCCGCGCCGGCTGCTGGAGGGCGAGCCGCCGCTGGTGCTGGATGCCGAGGGCGGCAAGGTGCCGGTCGACAACTACATGCGCAACGAGACCCGCTTCCGCATGGTCGAGAAGATCGATCCGGCGCGGTTCAAGCGGCTCGCGGTCGAGGCCCAGAAGGCCTCCGTCCGGCGCGTCGCGGTCTACGACCACATGTCCAAGCTGCGCGTGCCCAAGGCCGGCGGCAACGGCCACGGGCCCCAGACCGGCGCCTGAGAGGCGTCTGCCGGAGGCGGCGCTCGCCCTGGACGCCCGCCTCCCGGCACGCCGCAAGGCCGTCCAGGGCAGAGGATCGAGTGAAATCCCGCAGGCCCGAAGAACCCCGGAGGTCCCGACATGGATCTTTCTACCCGCTACCTCGGCTTTGAGCTCCCGCACCCGTTCATGAACGGCGCGTCGCCGCTGGCGGAGAACCTCGACCGCGTCCGCCGGCTGGAGGACGCCGGTTCCGCGGCCATCGTGATGAACTCGCTGTTCGAGGAGCAGATCGCCCGCGAGTCGCTGGCCATATCCCGGTCCATGGACGCCCACGGGGAGTCCTTCGCCGAGGCCATGTCCTACTTCCCCAGCCCCGACCAGTTCGTGCTCGGGCCCGAGGAGTACCTCGAGCAGATCCGCCGCATCAAGGCCGCCGTCAGGATCCCGGTCATCGCCTCGCTCAACGGAACCACCGTCGGCGGATGGCTCAGCTACGCCAGACAGATCCAGCAGGCCGGGGCCGACGCCCTGGAACTCAACATCTACTACATCCCCACCGACCCCGAGGAAACCGGCGACGCCGTCGTCGCGCGGACGGTCGAGATGGTCGCGGAGGTCCGCAAGGCCGTCACCATCCCCCTGGCCGTCAAGCTGTCGCCCTACTACACCTCGATCGCCAACGTCGCCAAGCGGCTCGTCCAGGCCGGAGCCCGCGGACTGGTGCTGTTCAACCGCTTCTACCAGCCCGACATCGATGTGGAGGAGCTGGAGGTCGTCCAGACCCTCAACCTGTCGGATTCCCACGCCCTGCCGCCGCGGCTGCGGGCCCTGGCGATGCTCAGCGGACGCATCCAGGCCGACCTGGCCGTCACCGGCGGCGTCCACACCCCCATGGACGGCCTCAAGGCGGTGATGTGCGGGGCCAATGCCGTGCAGATGGTCGCGGCCCTGCTGATCCACGGCACCGCCCAGCTGACCCATGTCCGCAACGAGGTCGCCCGCTGGCTCGAGGAGCACGAGTACGAGTCGCTGCGGCAGGCCCAGGGCAGCATGAGCCTGAACAACTGCCCCGACCCCAGCGCGTTCGAGCGTGCCAACTATATGCACATCCTGCGCAGCTGGGAGGGCTCGGCCCACCTGTGACCGCCGTCGCGCAGCGCCGTAGCGGCCGGCCTCCGTGCCGGCCGTCGAGGGCCGACAACGCCGCGCCCCGCGCATATCGCGCCTCATGGAGAGTGATTCCTGGACATCCGAGAGCGATCCTTGGACATCCGACACCCGGGTCCTTGTATCACCCGATCCACTTGGATGCACCGACCTCCTGTTTCTCCGTTGCATGGTTGACTTCGGGGCTTGTGGGCGCGGACTCTCGCCCCCGCGGAACTTGCGGACGCGGATTCTCGCCGTCATGTGCCCAGGGATGGGAACGCCCGGTGGAACGGCCGACGATCGACCGGCGCGGTGTTGACGGCCGCCTACAGCGTGCGGGCCAGGAGGGCGTCCAGGATCGCGATCCAGCGCTGCGTCGGCCGGGCCATTTCGTAGCGCAGCACGTCGCCGACCAGCACGAAGTCGCGGTCCTCCATGCCCTGCTTGAGCTGCAGAAGCTGCTCCTTCATCGAGGCCAGTGCCTCATCCACGCCGGCCCCCTCGACCGCCAGCTCGCCCAGCGGAATGCCCAGCGCGTCGGCGCAGGCCTGGGTGGACTGCTGGGCGTGCTTCCAGACCTCCAGCAGCTGCTGCAGGGCGGCCATGGCCTGCTCGTGCCGGCCCTGGTCCAGGTGGTCGGCGATCCGGGCACGCAGGCCCTCGCTGTCCTCGAGGATCGCCCGGGCCTGGTGCAGCGTCGCCCGGGCCAGGGCGGCCGCCGGCTGGGTCTGCAGGTGGACGCTCTGGAAGCTCGAAACCGCTCTGGCCAGGACCTCGTCGAGACGCTCGGGCGGCACCTCCTGGCCGTCACAGCGCAGGCCGACGACCAGCCGCCTCACCCCGTCGGGACGCCGGGCGGAGACTTCCTCCGCCAGCGCCTGCACCGACTGGTCCGGACCGCCGGTCGGCGTGTAGACCTCGTCATCCACCAGGATCTGCATGGCATTACTCCACGGTGACGCTCTTGGCCAGGTTGCGCGGCTTGTCCACGTTGCAGCCGCGCAGCACCGCCGCGTGGTAGGCCAGCAGCTGCAGCGGGATCACGGTCAGCAGCGGCTGCAGCGGCTCGGGCACGTCGGGCACGAAGAAGACGTGCTCGGCCAGCTGCGGGATGACCGTGTCGCCCTCGGTGGCCACCGCCAGGATCCGCCCGCCGCGGCTGCGGACCTCCTCGATGTTGCCCAGAACCTTGTCGTACTGGTTGCGCTGCGTGGCGATGAACACCACCGGCATGCCCTCGTTGATCAGGGCGATCGGCCCGTGCTTCATCTCCGCCGCGGGCATGCCCTCGGCGTGAATGTAGCTGATCTCCTTGAGCTTCAGGGCGCCCTCCAGAGCCACCGGATAGTTGTAGCCCCGCCCCAGGAACAGCCAGTTCTCCCGGTCGATATGCCGCTCGGCGGCCGCCCGCACGGCGTCGGACTGCTGCAGAATCCCGGCCACCCGCTCGGGGATCCGGGCGAGCTCGCCCACCAGCAGACGGGCCTCGTTCTGCGACAGGAACCGGCCGCGGCCCAGGCGGATGGCCATCATGACCAGCACCGCCAGCTGCGACGTGAAGGCCTTGGTGCTGGCCACGCCGATCTCCGGACCGCAGTGCAGATACACCCCGGCGTCGGACTCGCGGGCGATCGTGCTGCCCACCGCGTTGACGATGCCCAGGGCCAGGGCACCCTTTTCCCGGGCCTCGCGCAGGGCCGCCAGCGTGTCGGCGGTCTCGCCGGACTGGCTGATGGCGATGATCACCGTGCCGTCGTCGATCAGCGGATTGCGGTACCGGAACTCGCTGGCGTACTCGGTCTCCGCCGGCAGCTTGGCGATATCCTCGAAGAGGTACTCGCCCACCAGCCCGGCGTGCCAGGCGGTGCCCTGGGCGGTGAAGATGATCCGCCGGGCCCGCGCCAGGTCGCGGGCGTAGGCGGCGATGCCGCCCAGATGGACCGTCCCCTCGCGGGGGTCGATCCGGCCGCGGAGGGTGTTGGCCAGCGACTGCGGCTGCTCGAAGATCTCCTTGGCCATGAAGTGCTCGTGCCCGTCCAGCTCGATCTGGTCGAGCGAGAACTCCAGGCCCTGCACGTCCTTGGTCACCGGCACGGCGTCCAGCGTCATGGTGCGGAAGCCGTCCCGGGTGACGGTCACCATCTCGCCGTCGGACAGCTAGACCACCTGGTTGGTGTGGGCCACGATGGCCGCGGCGTCCGAGGCGATGATGAACTCGCCGTCGCCGATGCCCACGATCAGCGGGCTGCCCTTGCGGGCGGCGATGATCCGGTCCGGCTCGCCGGCCGCGACCACCGCCAGGCCGTAGGTGCCCTGAACGTCGTGCAGCGCGTCCCGAACCGCCTGCTCCAGGCTGCCGTTGTAGAAGTGGCCGATGAGCCTGGCCAGGACCTCGGTGTCGGTCTCGGTCACGCAGCGCACACCCTTCTGCTCGAGGAAGGTGCGGATGGCGCGATAGTTCTCGATGATGCCGTTGTGCACCAGCGCGATCCGGCCGTCGGCCGAGACGTGGGGGTGGGCGTTGGCTTCGGTCGGGCCGCCGTGAGTCGCCCAGCGGGTGTGAGCGATGCCCAGCGTGGCGTCCGCGCCGTCCTGATCCAGCGCCGCCTCGAGATTGTGGATCCGGCCCACGGCCCGGCGGATCGTCAGCCGGCCGTCGTGGACCACGGCCAGGCCGGCCGAGTCGTAACCCCGGTACTCCAGCCGCTTGAGACCCTCGATCAGGATCGGCCGGGCCTTGCGGGCACCGATGTAGGCGACAATTCCGCACATGGTCGATGATTTCCCCTGCACAGCCGCTGCGGCCGCGGCTTCCGGGGCGTCCGGCCTTCGGGTCGACGTTCCCGGCGCACGGCCGCAGTCGCCGCGTGGATTATCCTCCGCCGGTCCGGCCGCGACAATGATCGCCGGTCGTGGGGCGCCTCCCCGACCGGGGCCTGGCCGTCCGGCAGTCCGCGTTGGTCCTTAACATCGGCAACCCCACCGGCAGAGTTGGTGGCCGAATGCCGCATTCCGGCCCGCAACCGACGCCAAGCCGTCCCGGCCGGTGCCGCGTGAGCCCTCCGGGCAGCGCCAAGTATCGATCCCCGCGGGGTTTGCGAGCCCCGGCCTTGAACCTTCTGCGCGGCCGCCCTACACTCTGCCAACCAGGGATCCAGAACCGGTCCGCGGCGCCGTCAGGCGCAGGTGCCGGCGAAGATCATGGGTCGGTGCGATCGAAAGGCCGGGACGAGTTGCCGTCGCAAGCCACAGAACTTGCCGCCGTCGGAAGCTCCGGACATCCGGCCGCAGGCTACGGGCCGCTGCTGGTGCTCATCCTCATGGTGATCGCGTTCGTGGCCGTAATCATGGCCCTGACGCATCTTGTGGGTCCCAGGCGCCGTGGCCGGCTCAAGGAGGAGACCTACGAGGCCGGCATGCCGGTCATCGGCGACGCCCGGGGCCGGTTCAACGCCCGATTCTACGTCGTGGCGATGGTGTTCCTGCTGTTCGACGTCGAGATCGTGCTGTTGTGGCCCTGGGTGATGGCCTTCCATGATACGGTGGTCTCCGGTCGGCCTCTGGCCGGGCCGGCCGGGCCCGTGGACGCCGGGTTCATGGCCGTGGCCGTGGGGGTGTTCTTCCTCACGCTGCTGGCCGGCTATGCGTACGACCTGGGCAAGGGAGTGTTTCGCTGGCAGTGAGGCCCGCCGGTCAGGAGAGAACCGCCGATGCCGACTGAGACGGCCGCAGACAGGCACCTCACCGCCCCGCACGCCATGAGCCGGGAGGATGTCCTGACCACGCGTCTGGACGCGCTGGTGGACTTCTTCCGCAGACACGGGGTGAACTGGTGCCGCAAGCACTCGCTTTGGCCGCTGCCGTTCGCCACCGCCTGCTGCGGCATCGAGCTGATGGCCACGGCCTCCAGCCGCTACGATCTGGCCCGCTTCGGCTCGGAGGTCATGCGTTTCAGCCCCCGGCAGGCCGACCTGCTGATCGTGGCCGGGCGGGTGGCGATCAAGATGATGCCCGTGCTGCAGCGGATCTACCGCCAGATGTGCGAGCCCAAGTGGGTCATCAGCATGGGGGCCTGCGCCAGCACCGGCGGGGTTTTCGACACCTATGCGGTGGTTCAGGGCATCGACCAGTTCCTGCCGGTGGATGTGTACGTGCCCGGCTGCCCGCCCCGTCCCGAGACGCTGATCGAGGGCGTGCTGGCCATTCAGCGCCTCGTGGACCGCGACGGTATCCGCACCAGTGCCCAGCGCGGCCGTGGCTACCGCCTGACGGTCGAACCGGTGGTGCCGCTGACGGTTTCGGCCGCGCCGGCGCCCGGCGGCGGCGGAGGGCCGGATTGATGGCCCCCGAACAGGTGATCTCGGCGCTGCGACGGCGTTTTCCGGAGCTTCCCTGGGAACCCCGGCCGCTGCTGGAACGCCCCGGCGCCGTCCCCGACCAGTGGTGGATCGGCCTGGCCCCTCAGCGGCTCGTGGAGGTCATGACCTTCCTGCGCGACGACCCGCAGACCCGCTTCGAGCAGCTGAGCGATCTGACCTGCGTGGATTACCTGCGGTTTCCCGGTGCGACCGACCGTTACGGCGTCATCTACTCCCTGCTGTCGCTGACCTGGGGACACCGCCTGTGGGTCAAGTGCTTCGTCAACGACCCGCAGCCCGAGGTGCCCAGCGTGGTGGGCATCTGGCCGGGCGCCGACTGGATGGAACGCGAGGTCTACGACATGTTCGGCATCCGCTTCGCCGGACACCCGGACCTGCGGCGGATCCTTACCTGGGAGGGTTTCGCCGCCCACCCGCTCCGCAAGGACTATCCGCTGCGCGGCCGGGGCGAACGCGAGGATTACGAGGTGGTCACCCGCCAGAGCGCCTGAGCGGGTCTGCCCGGCCGGACGCGGCCGGCCGTCTTTCATCCCGCCCGTGCTGGCCGTTCCGTCGCCGCCATCCTGCCGCCGGTCCCGGCGTCGCGTAGAATGCCGGCATGGCCCGGCCGATCCGACTGACCTGGCTGATCACCGACCTGGAGGTGGGGGGGGTCCCCCTGCATCTTCATCGCCTGGCGACGCGCCTGGCCGGCGGGCAGTTCGAAGTCCGGGTGGTTTCGCTGGCCGACGTCGGGCCGGTCGGCCGGATGCTGCAGCGCGACGGGGTGCCGGTGGATGCCTGCCGGGCCCGGGGCCCATGGGATGTCGCGGCGCTGTTGCGGCTGGGGCGCCATCTGCGGCGTCACCGGCCCGACATCCTTCACGCCCTGCTGTTCCACGCCAACATCGCCGCCCGGCTCATCGGTCCGTCGGCCGGTGTGCCGATCCGCCGGATCCTGTGCGAGATTCAGACGGTCGAGCGGGAACGGCCGTGGCACCTGGTGCTGGACAACCTGACCTGTCGGCTGTGCCGGCTGGAGATCGGCAACTCGCCGTCGGTGGTCCGGCACCTGGCCCGGAACGCCCACATTCCGACCGCCCGGTTACGCTGCGAGCCGGGGGGGATCGACGTGGAACGCTTTGCCGGGGCCCGGCCGGTTTCGCGAGAGAGCCTGGGCCTGCCCCCGGGCGTACCGCTGCTGGTCTGGACCGGGCGACTGGATCCGGTCAAGGGGCTGAACACGCTGCTGGAGGCCATGACCCTGCCGCCGCTGCCGGCGGAGACCAGGCTGCTGCTGGTGGGGGATGGGCCTGACCGTCCGAACGTTCAGCGGCGGATCGCCGAACTGGGCCTGGCCGGGCGGGTGGTGATGCTCGGGCAGCGCGGCGACGTGCCGGAACTGCTCAAGACCGCCGATGCCTTTGTGCTGCCCTCCCGGACCGAGGGGTATCCCAATGCCCTGCTGGAGGCGATGGCCGCGGGGCTGCCGGTCGTGGCTACCGCCGTGGCCGGATGCCGCGATATCGTCGTCCACGGCCGGACGGGTCTGCTGGTTGCATACGGGGATGCCCGGGCGTTGGCCGGAGCATTGGCCGAACAGATATCGGACCTTCCACGGGCCGGCCGCATGGCCCGATCGGGCCAGGAGTGGGTCCGCCGGCATGCCGACATCGCCGCCGTGGCGGAACGCTGGCGGCGGTTTTACCAGGAGATCGTCCAGGGCAGCGGGACTGGATCGTTTCTAGTTTAAGTGGATTTATTATCCTTGTCCCCGAATCAGGGGCCCGGGCTCCGTAAAGGCGCTAAGATTTAGGTTGCAGACAACAGCGGTTTCGGATATAAAGGCAGGCTGCACATCCGCAGGATATCCGGACATCGGGCCGCGGTGCCTCCGCGGCTGGGCAGATCGATGCGGGGAGGGGTCGCCAGAAGCGCAACAAGGGGGATATTGCGATGACCAGCGTACCTCAGACGAACGCGGAGAAGGCGGTGGTCCGGTTGCTGGTGGTCGATGACCACGGCCTGGTGCGGGACAGTCTCAGCTGCATCCTGGAGCGGGAGCACGATTTTCAGATCGTGGGCGTGGCCGAGGATGCCGATGACGCGATCACCAAGGTGCTGGAGCTCAAGCCGGACCTGGTGCTGATGGACATCGACATGCCCGGAGTGAGCTGCTTCGACGCGATGCAGATCATCCGGTCGCGCGTGCCGGGCACGCGGTTCATCCTGGTCACAGCCTACGAGCACGACGAGCACATCGAGCAGGCCCTGCGGGTGAAGGCCAACGGGTTTGTCACCAAGGCCGAAGGCGTGGGGGCCCTGGCCGAGGCCATCCGCAGCGTGATGGCCGGGCGGGTGCATTTCTCGCCGGAGGTGATGAGCCGGCTGGTGATCAAGGGCGACGAGATCAAGCTGGAGAACCCGCCGCGCAGCCGGCTGTCGATGCTCAGCCCGCGCGAGCGGGAGCTGCTGCGCGTGCTGGCCAAGGGTTTGAGCCTCAAGGACGCGGCCAACGTCCTGGGCATCAGCTACAAGACCGCCGACAAGCAGAAGGCCAGTCTGATGGCCAAGCTCGACATCCATGACCGGGTGGAGCTGGCCCGTTACGCGATTCGCGAGGGGCTGGTCGAGCCGTAAGCGGGCCGACTGCGCTGCCGGTCTGCACTCAGCCGGTCCGCCCGGATCGGGCGGCGGCGTTCGACCCCGGTTTACCTTACTTTCCCCCGTCCAGCAGTGAGCGGACCGCCCTGGCGATATCCTGGGCCGAGACCGGCTTGCGGAGAATCTGCGTGCCGGCATCCGGGGGTGTGGAGGAGTCGAGCTCCTGGCCGCCGGTGAGCAGGGCCTTGAGGCCCGGATCGAGCTGCCGCAGCCGGGTCAGGAGTGCCTCGCCGGGGATGTCCGGCAGGTTCTGGTCGATCACCGCCAGGTCGAATCGGCGGGCCGGATCGCTGGCCAGAGCCAGGGCCGCCGACGGATCGGCGGCGACCTCGACCTTGTAGCCGTTGCTCTCCAGGACGGTCCGCAGCAGGCTGGCGATCATCTCCTGGTTCTGAACGACGAGGATCCGCTCCGAACCGGTGGGCCCGGCGGCCGGCGACGGCTCGGCCTGCGCGGGGGGAGCGATCAGCGGGAAATAGAGGCTCACCTGCGTGCCGCCGCCCGGGCGGCTGGACAGGTCGATGCTGCCGCCGTGGGCCTCGACGATACGGTACACGATGGTCAGTCCCAGGTCGGTGCCCTGGTCCTTGGGCTTGGTGGTGAAG
>Ga0129299_1000917_pt1 | contig 19657 bp, 13 predicted proteins | sample ConPoolayeCmetaG_FD_94477 | JGI IMG/M metagenome (GOLD analysis project Ga0129299, IMG submission 94477) | Hot spring microbial mat communities from California, USA to study Microbial Dark Matter (Phase II) - Cone Pool mat layer C metaG ...
GCCGGACGGCCAGGGCGGCTGGCGGGTCGGCTGGCCGGTCGACCTCGGCACCCGCTACCAGTACGACGGCGGCTGGGGCTATGAGTCCGGCGCCTGGGGTCCGGGGCCTGGTGGTCAGGGTGCCGTCGGCGGCCCGCTGGCGCTGTGGGGCGAGAACATCGCCCTGCCGCCGGTGACCCTCCAGCACGTCGGCTGGCGCTGCTACCAGCCCTCCATCGGCCGCTTCATCCAGCGCGATCCGATCGGGCTGAAAGGCGGGCTGAATGTATATACATACGTAGAGGCTCTACCGACCATATTAGTTGACCCCTCGGGGCAAAGCAGCCTTTTGCGACCAGATGCGTTTGTTGTGCTGGTTGAGAACGCACTCATGTCTGGCCCGGTGACGGTGATAATCGGCGGCAAGGAGTACGTGATCGTAAGTTGCCGTTACGCGGGCGACCATGTGGTGTTCATCCTGAAGAATGGCAGCGAGATCTCAAGTCGTATTCTGCCGAAGATCGTAGAAGCCACACAATGGGGGAATTGCATTTTCGTGCATAACCCGCCGAAGGGTGCATGTGGCGCTACCGGAATCGAGTCTGCACCTATCCTGCTCTGGCTTCTTCCGAGGCAGCGCGCCGACAGAAGGAGACACGGGGCCATGTGAGTGCAAGGGCACGGTGTGGAATGCGCATCCATCTGCTCCGCCTGTTGGAGAGATTGTATTTGACGTTCCTGCCATCAGTTCCACCTCGGCTGGTGCGTTACAACCCAGCGACAGATCTGCTCTGGGGCCTACACCGCTGGGCGCTGTTCTCGACGTCAGACGTGCACACGGTAGGAGTCGTGGACCTCCCGCGGGTCCTGTCTGCCGACGTGACGGCGCGTCTGGATGCTCACGGCGGCACAGACGAAGCGTTCCGTGTTGCCGGTACGGAGCTTGCCAAGAGCGAATCGCGCATTGTTTCCCCTGAAGGTGAGACGGTGTTCTGCTTAAGCGCTGGTAACATAGGTGTGCGGGTAGTGCGCCGCCGAGAGACCGACATGAGGTGATGGATAATGCTGCTGATAGATGAGGGTGGCACGAGCGTCCTGCCTGTGACCGGCTACCAGTACGACGGCGGCTAGGGCTATGAGTCCGGCGCCTGGGGTCCGGGGCCCGGGGGTCAGGGCGCCATCGGCGGCCCGCTGGCCCTGTGGGGCGAGAACACTGCCCTGCCGCCGGTGACGCTGCTGCTCCGATCGTCGATCGCTTGCGAGCACCTTCCGCCGAGCGCCTAGCCCAGCGACTCGAAGCGCCCGGCCAACTTCTCCATTACCTGCGGCAGCGTCGTGTACTCCATCTCATCCAGCGGCAGACGATGTGGCTCGAATGGACCGATACGGCGCATGTACTCCGCGATGAAGTTCGCCTGACGACGCGCTTCATCGAAGGACACGTCGGCGAACATGTCGCGCGGACCAACCAGCTTGCCGTCGTTGATTTGGAAGCCGGCGGCAATGACGCGCGGCGGCCCGTCGAAACGCGTCGGGTGAGCGTCCTGGAAACCGACCGGCATCAGCGGCCCGATGTGGCTGCCGCGCATCCAGCCTTCCACCAGGTGCGGAAAAGCGAAGGCCTCCAGGATCTCGCCGATGGCCGGGAAGCCGCTCTGCGACCGCACAATCATGACCGGGTCATCCTTGCCGATGTAGCGCCCGGCCAGATACCCGAGGCGTTGCACTGAGGCCACGCCGGCAATCTCATCGTCCTTCTTGCGGTAAACCGCCATTACAGCGTAGCGCGAGGGCGAGCCAATGAAGACCAGCATGTCATAGAGGTCTTCCGGGCAGCGGAACATGACGGCCTTGTTCTCCTTCAGGTCCAGGATGCGAAACTTGAACCCCTCATGCAGGGCCGGGTCGATCACCAAACCCGCGGTGTTGAACGGATCGGCGAACATGCGATAGAAGGGTAGGTTCCAAGCACCCGGGGAGGTCTTGTCGGCCATGAAGACGACGATCGGCTCGCTCTTGCGCGGGGTGAATTCCATTTCCGCCACGCCGGGCCCCATGCCCTTGACGTTGCCGCTGAAGGCATCGCTGAGTAGGTCCTGGCCGGCCCCATACAGCTTCAGGTTCTTGGCGACTTCCGTGGCACCAACGAACGTGTCCCAGGCGAGCTTATGGACGTCCTTGTTCTCGACGCCCCGCTCGTGAGTCATGATGAGTTCCAGGTCGTCCCCGCAGTGCATGACCCGAAAGTCGAGGAGCTTGCCCTGGTCGCGCGCCTTGGACAACTGTTCTTCAGCCTTCTGAATAAGCTCGGGATGCATGCTGGAGTGGCCCACGTACCCACCGACATCGGCCTTAATGACACTAATGGTGACCTTGGACATGATGAGCCTCCTGGAAAACAGCTATCCCTGCCCCGACGGGCTGCCCCCGACAGACAATCCGGGTGTCATGACGGGCAATGGGATCAACCCTTATCACACCACTTACGCTTCGGATTGTCAACGCCTTGTACGAGCCGGGCCGCTTCCGGGGGGGCAGCCCGCCGGCCGGCAGGCATTTGTTTGACAACTCGCTTTGCGGTACATTTCTGCATCTTTCTGCCGCGCCCCGCCGGCCCGGTGCGGCGCGCCAGCCGGGCGGCTTGCGGGGCCTGTTCGTCCGTTAGAAGAATGCGCCACTAAGGAGATCTTGCCGTGGACCATCGGAAAGGAAGGATCCGAACGCTGTCAATTTGGACCATACCGGCGGCAAGCTGCTTGTTGCTGCCAGCACTGGCGGCCGCTCAGCAGGCCGGCGCGGCCGCCGAGACCGCGCCGAGCGGCACCCCGGCCACCTGGCCGATCTGGCTCATCTGGATGATCGCGCCCATCGGCGCCGTGCTCGCGCTGGTATTCGCGCGCATCTTCTACAAGTCCATGCTAGCCGCCGATGAAGGCGACGAGAACATGCGCCGCGTGTCAGGGTACGTGCGCGAGGGTGCGCTGGCCTACCTGAAGCAGCAGTACAAAGTCGTGGCCCTCTTCTTCATCGTTGTCTCCGTCATCCTCTTCTGGATGGGCTGGTCGCTTCAGGTGCAGCACAAGATCGTCTTCGCCGCCTTCCTGACCGGCGGATTCTGGAGCGGTCTGTGCGGCTGGCTGGGCATGAACACAGCCACACGCGCTTCGCACCGCACGGCGGCCGGTGCCCGCAAGTCGCTCAATGACGGGCTGGTGGTGGCTTTCCGCAGCGGGGCCGTGATGGGTCTGGTCGTGGTCGGCTTCGGGCTTATCGACATCTGCGGCTGGTTCATCCTGCTCTACTCGGGGATTCTGCCGTTCGACTTCACCCAGAACATGTCGCTCAACGACATCACCGTGGTCATGTTGACTTTCGGCATGGGCGCCAGCTCGCAGGCCCTCTTCGCCCGCGTAGGCGGCGGCATCTACACCAAGGCGGCCGACGTGGGTGCCGACCTGGTCGGCAAGGTCGAGGCCGGCATTCCCGAAGATGACCCGCGCAACCCCGCTACCATTGCCGACAACGTGGGCGACAACGTCGGCGACGTGGCCGGCATGGGGGCCGACCTCTTCGAATCCTATTGCGGCTCCATCTTGGCGACCGCCGCCCTGGGCGTCGCGGCCATCAGCGCCATCTATGGCGGGGAGGGCGGCCCAGCCTTGGCCCCGGCCCTCAAGATGGTCACCGCGCCGATGGTCCTGGCTGGCATCGGCATCATGCTGTCCATCGTCGGCATCTACATGGTGCGCACCAAGGAAGACGCCACCATGGGCCAATTGCTCAACGCCCTGCGCGTTGGCATCTACGGCAGCAGCGTGCTGATCGCCATCGCCGCTTTCGTCGTCTGCGCACTGCTGCTGCGCGGCATCAACGGCGTGAACTTCATCGGCGTCTGGGTGGCGATCTTGGCTGGACTGATTGCCGGTAACGTCATCGGCTACGCGACCGAGTACTATACAAGCTACGAATTTCGACCTACCAAGCGCATCTCAGCCCAAGCCGTGACCGGCCCTGCCACGGTCATCATCGCCGGCATCGCCACCGGCATGAAAAGCACCTGGGCCGCCATCCTGACCACCATCATCGCCATCATCGTGGCCTTCGTGGCCGCGGGCGGCGGACAAGAGTTCCTGCTCGGGCTGTACGGCGTCGGCATCGCCGCAGTCGGCATGCTGGCCACCCTGGGCATCACTTTGGCCACCGATGCCTACGGTCCGATCGCCGATAATGCCGGCGGAAACGCCGAGATGACCGGTCAAGAACCGTACGTCCGCCACCGAACTGACGCCCTGGACTCGCTCGGCAACACGACCGCCGCAACCGGCAAGGGTTTCGCCATCGGGTCCGCAGCCCTCACGGCACTGGCTCTGCTGGCAGCCTACGTCGAAGAGGTGCGCATCGGTCAAATCCGCGAAGCCCGCGCCGAAATCATGACCGTGTTCAAACAGAGCGACGTACAACCGGATCAAGCCATCTACTACGGGTATGGCAAGTGCGCCCAGCGCCTCGGTCCGGGTAACACCGACGGCGACTTCGGCTGCCTTATGATCCTTGAGCCACGCCCGGTCCCGACCGAGCTGAAACGCGGTAGTCGGATCACCAACATCGGCCCGGCCGACGAAGAGGGCGTCCGCGAAGCTCACTTCGAAGGCCATACACTCCGCATGGTTGATGCTCGTCGGGCTTCGCTACAACAATACATGGCGTTTTACAACGTCACCCTGATGAACCCGCAGACCCTGTGCGGACTGTTCTCCGGCGTCTTGCTGGTGTTCGTCTTCTGCTCGATGACCATGCAGGCCGTGGGGCGTGCCGCCTACCGCATGATGCTCGAGTGCCGCAAGCAGTTCGAGCAGATTCGCGCGTTCTTGCGAGCCCAAGGGCATGATGAAGCTTACGTCACCAACCCCGACAACTGGCCGCGTAGTCCCATCGAGCACGCTGGCGAACGCGTGCCCAACTACGCCCGGGCAGTGGCTATCTCGACGCGCGGGGCTCAGCGCGAAATGATCATTCCTTCGCTAATGGCCATCGTCGTGCCCGTTGCCGTCGGATTGGTCTTCGGCGTCCCCGGTGTCATGGGACTGCTGGCGGGCGGCCTGACCGCCGGCTTTGCCATGGCAATCTTCATGGCCAACTCCGGCGGCGCTTGGGACAACGCCAAGAAACTCATCGAGACCTTCGGCAAGGTCACCGCCGGACAAATCGTCTCTGACCCAGCGGTACGCGAGAAGATACCCGCGGCCGTGCGCGATGCGGTCGTCAGTCGCGCCGAACTGGCTGTGAAATCCGGCCACCCCGAGCGCATCATGTATGGCAAAGGCTCGGACGACCATAAAGCCGGCGTCGTCGGCGACACCGTCGGCGATCCGTTCAAGGACACGTCCGGACCCAGCCTGAACATTCTCATCAAACTCATGAGCATGGTTTCGGTCGTGTTTGCCGGGTTGATCGTCAAGTACGCCCCGATCGTTGCCGAATGGCTGGGCCTGGGCGGATGATCCGATCATCCCTCGTGCGGCTTGTTCACAGCTTCTGAGATCACGAACCGGTAACTTCCCAGGCGGTCGCGTCCGAGCGCTCTGGGGTGTTACCGGTTCTCGTATTTGGCCGCCCGGCAATACGTCCGATAAGCACGCAGTGCTTGCCCTCCAGACCGTGCTGCCCCCCCCTACCACGCAAAAACTGCACTTACCCTGACGCCTGTTCGAAATACTGACTGGCCGGCCGTCGGCCGGCTTCTCAGGAGTCGGGAATGAGCATACGCCCTCACCGCTTTGCACTCACAATCTGCGTACTGCTGGCGACGTTCGCATCCTGCAGCGTGCCGCCGGAACCGACGGTGCCGGACTTGCGTCGTTCCAAGGCGCTGGAGGCTTTTGCTGACTACGGCCTGGTCTACATGTTCCCGGGCCTGGTCGGTCCGGAATGGGAACTCGGACCGGCGTACCGCGGGTTGCGAGATGCGGGTCTGGTGCGCGAGTTCCGATTCTTCCAATGGGACACCCCCGGCCTGGAAGTACTCGACCATCTCACTGAGTACGAGCACAACCGACAGAAGGCCGCCCAGGTGGCAGAGGAAATATGCGCCTACCACGCTGAGCATCCTCGAAACCCGATCGACCTGGTAGGCTACTCGGCCGGCGGGGCGCTGGCGCTCTGGGTCGCCGAAGCCCTCCCGGAGCACGTGCTTCTACGCCAAGTTGTGCTCGCGCAGCCCGGTGTCAGCCCCACATATGATCTCACCACTGCCCTGCGTCGAATCGACGGGCAGCTCGTAGTGCTCTACTGCCCCACCGACTTACTGCTGGCCGGCGCGTTCACGTCATTGTTCGGCACGCTGGACCGTCGCTATACGGTAGCCGCCGGACAATCCGGTTTCGATCTTGATGTCGCCGTGTCCGATCCAGCACTGCGAAGCAAGGTCGTCCAGGAAGGCTACTCCGACACCTGGGCCGAAGTCGGCCATCCGGGCAACCACATGGCGATTCTGCAATACCGCTGGAACCGTTACATCGTGGCCCCCTACCTTCTGGATGAACCTGCCGAGGACAGTCTGTCAGCCCTCGATTGGCTGGCCCGCCAGCTCCTCGATGTCCTGCGCCGTCAGCCGATACAAGAAGAGTGAATACCCGATTCGCTCGTCTGGACGGCGCGTCCGCAAACCGTGCAGCAGCCGTCGAGCACGCAGACTCTCATATTCCTGCCGCGCTTGCGCGCGCCGCTGCACAAGTTCCGGCGGGTCGCCCGAGCGCGCCGGGTCGCTGGCCAGTCGCCGAAGCACCTCATGCGCGGCCAGCGTACGCGCGTTCCAGAACCCCGGGCGCACCTCCGGCTCATACACGCCTACGAGCTGGGTGACGCTGACGACGTAGGTGCCTGGTGTGAGGGTTGCCTGCGGCTCCCACGGGTCATTGCTCGGCAGCGCCTCGCAGCGCAAGTAATACGTCGGCACAGCGCTGCCGAAGTACGCCAATTTGATCTCCTCGTCCGGATGGCACCGGGCGTAGTCGGCCAGCCGCAGTAAGTCCTGCCCCCAGTCGATATTGCTGTCGGCCAAGTAGAAGTGCCCGCGTGACGCTCCGCCGACCAGCTCGTTGAAATAGGCCAGATAATGCGGGTGTATCAGGAGGCTGGTTGCCACCAACCAGAGCAGGCACGTCCCGACCAAGCCGCGCCCTGACAAACCGCGCAGCCCACTTGCCGCCCCGCCCAGCGCGAGAAGCAACGGATAAATCGGCAACAGGTGCCGGTGACCGATGTTGAAGCGGCTCCACACCGCGTAAGAAAAGTAGATCAACACAAAGGCGACCACGCCCGCCAGTAAGGCTGCGTCACGCAGCGGGGCACGCCCAAACACCAACGCCACCAGAGCGGCCAACACCAACGTGATCGTGGCCAGCGGCGTCTTGATGCCGAAGGCTATAGGAAAATAGCTGAGCCACCCGGTGTTGGAGTACTCCCCCATCAAGTAGGCCGATCGCTTGCGCGTCGTGTCTTGAAGACGGACCAGACCGAAGACGTACGCCTCCGGCAATAGCGAAGTGTCCGCCACAGCACGCAACAGGCGCGCCGCCAGTGCCCTGTGTGGGCCCGCTGCGCCCGCTGTCAGGGCCTGGTCCCAGTATGCACTCAACAGGGACCGCGTTTCCTCTAGCCGCTCTCCAGCCGCGGGCGAGGTGGCCGCCGGCTCCGCCAGCATCGTCGGACGCCAGCCGTAGCAGGTCCAAATCCCGCCCCAGGTTGCCAGGAGCATCATCACCAGCCCCCCGCCAACGACACCGGCCTGCCGGCCGCGTGATGCTCGTCCGACGCTTCCCCGTGCACCTTCGGCCGTGTCGTCACCGACCGTTCCGCGCCACACCGCCACTGCGCCTATGCAAGCCAGCGCCGGCAAGACCAGCGGCCACGTGAACTTGGTGACGCTCGCCGCCGCAAGCGCCACACTGGCCGCCGCCAAACGCGCCCAGGTCGGCTTCCGCAGGAAGCGCGCAAACAACAGCAGCGTCAGTGCCACACAAAGCGTAATCGGCGCGTCGGTCGTGATCAGTCGTCCGTGGGCCAGCAACGTTGGACTGAACGCGGCCAGCACTAGCGCCAGCACTCCGGCACGCCAACCGAACAGAGCATCAGCCAAGAAGAAGGTCGTCAGGCAAATCGCCAGCAGCACGACGACCATCATGGCACGGCCGACCAACACCAGCCGTTGCCCGTCGTTCAACTCGAAAAGCCAGCGCCGTCCGAGCGCGAACGGGTCGGCTCGGACCCAGGCCTCGTCGTCCTCCGGCGGCCAGTGCTGCCCTATGTATAGCAGCGGCCAGGCACACCACAGCTTGGCCAGCGGCGGATGATCGGGAGCCAGGCGGAAATCGCCCGTCTGAAGATAGCTCATGCCGGCCGTAAGGTGGCTCGTTTCATCGTAGGTCACGCTGTCGCCCAGCAGAGACGTTACCGCAGCGACGGCCGCAACAAGCAACAACGCAACTACGGCGGACCACAGGTAGCGCGGCCTGCCGAAACGGTCCTGCTGCGGGGGTTCTTCAACCTGGTCGGCTTGCATATTGGCGCCCGAATAGCCCTCTGCCACCACGCGGTGCTGGCCTTCCGAGTCCGGTATACAGGCGCCCCACCGCCCCGCCAAGAGCGCGATCACACGTATCGTACACTCCCCGTAACACCCCCTGGCCAGGCTTTGGCTGGCTAGTTCCCAGTCAGCTTGGATTCGATCCAGTCGCAGAGTGGCTCAAACCCTTCATTTTTGAGCGAACTCACTCGCCAAACGGGCCGCGGCGTGTCCAGCGCCTCACGAAGCTGTCGAATGGTGGCGTCCGCTCCGGGCAAGTCGGCCTTGTGAACCACATAGCCCGTGGCGATCTCGAACACGCCTGCCTTAGCAAACTGGATCGAATCGCCGGCGCCCGGCATGACCAAGAGCAGCACATCCGGCGCCAGATGGCGGATATCCGTATCGTTTTGTCCGGCTCCCACTGTCTCGATGAGTATTACCTCATATCCCGCTGCCGCCATTAGGTTGGCAATCTCAGAGCAGTGCGGCGCCAACCCACCGCTTTGCCCGGATGAAGCTAGGCTGCGCACAAACAAGCCATGGTCCGGTTCGTTTGACATGATCCGCAGTCGGTCACCCAGCACCGACCCGCCAGTCAGCGGACTCGTGGGGTCGACCGCGATTACGCCGACCTTGTGCGCTCGCTCGCGTAAGCCCTTGGCCAGCTTACCGATAAACGTGCTCTTGCCCACTCCCGGTGATCCGGTTACCCCCAATCGCACGCAGGGTCCAGCGGCCTTGGGGAGCGGCCCCAAACGGCTGGCCGCTCCGGTCGCGACGAGTGTAATGGCTCTGGCAAGGCCACGGTTCGTAGATATATCGGGAGCGATTTCGAAACCGGCCCTCGCGGATCGATAGCGCTCGGCCAGCGCCCGGATCGCCTCCACGATGGTCTTCGTGGGAGTCCCCGGATTGAAAATCCCGTCGATGCGCGCTCGACGCAGCGGCTCGTGATCCTCCTCCGGAATTATGCCGCCCACGATGACCGGCAACTCATCCAGCCCAGCTTCGTCACACAGTCGCCGCAATTCCGGCATGATCGTCATGTGTGCGGCGGACAACAGGCTCACGCCGAGCACGTCCACATCCTCTTGCAACGCGGCGTGAACGGTAGCGGCCGGGGTTTGCCACAACCCGGTGTAGATGACTTCCATGCCCGCGTCGCGCAGGTTGCGTACAATCAATTTGGCGCCGCGGTCGTGACCGTCCAGGCCGATCTTCGCAATCAGGACACGGATGGGGCGGTTCATGGCTTCTCCATTGCGTCAGGCAGGTACCTCCGGCAGCCACCCGCTGACGCGAAACTCTAATTTAGCCGCCAACCGCCCATTGACAAGGTCAGCGCCATATGCCAAAAAACTGGTTCCGGCCGCTTGCTTGTCATCGTGCCGCGCTGTACAGCCAGTTGTGTCAACAAACTGGGCGCTTTCCCCCAGCGCGCCTTCAAGGCGACCAAGGCACGTGCTGGCCAAGCCGAAGGCAGCGCGTCCGACGGTAGCGCGCGATGCCCCGCAAACCGGTCGTCGCGGCTCCAGTGACCAATTTGGACGGTTTCGCTGAAGTGCTGGCGTCTGCGGTACGAGTAGTATGAGCGGCAATCCGCCGCGCTACAGTTTCCGGCGGGGAATGTGGGAGTGTCGGTCGACAAGCCGATTATCGGATTGTGTGGGGGCATCGGGGCCGGCAAGTCCCGTGTGGCGGCCGAATTCGAGAGATTGGGCTGCGTGGTCATATCGTCGGACCAGGTGAATCACGAGGTGCTCAGGCGGCCCGAGATCATAAGGACCATACGCGGCTGGTGGGGTGCGACCGTCGTGACGCCAGATGGGGAGCCCGACCACCGCCGGATAGCCGAGATCATTTTCGCTGACGAGCAGGAAAAACGTCGGCTCGAAGCGCTGGTGCACCCCTTGATTGTGGAACGGCAGGCCGCTATGATTAACGCGGTTAGAGATAGCGCCACGATCAAGGCCATCGTCATTGATTCCCCGCTCCTGCTCGAGTGCAATCTTGATCGCCAGTGCGACTGGATTGTATTTGTGGACGCGAGCGAAGCCACGCGGCTGCAAAGGTTGGAAAAGCAGCGCGGCTGGACGGCTGCGGAACTGAGGCGGCGGGAAAACTGGCAGATACCCCTGCTCGAGAAGCGCCGCCGAGCAGATTTCGTCATCGACAATGACGGCCCGGACGAGCAGCTACGTCCGCAGGTGGCCGATATCCTTCAGGCGGTTTTGGCGCAGCATTCCTGACAGTACCGCCCAGGCTCGGATGGGGCGCCGGTCGCATCCCGCCGCGGTGGTCAGCTAGCAGCCCGATGTGCTGGAGTTAATCCATGGGTAAAGCGACAACCACACGATCACGTGGCAAAAAGAAGTCCGAAGAAGTCATCACCCCGCCCGAGGAGGCCAACGGCGATAGCAGCGCGCCCGCCGTCGATGTCCCGGCGCCGGTCGACACCGTTACGGTGACGGACGATTCGCAGTTCGTCGAGACGGAAGCGCCGAGCGAAGCAGCGCCGCCCGCGGCCCCCGCTGACGCCCCGGCGGCTCAGGAAGACTCTTCGTCGGTGGCTACCGAGCCGCGCCGCAAGCCCAAACGTCGCAAGGGTGAATACGATGAAAGCTCGCCCATCGATCGCGAGACGCACGAGAAGTACGAGCGCATCAAGCGCGGCGAGCTGCACATCACCGACTTGCAAAAAATGACCGTTGCCGAGTTGCACGAGGTGGCCAAGAACGAGGGCATCGAGGACTACGTCGGGCTACCCAAGCAGGACTTGATCTTCCAGATTCTCAAGCGGCGCATCAGTCAGAACGGGCTGCTATACGGCGAAGGCGTGCTGGAGGTACTCCCGGACGGCTTCGGCTTCCTGCGCAGCCCGGAGTACAACTACCTGCCATGTCCGGACGACATCTACGTCAGCCCATCGCAGATTCGGCGTTTCGGGCTGCGCAACGGGCATATCGTCGCCGGTCAGATCCGCCCGCCGAAGGAATCGGAACGCTACTTCGCCCTGCTGCGCGTCGAGGCCATCAACTACGAGTCGCCTGAAAAGGTCACCGAGAAGACTAACTTCGAGGACCTCACGCCGCTGCATCCCAACGAACGCTATTTCCTGGAGACCACCCCGCAGGAACTGAACATGCGCATCGTCGATCTGGTGACCCCGATCGGCAAGGGACAGCGCATGTTGATCGTGGCTCCGCCGCGCACTGGAAAGACCGTGCTGCTGCAAAAGATGGCCAACGCCATCTCGGCCAATCATCCCGAGGCCTACGTCATCATTCTGTTGATCGACGAGCGTCCCGAGGAAGTCACCGAGATGCAGCGCTCGACCAAGGCCGAAGTCATCAGCTCCACGTTCGACGAGCCGGCCAGCCGCCATGTGCAGGTCGCCGAGATGGTGATCGACAAGGCCAAGCGCCTGGTGGAGTACGGTCGCGATGTGGTAATTTTCCTGGATTCGATCACGCGCCTGGCCCGCGCCTACAACACCGAGGTGCCGCACTCCGGCAAGATCCTGACCGGGGGTGTGGATGCTAACGCCTTGCAGAAGCCGAAGCGCTTCTTCGGGGCAGCGCGCAACATCGAGGAGGGCGGCAGCCTGACCATCATCGGTACCGCCCTGATCGACACCGGCAGCAAGATGGATGAGGTCATCTTCGAGGAGTTCAAGGGCACCGGCAACAGCGAGCTGCATCTCGACCGCCGCCTGGTCGACAAGCGCGTCTGGCCGGCCATCAACATCGCTGCTTCCGGCACACGCAAGGAAGAGCTCCTGCTGCACCCCGAGGAGTTGGAGAAGGTCTACATGTTGCGGCGCGTGCTGGCCGACATGAATCCGGTGGAAGCCGTCGAACTGTTGCGCAACCGACTCCAGAAGGTCGAGAACAACCGCCTGTTCCTGATGACCATGAATCTGGCCTAGCTCTCGAACGCCGACAGCCCAGCGCGGTCGCGCTTCACCTCGCTCCCGGAAAACTCCCGGGCAGCCTCGGTGGCAGTTCACGCGCACCCGTGATGCCAGGTGGCTTGCTGCACGTTTTGCCGCCAAGGCCACGATCGCGCGCTCGGGCCCCGGCTCGCCGCTACGACATCGGCGCGACCGTCTCATCGACTGACAGCCTGGCCGCTGCGGCCCCTACCAGTCTCTGACGCGTGCCTCTACAATACAACTTTCCGCGCCCTGGCCGGCTATGCTCCGACCCAGGCCAGCTTAGAGGAGCCCACTATGGCGGTGCCCAACGATCGCAAGTACTCCCAGACTCACGAGTGGTTCAAGGTGGACGGCGACGTGGTGACGATCGGCATCACACAATTTGCCGCCGATGAACTGACGGATATCACCTTCGTCGACTTACCCGCAGTCGGCACTCACGTCGAAGGCGGGCAGCATTTTGGCGAAATCGAATCCGTCAAAGCCACCAGCGAGCTGTACTGTGCCATCTCCGGCGAGGTGGTCGAAGTCAACCAACGCTTGACCGACGAGCCGGGGCTGGTCAACACCGATCCGCTTGGCGCCGGCTGGATGATTAAGGTGCGTGCCGCTGACCTGAGTCCGCTCCAGAAACTTCTGGACGGTCCGGCGTATGAGAAGATGATTGCGGAACACTGAAAAGCCAGTGGCAAGTGAGCAGTGCAAGGTGACACGATCCCGATCGGCCACCCCCAAACCTCTCAGCGAGAGGCTGGGGGAAAGCTGGGATCGTGCTGCCCTGGCGCGCGCCATGACTACTCTCCAGAGGAAAGACACGTTGGCGAACAAGCTCTCTGCACCTGCCCATTGGCGCTGTTCAGTTGTCACCGGCCAATCGTCCCTCGTGACCCACTTTGCGGGAGGAGTCCCGTTCAATGTCACATGAGTTTCCGACGCAGCAATTACTGGAACCTTCCGACACGTTCGTCCACCGTCACATCGGACCCAGCGACGAAGACATCCGCCAGATGCTCGCCGTCCTGGGCTACGACTCGCTCGATGCGCTGGTCGCCGCCACCATACCAGCCTCGATTCGACTGAGCCAACCGCTGGATTTGGGACCGTCGCGCAGCGAGCACGCCACGCTCGCAGAATTGCGCCGCATCGCGGAGAAGAATCGCGTGTTGCGCTCGCTCATCGGCCTGGGCTACTACGATACAATCGTGCCGCCGATCATCCAGCGCAACATCCTCGAGAACCCCGGCTGGTACACCCAGTACACGCCGTATCAAGCGGAGATCTCCCAGGGCCGGCTGGAAGCCCTGCTGAACTTCCAGACCATGGTCAGCGACCTGACCGGTCTGCCCCTGGCCAATGCGTCGCTGCTGGACGAGGCCACGGCGGCAGCCGAAGCCATGACCATGTGCCACCGCATCGCCAAGGGCCAGCGCAACGCTTTCTTCGTCGCGGACGATTGCCACCCGCAGACTGTCGCCGTCGTCCAGGGCCGCGCCGGACCGTTGAAGATTGATCTGTCCGTCGGCCCCCTGAGTGAAATCGACTTCGACAGGTACGATCTGTGCGGAGTCCTGCTCCAGTGTCCGACCACAGACGGACGCCTCGTGGATTACGCCGACATCGTCCAGCGCGCCCATCAAGCCGGCGCACTGGTCGTGGTCGCCACCGACCTGCTGGCCCTGACGCTCCTCAAGCCGCCGGGCGAATTCGGCGCCGACATCGCCGTCGGCAACTCCCAACGTTTCGGTGTGCCGCTGGGCTTCGGTGGCCCACATGCGGCGTTCATGGCCACGCGCGAGGAATACGCGCGGCAAATGCCGGGGCGGTTGATCGGCGTGTCCAAGGACGCGCAGGGCAACCCGGCTTACCGCCTGGCCATTCAGACGCGCGAGCAGCACATCCGCCGCGAAAAGGCCACCAGCAACATCTGCACGGCCCAAGTGCTACTGGCGATCATGGCCGCTATGTACGCGGTGTGGCACGGGCCGCAGGGACTGCGCCGAATCGCGCAGCGCGTACAAGCGCTGACGGCGATCTGCGCCGAGGGGTTGCGCCGTCTGGGCTGCGACCCGGGCCCGGGGCCCTTTTTCGACACGCTGCGTATCAGCTTGGGTAAGCGCAAGGCGGCCGCCACGCTGAACCGCGCGCAGCGCGCCGGCTTCAACCTGCGTGACTACGGCGACGGATCGATCGGACTGTCGCTGGACGAGCGCAGCACCAAGGAGGAAGTGCGCTCCCTGTGGGAGGTTTTCGCCGGCAAGGAGGCAATACCTTTCAGTGTCGAAGACTTGGCCGCCAGCGCGCCCACCGGCTTGCCGCCGGCACTGACCCGCAAGAGCGCTTACCTGACCCATCCAGTCTTCAATCGCTATCACGCCGAGCATGAAATGTTGCGCTATATCAAGCGACTGGAGTCGCGCGACCTCTCGCTCTGCCAGTCGATGATCCCGCTCGGCTCGTGCACCATGAAGCTGAACGGGACCTCGGAGATGCAGCCGGTGAGCTGGCCGGAGTTCGCCCACCTGCACCCCTTCGCCCCACCCAATCAGTGGACAGGCTATGCCGAACTCCTGGATACGCTGGGGCGCTGGCTGGGTGAGATCACCGGCTTCCCGGCCGTCTCGTTCCAGCCGAACTCTGGAGCAGCGGGAGAATACACCGGGTTGCGGGTCATCCGCGCCTACCACGAGGCCCGCGGCCAAGGGCACCGTGACGTCTGTCTCATCCCTGTGTCCGCACACGGCACCAACCCGGCCAGCGCCGTCATGGCCGGCTGCGAGGTCGTCGCCGTGGCCTGCGACGATCGCGGCAACATCAGCCTGGAAGACCTGCGCGCCAAGGCGGTACAGCACCGCGATCGGCTGGCCGCGTTCATGATCACCTACCCCTCGACCCATGGCGTGTTCGAGCAAGACGTCAAGGAACTGTGCCAAGTCGTGCATGAGAACGGCGGCCTGGTGTACATGGACGGCGCCAACATGAATGCCCAAGTCGGGCTGACGCGACCCGCCGATATCGGCGCCGACGTGGTTCACCTCAACTTGCACAAGACTTTCTGCATCCCGCACGGCGGCGGCGGCCCGGGCATGGGCCCGATCGCCTGCGCCGCCCATCTGGCGCCGTTCCTACCCGGTCATCCCCTCGTCAAATGCGGCGGTGAACAAGCCATTTTGCCGGTTTCGGCCGCTCCCTTCGGCAGCCCCAGCATCCTTCCGATTTCGTGGATGTACATCCGCATGATGGGTGAGCCGGGGCTGAAGAAGGCCACACAGGTCGCGATTCTCAACGCGAATTACATGGCCCATCGCTTGAAGGAGCACTACCCGCTGGTTTACTGCGGTCGAAATGGTCGGGTCGCGCACGAGTTCATCATCGACCTGCGCGAATTTCAGAGGACCACGCACGTGACGCCAGAGGACGTGGCCAAACGACTGATGGACTTCGGCTTCCACGCGCCGACCATGAGCTGGCCGGTGGCTGGCACCCTGATGATCGAGCCGACCGAGAGCGAATCGCGAGCCGAGTGCGACCGGCTGTGCGACGCGCTGATCGCGATTCGACAGGAAATCCGCGACATCGAGAGCGGCCGCATCAAATACGAAGAGAGCCCGCTGAAACACGCGCCGCACACGGCGGCGGTCGTGACGGCGACGGAGTGGAACCGCCCGTACCCGCGGGAGCAGGGCGCCTACCCCGCGGCCTGGGTCCGCCAGTACAAGTTCTGGCCGCCCGTCGCCCGCATTGACAACGTCTGGGGCGACCGGCACCTGTTCTGCACGTGCCCGAGCGTGACGGAGTTCGCCGCGGCGACGTAGGACGGTGCGGTCCAGAGGTACCGCTGACGGGCGGAACCTCGGAGTGCTGAACGGCGTCGCTACTGTGGATAAGTGCCCCGGCGCCACTCGTTCAGGCGCGCAGGGGATGTCACTTCAGACCGGCAGACGACCGCGCCGCAGCATCAGAAGGCCGGCGAGTACCACCAGCACCGGCGCGGTAGATGGCTCGGGAATGCGCGCGACGTAGACTGCGGCCGACAGATCATCGAACATCACGACGAACGCCAAGTCATCAGCGTACAGCCCGTAAGGCCCCAGGCTCACATGGCGTACGCGTTTCCCATCGAGGATGTCGCGCGAGTCAAGGATTTTCAGCAGTTCGCCCTCCCGTTGCACGTACAATCCCCCGATGCCGTCCCCACCCGCACCGAATGCCACCGTTCCGTCGCCCACAGAAGGTTGCCCGTAGTTACTGAAGTCCTCGAAGACGGCTGTCGTGCCGGGAATCTGCGTGCCCGTGTCTGCTACCAGTTCCAGCCGCCCCGCGCGATACGCGTAGATACCGGTGCGGAACTCTGGCGCGCTCTCCGCTCGCCCTAGGAACGCGATCTCGTCGCCGCGCGCGGTCAGGTACGTGAACGACGTGAACAACCCATCCCAACCCGGCACCGGGTCGCCGCTTCGCACGAGCGCCGCGATCTCCCCCTGGCGGGCGCGAAACACTCCGCTGCCATGGGCCCCGCAGCCAAGGAAGGCAGTGAAGTCAGCGCCCAGGGCCGGCTGTCCGACGCCGGAGAACTGACTCCCCGGGGCGCTGTCCGCCACAATGAGTGTCTCGTTGGGGCGGGCTAGTAGAATGGCCTGGTAGTCGGTGCAGGCGATGAAAGTGGTGACGTCCGCTCCCGCTACACTGGGCTCCCCGACCGAACTGATCTGCCGCGGGCCGATCGGCGTCTGGATCAACGTGCCCGTCGTGATGACCGCATGCAGCCCTCCGAGGTTCGAGAAGATGCCAGTCTGGCTGTAGTAACCCTTAAATGCAAAGTGATCGCCATCCACTGCGGGCGCGCTGGCCTCATAGAAATGCGATTGCGTTCCCGGCACGAGCGTCCCGCGATCCACGATCACACTCAGCCCGGTGCGGCCATGTTCGTAGAGGCCTTGCTGTCCGATACCGGTGGCCGCGAACAGTAGGCGTCCACCGGTGAGCGCGGGATGCGCGAAGCCGGTGAACGTTCCGGCACCGCCGGGAATGGGAGTGCCTTGGTCTGCAATCTTCGTAAAGGTGACTTGCGCATCAGTGAAACCCGAAATCAGCAGTACAGCCCCCATCGCCACTGCTCGTAGCGGGTTCATTGCCGACCCTCTTGGGTTCGCCCGAGGCGGGGCGACCGCTCGGTCGCCGTAGCCGGACATTGCCGCCTACCCAGTGTATGGCGACGGAGGACGCGCAGACAACCACAATTCCAGAATAGCGCGCGGACTCACGCTGAAGGCGTCGGACCTCAGTTGGCATCTCGGCCGCCACAGAAGCGGCGACAAGTTGGTGTGGTTGCCGCTCTCCCCCAGAGTCACAGACGGACCATCGTCAGTCGACGCAGTCGAGAAGCAATGGAATGTGGTTTTGCCATGAGCCGCCCCGAGGACCTAGCCAGGCAACCTCGGCCCCAGGCCTCCGCAGGGCCCATCGCTGCCGTATGATCGGGTCACCTGCTGTCCCGTGACCGGTGGAGATGCGCGAATGCCGCGCAAAGAAGTGCGTAGGGTGCTGACGGCCAGTCCGTTCCGGCCGTTTCGTATTCACCTGGGTGACGGTGGCGCGCTGGAGGTCCCGCATCCCGACTTCGCCGCCCTTCATCCTGCGGGCCGCACGCTGGTTTTGTTAGGCACCATGCATGACTATTCTCCCTTCTGCTAGAGGTGCAGCGTTCGGTGCACACCGTGTGCGCCACTATTCGCTTGACTCAGATATATCCGGAGGCACGAAGCAGGCGTCGTCAATCGGCTCCGTGGAGAAGTCAGCGTAGGTAATTCTGGAGTACAATGTGCCCAACACGTACTTGGGCATGCCGGCCATGCGGGCGCGGTCGAGTTGGCATGCATATGGACCTTCGCGACCAGCACTGACATACAGATAGCCGACGTAGAAATCAGGAATGGAGGCCCTGAAACGGTGACAACGCTCACCTGTGGCGGTATTGGCTATCCCATCGTAGCTTGCGGTCCACCCATGTGGGCTCCACGCTGTGCGGGCCTCCAGGCGAATGAAGCGCAGCGCCATCGTGCCGTTTGTCACTAGGTCTCCACCAATCGGAGGAAACGCATACTCAGCCATGTGGCACGTCACGGGCAGGTGCGCCGGACCAATCGCCGGCAGGAGTCGCAGTCTGTCGCGGCGCTCGTATTGGATCGTGAATCGGTACGGTCCCGCACATTTCTCTGGCGTCCACTCGGTGAGATACCAGCCATCTTCGCGCCGCTCGCTGATCACGCCCCACACAAACTTGCCTTCCACGGACACTTCCGTCCGACTGCGGTGCCTTTGGTTCCACATCCGGACGGAGAAAGCCTTGGGCAGCGCCTCGGGCATCTCGAACTTGGGCTCACTGCCCGGGACGAGGCACAGGTAGACATCCGACACCAGCGTCAGGTTCTCCAGCCGCATGTAGTGCTCGGCCAGCCGGCGTGAGAAGCGGTCACTCAGCCAGTTCAGCAGCACGGGCGCCGAGCACGCCGCCAGGAAGTCCGGCTGGGCCTCGCCCCCCAGTAGCCAGCGCGTCGCCTCGCGCAGGCGCGGGTCGATCCCCGTCCATGCCCCTTCCTCATGGGGCCGCACTCCCGGCGGCAACGCGACCGTCTCGTCGATCTGAAGCCAGTACAACAACTTCAGCTCCGCCGCCTTGACCAGTTGCGCGGGCGTGACATCCTCACCCGGAACCGCCTGCGCCAGCTCCCGGACCTTGCGCAGCTCGTCGCGTTTCTCCGCCCTGGTCTCTGGTGCGGCCATCATCTGCTCGATCAATTGCCACGGACCGGACGGCTGCGAAGCCGCCCCCGGCGCTAGGACGATCCGCACGCCTTCCGCAGGGCCCGGCGGGCCGTCCTCGGAAGGCCGCGTCGCCGGCGCGGGTGCCTGTGCTTGCGCCCAAGCCTGCTCTCTCTGTGCGAAGCCCAATCCGGCGATCGCGATGAGTCCTGCCGCAACCCATCTTTTCGGCCACGACCACAATGAGGACATGAATCAACCACCCTTTCAGTTCGTTACCAGCACGGCACGGCGCGCCGCGCCCGCTAGCCCGCGTAGGCACCCGATGGACCGGAATCAACCCCCCCACCCGGTTTGTCAAGACGCCGGGCCACAAATCTCGCGGAGGGGCATCGGCCAACTGCGCGGGCCCCACC